>Ga0126337_10000447_pt1 | contig 20761 bp, 9 predicted proteins | sample DipCmetagenome_FD_92527 | JGI IMG/M metagenome (GOLD analysis project Ga0126337, IMG submission 92527) | Coral microbial communities from La Bocana,Puerto Morelos, Mexico - Diploria C A metagenome | ecosystem: Host-associated > Invertebrates > Cnidaria > Coral | place: La Bocana,Puerto Morelos...
CTACTGAAAAGTCTCTAGGGGTTTGAAATGCGTTCGCACATAAACAGCAGAGATTTGCCAAAGCCAGTGGGTAGAACGGCAACAATATCTTTGTCTTTCAGTAAATATTCAAAGCACTTCACTCTTGTAGTGGTTTTAACAAACGACAGAAAGTTACAGCGATTAAAAGCATATCCAAGTCGACTTAACACAGGCAGTTTCTCCGCCATCTTGATTTTGCAACTTTTGAATATGCAAACCTCGCTAATTTATTACACCCAGGATTTCAGGGTGTTGACAGTTTGGTCAAGAAATTACTCATCAGATATTCGTCCACACCCACTCGCGCGTGATTTCTGAGTTCAATCAGTGTCTTTCCGTAGGTCGTGTAAGCAAATCGACACATGTCCATCTTGAAGGAGTACCATGATAAGTAGGGCCAGTCCGTTGAAGAGAGCATTGCACCTTTTGAATCGATAAAACATCTGTCTCCTGCACCACCGTTGTTTGTGATAGAGCACGTAAAAACCATCCAATCGTTGCAGGGTATCCCAGTCAGTGCCAGAGATGGGATGAGAATCAAATAAACAGACTCGAGGTGCTCATTATAAGAAGCTTGATTCGGACTGGTGTGATTTTTCATTGACGGTCTCTTTCTGCGCTTCTGTTTGAGTAATTTTCGGACCCCGTATGCGGTGCCAGAAGCTGCAGCACCCAGGCAGCACCTGTTCCAGTTCGTACCCCCGTCTTTCACTGGCACCGCTTCTTCTTCGGCTTCCGGTATCAATTTCAATAGCTGAGGGTGCGTTTTGTATGGGTAGGCGTCTGGGTTGCTTGTACCTCATCGTGGATGTAAATGCTAGATATCCTCGACTGCAGATCTTCCAGAGATCGCTCGCGTGTGGTTCCCACGCCTGTTGTGGTGTTGGAGGACGGCGTTGGCGTTGTTCTGGTTGCGGTCGCTGTAGGCGCTTGACGGGGTGTATTCAATGTTCCCACTCCCACATTGCATTGTGAAGGAGGTAGTGTCCAAGAGGGAGATCCGTTTTGAGATCTTAGTCCGTCCGCATCCAAATCAGGCAAACCCAAGCTTGCATATTGATTGAGATCCATCTTCTCTGACTATTGCTTACTTGGCGAACACTTCTTGACAATTAACAAGGTCCTCAAAGTCTTCATCGTTATATGCATTTACGATGGACCGTACTTGTCGTTGACCCTCGCACTGTGTAATTTGTTCCATCCATCGGCCAATAGTCGGCTTCCTAGCCTGGGGACTAGGAAGAGTCTGGAAAACCTGTTGCGATGCCATTTACGGATTGTATTATAACGAAGAAACCAATGAGTACGATTCCATGTACCTAGGAAGAACTAAAGAAGAGGCACGAATGAATCATGTAAAATCGCGCTGCACACTTCTTCACAATGAAGACATCTTTTTATGTTCAATCACGGCACCTTCAAGTCTTCCAAAGTGAACTGTGAAAAACAACAACAAACTCCGCTATTGGATAATTCACAACGAATCAAATCGCCCAAAATCATGATTGGATCATTCACAACCAATCAAATTCACCTCAATCATGATTGGATCATTTCACAACCAATCAAATCACTGTTCAAACATGTTCACTATCGGTTTCTCCTTATTTGGTCAGATGTAAGACCCTCTAATAACTTGACATTTTGCAACGTTTAAGCCCGACAGGGTTCCTCATTATGTAATGGAGCACCTTTTAATTTGCAACTTTGCACGTTGAATCATAGTTCCCAAAGCTATTTGAAGTTACTTCCCAAAAAAATATATACAGAATGTACAGAGAAGAGTAAACAGGAAACTAAACAACATCGTTCCCAGCTCTTTCACCTCTACCTCTATTTGTCGTTGGGAGAAAGACCCTGGTGCGGCTGGTCATGTGACCACCTGTGACACAAACTTTTTCACCGGGGTAGGGTAAATTCTCGGCATGGGAATGGGAGCAAAATTTGTGAGATTGTATTCTTAGGGTCGGTTGACTGCAACTGATCGCGCCACTTGTTTGCCCTGTTACTCGGAGATGTTTTCGCCGCTGATCGCCACTTACACTTAGTGCTCCAAGGTGTTTAGTCAGTGAGTTGGACCCCGAAGTGACAGGTCGTTTTACTACGTAGTACTGCATTCTTGTGCAAGGCACAACCATCTCAGTGACTCCTTTCCCCAGAGAACACCCAGGGTACTAACAAAATATTTAAGTTACCTGTGCTACCCTCAATTCCATGTTGGGTCGTCTGGCAATCCTTTTCGAGATGATTGCGTGACGACCCAAATAATGGCGACGTAGAACAATTTACCATGTGGGGTGGGGAAGGGTAATAATATTCCTGGTCACTTCATTCTATGGAACCTGGATTACCTGCCTGCTCCGTGAGCGAATTTAACTCGTGCAGTCGAAACCTTTCTATACATTGTGATAACCGTGGAACCCCGTCAATCCGGTCACACATGGGCCACAAAAATCTGACTTCATTTAAGACAGGGATCCTCATAATGTAAAAGAGCATGTATGAATTTCCAAGTTTGTGCGTTGCGTGATAAGGCTCTCGAGTAGCTCAAAAGATGTTTTGCTAACTAAACAGTTCATGTTCTAGAAGAAGTATTAATTTCAATGTGTCGGAGCTCTAGCGGTAATAGCTTTACTTAATTGAATGGTTACGATTTTAATTTTTGATGGCGTGACACTGCAACTCAAATATAGCGGGGTGGCCGTAAGTCAAGGTTCCACTGTAAATCGAAACGGTTAATAATTCTCTATTTTTTTCACTTGTACAAATTGGGCAGGCGTAAAACAAACTGTGTTAGACGCGTCGGGCAAGCCAGGGTAGTACTGTGCCGCGTTTTAGGTTTCTCGAGACAATCGCTCACTCCATTGTAATGTAACAAGGGAAGCGAGAACTGTGGGAATGTAAATCAGTAAAAACCTCTCTGACTCAAATGATTCACTAACTCGTTAATAAGCTCTCAGCAAGCCCTCAGCAGCTCCTGAAACAGGAAACAGTGTTCTCACGAAAATGGGACGTGTTTGGAAACTTTACATCAGAAATGAGCTTGTTTTCTTTCGATCTTAACATGAAGAAGCTAATAACAGTCAGCAGGTACGCACTCCATAAATCCTCAACGAGTATGCCCAAAGTCAATAAGATTTCTTTTTTACCAAAAAGCGTTTAATAAAGCACATAAATAATTGTTTACATAAATTCTGCGATAAATAAAGTTTATAAATATTCATTAGAATTACAAGTAAAATCTTCCTTTTTGAAAATAAATCGTTAACCAGTAGTATAGCATTTGTACATAAAAGATGAAAAAGGTATAGACGAGTATCTCTAACTGCAATTTTGATCCTTTCACAGCACTATTTTCTGTTATTGAGTCAGATATAGCGGTTGCTGCTTCATACCATATGATCCTCTTTTAACTATATAATGACACGTTCTAGCTATGGTTTGAATAGTGTCTTTTTCGAGATGAAGCCCAAGATATTCCACATGTAAAACAGAGGATTATGTTATCAATTATCATCGTAATGCCATAACAATTGAAATTTGCCACAGCAAGATGTCTTCTAACGAATACTTGAAAATCTTACTTTACAGTCTATAACTGGTTTTAATTAAATGTTAACAAAATCAGCATTAACAGGAGAATGTTTTCAGATTTATAGAAATATATATATATTAATAAATCCCAATATTTGCAAATTACTATTTTTACAAAAAATTATTTTAGTTGGGAATCCATCAAATGGCCTAGTCATGTATAAAGTTGAAATGTCTACGTGCAATGTACAAAACGTAATATACAATAAGAGAAAAATGCCAAAAACCCAATATGTGAATGAGTAAAGTCCTTTGTAAGGACATCTTTTCGTCAAAGAAATAACAACAGTTCTACTCAATAACATTTCCTACATCAACTTCTTTTCCAGGGTCTCTCATCTTTCAGCGGAATGATGGGAGACCCTGGGAACGAATTTCTTCCTTCATTGCTTTTCATCAAAACCTAGTGAGTGAAAAAGAGATATGTTTACAGCTGATAGCTCACATTTGAGCCAACTTGCTGCGAAATGTATATCGATTTTTCCAATTTGATTCGATCTTTCAACTTTTTCTATCTACATTCGTCCGTGACTTGCCAATACTTCTCTCATATTTTCCTCTAAAATCAATCTTTTTTAACATCATTTCTTTTTGATGTTGTCTAACACAGAACGGCTTTTGGAAATAACTTTAAATTTTGATATTCTAAAAAGTCGCATACCTAGAACGTTACAAAGCCATTGTGTTCACAAGACCCTTCCCTAAACTGTACGTCATCCAAAGCTATGTCCCCTGTGTAGCCTTGACCCCGTGATCCCTCAAACACGATCTGAAATAAAGAAACCACATTTGTTTATCGGCTTACAAGCGTCTCACTTCCGGACTTATTTTACCTTGCATTCATTATGATAGTATTTTTGAGAACGATTACGCTTTTTCAGATTTACCGGTAGTAAAAGAATGGACGCAAAATATTTTAAGAGGAAGCAACATCGGACCCAGTAGGCCTAATGCAGCTCTTATATCGAGGCCGAATTGGAATTATGAAGTTTTCCTTTTTCTGGAGGAAAGAAAACCGGTGAACTCGCAGAAATGCGGAAGAGGGGGTCGCGAGAACCAATATCAAACTCAACTCACAGGCCGGAAATAAAAGTATAGTAAAAAAATTTAACTAGCTCCAATGAAAGCTCTTATGGAGCGAACTCTAGGTGAGAGACTGCTTGAGACACATAAAGTCTTGATAGAATTTCTGTTATTTTATCGTCTATGTAGATCTAAATCCTTAAGAGTGCAATAGAACTATCACAGATTTTTTTTTCAGTCTAAATGTGTTTAGGACGTACATATACTTTACTGTGTTTCACAAAAGCGTCCGAAACGAAATGTTTGTTTGAAATTTGTTCGCAATGAAGCAAAAAGGGTTCGACGTCTGGAATAAAATGTCCACGTCAGGTAATATCCACTTCACAATACTTACACTAATTTAAAGGGGGCGGATAGAGTTCTCACATAAATACATGGCAGCCTACTAAGGCAACCACGCCTTTCTCACGCCTATTGTTATCATTTTCTTACCCTATATTGCGATTCAGAATGGAATGAAGCGAAGCCTTGTTTCCAGTCCTTTCCTTGATCTCCTGACTGTGACCACAGACTCGTCTTAGTCCCCGAAAGGCTGTTTACCAGGTAGACGGTAAGCGAGCCCACGGTCCTTCCGTGCATATTGTACCACCAAGTTAGGCACCGACCCCCCGTTGGCTCAAAAAAGTGGCTCATTAACTGCGACTTGTACCCAGCCCTTGCAGGATATGAAGACTCTAGGTAAAGGTAATATCCTGGAGAAAAATAAATGACGTATGGCATGACTTGACAATAGTTGGAAAAATTTGCTTAAGATCTGAAATTAATTTGAATTAGCTACTGGATGAAAACCTGAATCAAAATCCTATCTATTTCCTAAATATGTGTGATAAGTGTTTTGTGTTTTAGAACAAATAAAGCATTGTTGCTGTCGTTGTTGTTGCTGGATGAATAAAGGAATGACGTCATATGACCACAGAAATGGCATTTTATCGAGCGACATTTCTGCTTAGATACCACATTGAAAATTCATTCAATGAGCTTTAAATGACCAAACGACCAGGTCGAAATTCTGGTTTTACGAGTAAGTTACCGCGCTTCTTTCGCGTGAATCTGGGCGACTCCACGTTCAAACTTACCATTATTTTTTCCATGATCTGCGCTTGGTCCCGTGTTTCTACTTGGGGTAGGACCTCTGTGGCGATACCACTTAAAAGATGGTGAACTACTCCACGCGTTTGTCCAATTACAGTAATCTTTATCGAAATTACAATCAAGCAAGTCTGGAGGAACAGTTAAAGTATCTGTTAGGCAGAACGTTTTTGATGAATAAAAGGAAAGACTTAAATCTCCTAATCGGTGGATTATAATAGTTATAAGCTTGTCTAAGCGACAAAATACATGTATGATAATGGGAGAGAAAAATCAAGAGAAAATACGAATGCTTAACTTGAGAAGGTTAACTTACTATCAGGACAGGCCATCATATTACACATTCGATACTGTGTGTCAGCTCCCAGACAGTTTTTCCCGTTGTATTTTGGCGCTGGGTCATTGCAGGATCTCGTCCTCTTTCGTTTGCCGTAACCACATGGTTTGTCACAGGCGTTCCATTCAGCCCATCGTCCCCAGTTTCCGTTGACGGGCGCTGAAATGATAAAGAGGAAATAAATATTGACTTCGAAATTTTCTTCTTTTGTTCAGTAGGGGAACCTTCAAAAATATGTCGCAGAAAAGGTGTTTTCAGGAGGTGTTTAAATGCGAAAATTCATTTAACAGACAACAAAGAGACGATTCACTGTGATTTTTGTCTTATATCGTTTGTCTTGTGACATGTAAGAACTTCACTGACGTAATGGTCACGTGTTACACTCTGGACGGGAAGTCTGGAATTCAATTCGTATTATTGGTTTGTAGTGTTCTTGTACAGGCTAGTCAGTTTACTCTCACAGTATCTCAAATCACCCAGGTGTGATGTTCTAAACCGAAAGCCGGTAACCGCGCCCGGCGTATAGATCGCCTGAGTGCACCTCGGAGTCCAGGCAAAGATCATTTTTACGAGATATGGATCACTTCTTCGGCCAAGGCAGAAAGACATATTAGATATTATGATCCAAAAGAAGCGTTTCATTAAGTGTGTCATGTTCTGCTGGTAAATAAATGAAAAATGTGTAGGTATTTGTGAGCTTTAACTATAATGTCAACACCTCGTAATATCAGCAGTGAGTTTGCCTCTGTGTAAACAGGAAATTCAATTTGTTAAACATGCTTGACGTTAGTTCATAAGATATTTCCTGTTGAATAACAAAAACTAAGTGGACAATTATTGTTCTTGTGCGGATAATTGGCCCTTGCATCAAAGGCTTTGTATTTTGAAGTCGTGAATTTCCGTTGCCGGATGTTGAAATTTTAGGAGAACGCAATCAAATACCTTGTTTACTGACACATCACAATCACACCACACAACTAACTCTGAACATACTTCCTTGTCAAGTGTAATTACTGGCCGTGTGCCTGATGGAATTTGTTTCTGAGCCAAATTTGAACGGTGTTTCACCAATGACAAACGCATAAATATAAAAGTACAAAATAATCGTGCCAAGTTTCCGTTGATAACGCCTCCTTTTCGACATTAGCTGACAACGACAACTGCCACTTTCGAATTAAGTACTTCTGAAGCTTGTCTAATTAAACCAGAAACTTACCGTAACACTCTTCATCCGGGCATTTTCTTCGGTCAGTTTTAATTCCATGAGAGTCGGCCCCAGGACAGTGCGACCTGGATGAGAAGCAAACTCGCTGCCGATACTTCATGCACCTGCTGTTACAAGGGGTGTACGCTGACCACTCACTCCACCCAACTTTGTGCTCATCTATAAAAAGCTGTTAGTTTAGTTGGAAACAAAAATACATAAATATGGAGGAGAACAAGCAGCGGAAAGTTCTTGCCGCCTGTTCCGCTGAGCATTTCAAAAGCTGCCTAAATTTGCGCCTCTTGCTAACAAATTCGATCCCCAGCCATATCAGAAAGCATTCCGCAAAGATAAATAAACTCATACAAGTCACGTTAGTAGGATTGGTGGTGCTTTTACTTAAAAAGGAAAAAAATTATTGCAAAATAAAACTACAACAAAACTTGTATTACGGCCATATCGTTATGACGACGTATTATTTGGTGCAAGGTTAAGCCCCACCCTATTAATACAGCCAAATATTAGTAAGCCGTTGGTTGTCAGATAGCAAAGTTCCAGCACTTACTTTTGCAGTCATAAAGTGCGTTCATTTTCTTGACATCTAGATCGCTGAAGCCCACTGATCGTCCCAGAGACATATAAGGGTTGTTTAGTGCACGGACCGTCGGCTTGCCATTTTTGGAAAACGTCCGCTTTCCATAATGCATCAGACTGCTGTAGTCGTAATCAAAGTCCATGCTATCGACTTTGGAATGTTTGTACTTGTTGAATTGACCCTCCATTCCTATGGCACACAAATATAATACAAACTCTATAGTGTTTCGTTTTTTTCTCGTACCAGGTGTGACGTCTAACGTCGAAAACTACCAACTCAATCAAAATACTTATGTCCCAGTCCCTTCTCGTGGATATGGCAAACGGATGGACAGTGACTTCGGGATTTCTACCGGCGTCAGCAAAGAGAAAATAGGCTTCTTGTTGCAAATGGTGGAATCACCAAATGACGCAAGACAAAACATTCAAACCCACTCTACAGTACAATATCGAACCACCAATAGTTTCAGCAACACCAAAATATACCCATCATTAATGAATGATCACTCGGTTGCTGGGTGATTAAATATACTCACCCTTCTTAATGTTTTCCCAAATGATTTCCACATACTGATCTCGGTCAGGTCGCGACTGCTCGTGCCAAAATCCAACTGCATGCATTAGCTCATGCATAATTATGCCTTTATTGTTGCATTTTTCACCTAGGGAAAGAACCTGAGCTCCCTTGCGCCAGTACAACCGGCCAATGAATGACCAGCATCTGCAATAACAACAACAAAGAAGTGAAGAGTGAACAGAAGTAATACACTAATTAATTCCCCATATAGGCTTTGAGAGGGATTAACTTGGAAATACGACCCATGAAGAGGGTAAACACTACCATTGATTTGCTTTCTCTTGCTTCCCATGATTACTTGAATGCTCCTTAAACGTTTCAGTGTTCATGTATGTTCTGGGGTCGAGAGAAGTTATTGTTGTTAGTGTAAAGGTCTTGTGGCCCAAGAACGCAACACATTGCGGAGAAAACGCCCGAGTCGAACCCAGGAGCTCTCGACCCATAGTTTATGATACTAACATGGCATTAGGCTTATTAAAACACTTCATTGTTTGACACTTGTGTAGTTGATCTGAGCCGTACTATATGAGGTTTGCCTCGCAGCAGTAGTGAAAGTGAAGGCACTGTACTCACCCATTTTCTTTGCTAAACTTTATCCAATTCCTCTCGTTTTTCTTCTCTTTAAAAGTAATGCAAGTATGTTTGTGAAACTCTTCTATGGCCGCCAGGATGTTTTTCTTGTAGGAGTCTTAAATGAAACACAGCGCCATTAGAAAAGAAACAAGTCTAATGAAGGAAAGAGAGCTTTAACCCTATATGGGCGTTATTCTCAAGGTGTTTTCCAACAAGGTACCCAGTTCTCGCGCGGATAATGTTACGACGCGCGTTGCACGGATGTTTTCTCGGAAAATGACAAGGCGTGTGGTAAAGCTGCTTGGGATGTCACCACGAACAAAATTCGTGTTGAAAGATCACCTGTTTCTAGACCCCCCTGGATTTTTTCCGGCCCCGGAATGATCTAAAAATAGCTTAGGCGGAGATTACCTTGGTAATCAGGCCTTCATGGGGGATCAACTCAAGTACCCTTCATCCTCTCTTTAAAAGAAGTGATTCCTTTGACGCAACCAAGGAAAATTCTAGTTAGGATTCATTCAATTCACAAACAGACTTACTCCCAACTGAATCGGCCGTGCAACGTTATGCGGTATTCCCGATCAGATGATGAACCGGAAAAATTTGTCCAACGCGTCATTTCTAACGAGTTAAGTCTTCCCTGGCTATTAGAGGAAAACCCAAGCGATGGACCTAATAAGGATTACTTAAATGACTACACAGTAAAACCAAACAGGATTTGTAAAAAGATAATCGCAATAAGTGGAGTGTTTATATCCAAATAAAAGAATTCCAGCACGTCTCCTGGGTCAGTGCGATCAACATGACCTGATGTGGAACACCTGTCATAAAACACTTGGTTCACGTCATCCAAGGAATACAAAGTGCAGTTTCATCGAAAATGTAAATCATGTTCGCTGTTTTGGTCTGTATAAAATTCATTTTTGAAATAATATCATTAATCGGAACGATGTTTTTAAAGCTTGAAATAAAACTTACCCAGTCCCTCCTCGATCTCGTAAGGTATGACGCGGTTGGGCCAGATCTTTTTTCTCTGACGAACAGCGTTTCTTCTGAAGCGCGTTTTCTCGTACACGTTCCAGTCCCTCTCGGTCAGAGCTATATCTCCTTCATGTCCAATGTTATAAGCTGGAACCAATGATATCTTATTATTAACGTCAAACGAACAAAGACCAAGCGGGAGTTATTCTTACAGCAGCTATGATTGGCTGTTTCCACATTCAGCTGTTCCTCTACTGTTGTGCACAATAGTAGTTGAACTGGACTAATTGTAACAGGAATTGAGGGTGATCGTTCCTTTTTTTTTCTTGGTCATAAAAGTAGCATCTTGGTTTTCCAGCAGACTCATTGCTACAAGAAATTCAATTGGTAGTTCTCCGAAAACTCCAAATTGATTATTTGTACACGAGATTTAATTGGTTCAGTGAAAAGGGTCAGATCCTTACAACCCCTGATGTTATATAACAGTTCAAAAACCCTTGCGATCATTCTTGCAAATTCTCAGGATGGTCGATCGTTCGACAGAGCAATGTGAGTAGCTTAGTGGTGTTTTTTGTTTGACTTCATTCCAAAACTGAAGAACTATGCAAGAGAGTTCCTGTTAACAGCTGAAGCTAAATATAAATTGCGTACTTCGATTTCATTTGAAGGGGTGTTAGCGGTTTTCTCCCGCTGAGATCAAATGTCACTGGCTCGCGCTTGATTTTACTCTGCGGGAATTCATGTTGGTGATCACGAAGATCCTGCAAATTTGAAGGTCGCGTGCTGCACGCGACAAACGACCCAGCATGAAGCACTGGCGTACTTCCTTCCTTGAAAATCGCTGTGGGTATGATGGTGGTTAAGGATTACAACAAAAGTGACATAGGGTCTTAACAAAAAACAGCCCTTCTGCCTAATCTTTAACAGCAGAAATTGTTTGAGGGCTTTCTTTCCAAGTAGCTTTATCGGAGACTTCTGTTGGGTTTAAGATACCGTGACAGTGCATGGTGAAAAAATGTTAAAACGCCCCTTCAACTCAATAATTTTCTAATAATGGTACTGTTGCTTTGACGTTTTTGGAACGCAGACCTTCCGGACAATTGTGTTTTTCCACAAGTATTTGATTTCGTTGTAACAAAAGGAAGAGATAATCACACGTCAAGTATTTTATTAAGCTACTAAGCTATCAGAAGAAGATAATACTTACGTTTGTTAGCCGCGCTAATCCAGTCCATCACGGTGAAATCCAGACCATCGTCTTCTGGTAGAGATACTGAGGAGATCTCTACTAACAGAACAAGTCGAATTTAGTTCAGTCGTGATCTCTTAAAAAACATCAATATTCTCGTTACCCTAAAAGGTGATCAACAGACGTATCATTTACAAGTCATTTTTCGCCTTCGCTATTGGGAGAAGATGTTCTGAGATGAGAACAATAACGTCTCGCAGTACATCAGCCCGACATACTTAAGTCGTGACCTGACAGACATTCAAGCCAAGCACATGCTCCATTAGGAACTGTTCCAAAACAAACACCGGCACAGCAAGTAACACTAGAGAAAAATACAACACAATCCCAATTAATACCTGAAAACCTGTTAGCGTTCAGAGGACTTGAATGCGAGAAATGGTTTCCGTTGATAAGTAACGTTGCTGCTTGTACCAGTAAATATGTCCAAGGAGCCATTGCAAGTCTACAAAATTAAAAGACATGTCAGAAACCCACGCAGATCAACTGACCGTAATACATGGCACTTACACCCTTACTAAGGTAGTGGAGGTATGAGGTACTTCGTCACTGAAAGGCACAAAACGTCCTGTTCTCTTATGAAAATACAATCGTAGTGTTAACCACAGCGTTTTCTGCACTCTATTGAGTGCAACACATGCGGCGTGCTGCCCTTCATGAGATCCCTTTAAACCCTGCTTGTCATTCAATCACCGTTATTGTTTACACGACACGTCATCGTACTTCCTCTCTCCCGGGGTCACGTGAATATGTTGTTATCAATAGCGGCAAACTTCCAAACTTCCTGACATGTCTAAAATTATCTTCCCAATATTCAGCTCTTCAACTCCCAGCACGTGGGCATTCCTTTCTGAACAATTTATCCACAACAACCTTTCGAACTTTTCACCATTGGCGGTGTACTTTAAAAAATGCATTTGGAATAATCGGGAATGTACTTTAAGATTCCTTATTTGATAAATTATTTTTAAGCTGCAAAGTAGCTAGAAAGTGCAATGCTATCGTTAACACATTTGTTTGCCTGAGAAAAAGTATTTTGACGAGGGATAAATTTACAGCATATCAATTACCTCTCTCGTATACGACTTTTCTCTGTATTTGTTTACCCTAAATCTGAAAACTAATACAAGAAATCGCTCTTCAAGAATATATTCAACACAGTACGTAAGATGACCAATCTCATTAACGCAACATATTTAAATCAATTGTAAAGAAAACCACACCATTCTTTCTCAATTCACGTACAGAAGCCATCCCACAATGTTATCGTGTCGTGTTAAAATATACAGCACTTCATGACCTGCTTTGTGACCTTAAGATGTGACTAGAAAATTCTGAACTGTCATGAAGTTTTCAAAACACAAAATTTTAGTTATATAGTTTTCCCAATTTTGTCCGCAAGTGTTCAGAAGCAAAGAAAAATACAGTCCGTCCAAACTTCACAGATCAAACAGGTGTATGGTTTGTTAACACACATTACATAATGATTTAGACGTGGCCAGCTAGTTTTTGAGGTCACGTTTTCACCGAATTGCTCCAAAAATATCAGACGATGTGTTAGTTTAGTAACATATACCATCTAAATATCGAAATAAAATATTCCTAATGCAAGCAGCACATGAAACCACTCACAAGATAAAAATAGGACTCTTTACACTCAAGTGGCCACGACATGATAATTTTAAGCAAAAAAAAAAGAGGGAGGGTAGAAAATTGACACTGATTAATAATGCTGCACTGAAAGCGATGCGATTCACTGCACCAATATTGACCCACTCGAAGTCTTTGATGAGTTTGCGCTGCCGAACAAATTTAAAGTGAACTGTCATGAGGAGCTGAGAGCCCAACAGTAGTTGTTATCTGAGTTGTATTGGGTCCATGCGTAGGATTCGGATAAGCGTTAGAGTAGTTGGACGGACGATGGTCACATTTTTCTCCTATTACCGGTGCGATATCAGTACGTAGAGTAATAAACATGATATAACCACATTTATACACACAGGGAACAGCATAATCATACGTCTGAGTCGTTAAGTCTTTAAGCCCTTTCAGAGAAATACTTAAACGACCACACGGTCAATACCGCAATACATTCCACATTTAAGTGCCCAATCAGTCACCCTAATGGCTTACTGGACTGATTGAATCGAACGCATTCACATTTCACGGTGTAATTTAGAACAAGTTGATCCCAGTAGTGCATGTTATGACACAAAAAGATAAGACGCTCGATTTTGTTTCAGCCAGAAAAGGATCATATAGTGGATCATGACTGTGATGCACTCTTCAGCGAAATCCAATATAACAGATTAAACAAACGATGTACCGCTATCATACTGTAAGCCTATTATTTAGGAAAGTATATATTGATACATTAATGAACTGAAGAAAAAGTATTGAGATCTATCCAGTTTATCAGTCTTTCCCTATAAGTAGGTTCACTGTGTGCACTCACAGTTTTTTGCTGATTTCTGATAAGAAAACATGTTCTCCGATGAAAACTATTTCAATATGACCATCGTTGATAATGATAGAGAGTTTGACAATATTGAAATATCAAGCAGGCTTTAAACTGTTAGCTTCTTCAATAAAAATGAATTAAGCTGCGATCGTTAAACCTGCATTTCACTAAAAAAAACACTGAATGTGAATTGGCACATATTTACCCTCAATTCAGTAAAAATAACTTCTCTTTGTAGATGTCAAAAAGACCTGAGTGGCTTTACATTTTCGGTTTTACTATGTCTAAATTTATTGAATAAATTTTTGGAGACAAAGAATCAATGCAATCAGGTTCCAGAACTAACAGTTCTTGCATTTGATTACGTAACTGTTCACTAATAAGCCATCAATCAAGTCACAAATGCCTCAGTTGTAAGAGCTCGGTGTAATGAGCAGATCAAAAAGTGCTGCACCTGGTTTGTTCTCATTCTAGCGATATTTGCTCCCCTAGCTTGAAGCACTTATCTCGAACATTAATAAATCCCTTGCGGGCACGATTGATCAGAATCTCAAATACCAAAAAGCCGAGCTTTTCCGTGCGGCAAAACAAACAATTTGCTTAAAAATTTGAATAATTTTTAAAAGCAACATCGTCAACAAAATAAACGTCGTTTAGGTATTAGGACTGTTTCGAGAACCGGAAAATGACTTGATCAAGCATCACGTAATTGGGTTTGCGCTTCCATGCAAAACGTCAGAACGTTTCAAGTAGTTCTGTTTGATGCCAAGCATATATTAGGACTTCCTTCCAGTATAACAGACACGAAATTAAAACCCGACTTTAAAGACCATCTAGGCTTTATGCGTATTTAGAAGTGACAAGCTCACTTCTGTTGTCGTTTCGAGATTTCGCGCCAAAATATTCCCGCCAAAAACACATCTGCCTGCCTGCCAACTGAAACTCTTCGCCAGTGTCATTCGACCTTGGAGACCTCGCTCTGTTATTGAAAGCCGCGTGGCTTTTGTTACTCAAAAACCGCATCCGTCTTAGAATTTACTGTAATTGCTGGAAATTTCAGTGTAAACCCAGTATCCCGTGATAATGCTTCAATTGCAAACAGGTCTTGATAAGAAACCACAATAATAGTGGCCCCTACGTATGTAGGAAACTCAACAGAGATAACCAGAATATCAAATTTACTTGTCTTATCGAACGGACGCTTAAGCCACCAACTAAAACAGGAAATCACGTTTTCAAATTTTAAGCTAAGATTTACGTGACTACTATTCTGGGAATGGCTATATTAAATTCAGTTTTTGGTGAAATAGATATGAAGCAAAACTTTTGAAGTCCATTCACAAATGCTTGATTGATGATGTACGAACCATCAAAGAACAAATAGAGTGGATAAGTGTGGTTACTAGTTGCGCACAGGTAATGCGAAGTTTAAGCTATGAATCAATATGGGAGAACAGTAAATGTCACAACATGGTAAATTTTAAACAATAAGCCAAACATCTTCCAACCCCTCCTTCTGACTTCAGTTTTCAAGTAATTTGCATTGAAGCGACTCCTTTTATCGCCACAGGAAATTTCGCCAACATACTACCGGAAAAGCCTCTTGTTTCAAAACACGAAAATTTGAGCGGCATAGGGTATTGAAATTCTTTGTTAGCTTCCGCTCAGTAAATTGATTACGAACACAAGAAAATTGTAAAACCCCTAACCAGGCAAGCGTTTCTTATAAGAAAACTGTACTAGTTAAAGCAAACAATTTGAAACCTGTCCTTCCGTGACATTTAAAACAACTGAACTCACCTTGTTGAAGCTACAAAACAAAGACCTCTTAAAAGCAATGTTGACATCCCGCTCTTCCAGATAACAATAGAAAACATCCCGAATTATCCTGATCGCGTAGCGTTACTTTTACATAACTAGTCGATATGAACTCGTTTAACGTTACTAAGAACATAAAATTCACTTATTCCGTTTGGCTGATTCATTTTAGTACTGTTTCATGAAAGGGCTTAAGAGTACTAAGTTTATAAATAGGCTAGTTATTGTAAGAGAATGACGACGATACTATTGCTTTCACTATCGTGACACTAAAATGTACAAAAGTCGTACCCAGGGAGTGGTTAAGAAATAAAAAAAAATTCCATATTTTCATTGCATTTGATCAAGAGGAGGCTGTTTAAAAGCACATCATTGCATATACTAAAAGGAAGTGAGGGCGTATTTTCTCGTCGCTGCCATGAAATGTACTCACCGATAGCAGGCTGATGCAGTGCGCCTTCTACTCAGGGATGCAACTAAATGCTGGATGTTCACAAGTTTTAAAAACAAGTGACGTATTCAAGTGCTTTAACACAAATGCAATATCACGGTCGCTCTTCAACGCACTTCAACAGAGAAGTGAACTAGAAAACGGAAAACACTAATAGCGGTTTTTCTATTACGTCATTACCGTTGTTCATCAATTGTTCGGCTTTGGTTTGAAATTCTGAAGGTGAGGCACAGCAGGGAAGCGAAAAGTACGTCATCGATCAATCAAACGAGCCAGCTACAAGTACTAGCTACAAAATTGTACATCAGGCTTTCCAGCTGAACGCGCGTTAATATCCGATAAATTAAAGTTCTTTACCCAGACCAAGCCAAAAAATCATCAAATCGAGCAAGGGAACAGCTGGATTCAAAGGTCAATAAAAGATAAAGAAATTATAATCGGCACGTTCTTTCACTGCCATAGAAAGTCAATTTTAAAAGGTTTAATTTTCAGCTTCGTTTTACAGAGACAAAAGATAGATCAGGATAAATCAGATTAAGCACTAACTCGTGTCACGTCGAACGTTCTATCAGAACTGGCTCAGCCCACCAGTTTGTTTATTTAGGTATAATTTAGGTATCATATTCATTCAAGAAAGATGCTAAATAATTCGAGTTTGTACCTCTCTGTCACTTTTTTCGCATGCGTGTTTCTCTCCGGGATTCTGGTGTGTGTTGTTTTGGAAGGTGAAAATGTCACCCTTTCAGCACTTTCTACAGGTCCACGTGAACACGAGACCAGCCGGCCGCATGTTTGTACCACATTAGGATTACCTGATGATTGAATCAGATATTCACGAGATAAACGGATGTATTTTGGTCAATAATCCGTTTCACAGCTTAGCAATTTAAGACGATTGCTGCAAGCCACATTTACCATAAGCGGTGCAGATTGATCTTAAACACATGTCACTGATCTCACCTGTGTAGATGATAAAATGCTGTTGAAACACGAATTGATAGAAGTCGGCTTAAGTTATTACCAGCTTCTCTGACGTTATTTTTTGCTGTTGTCGACCTCTGGATTCCTTTGTCTATATTTAGCTGAACAGTGCAACATGGAAAAATAATTTGTAGAAATAATGGGCATGTTTACAAAAGCAAAGGTCACTCGCTGTGAGTGGCGACATGAAACACTGTTAAAAGACAAAAGCTCTTCGCGACACCGGACGACATGCGCCCGGCTGCGTAGGAGATAATTATACCCCGTGACCTTGACTTAACTAATGTACGATAACTCAAGAATGGTCTTTGTGTAATGGAAGTTCTTTCCCAATTCTTTGCTTACTACAAAGTTGAAGGTTGATATTGGCACAGCTGTGAATGTTTCGTGACTGTTCGCCTATGTTTTATAGAGCTTCCTTGAGAAACAGGAAGTACAAGAAATGTTTCTCGAAAGCTACCACAAGTACTATAAAAATTCCTTCCTTTTTTACCACAAAAACCACCATAACTTCTCAGTTGCGGCAAACCATGTGGCGGCAGCTTGAGGTGCCTCTCTAGAGAGATAATCCCATGTACTCCTACACAATGTAATTAACTTTGATATAAAACGTAACATGATGGGTTTGTTAACATCCGCAGGGTGCCATCAGAGGCTTACGTTTTTCCGAAGACATAACATCTTAGGGTTTCTCCACAGTTCCATAACCGGAGGTATTAACCAGTTACGTTTATTCTAACAATGACTCCAGCAGAAATCATGCGCGGACATTGAGTCGAATTTAGAAAATGTTCTTTCACTGACAGTGCAGCAGGACCTGTCCACCGTCATGCCATGTGACCATCGCCATGGTTTACACTCTCGACAGTTTTTCCATTTTTTGATGTCATACAAAACCAAATATTCAACCGGTTTAAAACTATTCCCAAATTGCTAGCGCTAATTGGCTTTGATAAGGTATGGTAGTCGATAGTCTAGCCAAGGTAACCTCTATCACGTCCGTTAAGTAGTCTTGTTTTCTATCTGTTATTACCAAATGAAGTATTCCACTCGCCGTGAGGCCCTATTAACCTAAAGATCCCCCGTGATCATTTTTAAGGTAAGTATATAACATCAACAGGACTAGACCAAATTAAGAGAATACCTCTCCCCCCCAGCATCGACATGCTATAAACAACCAATCCTCTTCTGAAAGAGAGTTAGAGAGATCAGACCAACCCAGGAGCCATCAGCATCGAGGTGACCAGGTCCTGAAGTAGGCTTCTCCAATTAGTTTGGAAGCAGCACGAACCTGAAAACGGGGTCGCCCCGAAGTCCCCCGCAGTTTTGTCTTCCCGTTTTTCTCATATTACGCCTTTCACCCCTTTTCGTTATTAGTACAAGACAAAAGCCTGTTTCTCATATCCCGCCTACCTACCTGTGACGTAGTCGCCGGTTGCAGCTAACAACGTTGGGCGATCTGTTCCAGAGGAATCCCGGGCGCATCTGCGATGGATCGCAGACGTACTCAAATTGGCGTGAAATGCTTTATACGCCATTTTGAAAGTAAGAAGTGGTGCAAAGTTGTTACGTCATACATTGCATCCGCAAATGTAACCAGAAGATGTTCACATACAAAAACGACCGGCTTGCCTGTGAAGTCGAACTCAGCTCAACTTCACAGGCAATCCGGCGGTCAGTACATGGGACACATTATGACGCCACGATAAATGTTCATATATGCCGTGTCCCAGTATGGCGGCGGCATTTGAGAACCAGGCTTTACAGAAATCCTTATCTTGTTTTCTCAATTCATTGGGGACAAGAGAGAATTGAAGGATAACAAACTCTTTTTCTATTCCCTCTGAAATTATTTTAGATAACTCCCGGTTGGCTTTGGGAGATTTCAAGCGGGTATCAAAAGAATGCTCCTGGGATACTCTGTTTAATATACGAATATGCTTTTCCGGCCAAGTCCGAATATTCTTATTTTTTTCTGCCGATTTTTGGCTGAAATATTATTAGCATAGAACATTTAGCCCCGATATTATTATAAAATATTTTCTTGAAAAAGAGAATGAATGTATCGTTGTTACTCACATGGACAGCGAAAGGGGCAGCGTCATGCGTGCCGGTTTTCGCATTTTATCCTCCACGAGAATATCCACGCAACGCGCATCATAATTTCTTCCGCAAGTCTTAAAATAGGCCTTTCCTCAAAAATCCGAATGTTTTTTGGCTGTTTAGAAGTTTCCGAGATTTAAGAAAGTTAAAGGATATTTAGAAATATTCCGCATAGCTTTTTTCTCAGCCCTGAGGGTTATTCGCTATTTCCTTGAACTTGACGATACTCAGTTCTATCAAGAGAAAACAACAATCCACTTCAGCGGTTTCCCACGTATTTCATATCACGAAAAGCACTCGAACAACAATTTTAAAAAAAATGGCGGACGCTGGTAACATCGATGAACATGATACCTTCTTCCTCTACTTCTTCTTCTACTGCAACTTTTTTTTGAAAATGTTGGCCTTAATTGATTCAAAATTGGTTGATTTTAAAATTTAAAATCAAGATACTTAGGGAGTTTTCGAGATACTTGAGAACTTCCGGAAAGATATACGTATTTAGGCGATTTATCTGTAATATTTGTGAACTGGCATATCTCAAAATAAATTTACAATATTTTTTCCTGGGGAACAAGCTCCATATTGGGGATTAACCATCTTATCCAGAAGCAAGCGCTTTATCGCCCTCTGCAGTCCTCCACCATCAGTCAACTTGCGGGGGTGGCCAAATAGCAACAATGTTGCAATATGTTAAGCTGAGTTAATACACAAAGATAATATCCGTAATATTAACAATTTCTTCAAATCTGATTGATGCATAAACTGCTTTAGTTTGCACAGATTAATCCGCAAAAATACATGAGCCAATCATTTTAAGTCCTCTCAACTAAATTTGCCAATCACAATTACAGTCACTATAGTAACCAATTCAAGTTAGTGATTATGCAAAATTGAGGAGGTTTATCTCTGTTGACTGTTTACAAGGAAACTTAACAGCCATTTTTCAAGCTATTCTCATTTTTTTTATTATCATATTTATAAATGACTATTAGCTAAAAAGAAACTTTTTTGGGAAATTGTAATAATTATGATTAACTGGTAACAGGACATTGTGTCGTCCAATTCATAATCAATGACTAATCAGTTGATTACTCTTCGATTACCCATCGACTGCACATTATAAGCCGCAAGCAGTATTTGGCGCAATTTTGTACGATGTTTATTGTTGAGTTTACTCTCATTCGCGCGTCGATCCCCTTTCAAATCTTAGAACAAGTTTTCACAGACATTTTTCTCGACAACACTGAAAGCTTCCTTAGTATTTTCAGTCACTTCAAAGTGGCAACCGTGATACAAGTTGTGTTTCCGCCATGTTGATTTTTCACCCGAGAGAGCGTGGACCGGAATAGCCCGGGCCCGATTGACGACGTCACTGTATTCGAAATAATACCACTATTCCTTCCAGGTTAACATATGGGCGGAGGTTTCAGACGGAGAAAAAATATGCGGGTACGTGTGGACAAGGCCTTAGCCGGCCTTTCAAATTTAATTTGTCAGCACACAAAAAAGAAAACTATTATCAATGACTGTTTACAAGGAAACTTATTATTATCAACATAGGCTTCAATCATTATCTAAGGACTTGAATAGTTTGCTGCGATTTTTGTCAAATTCACGAGAACATGAATACTTTTGCGGGTGA
>Ga0126337_10000448_pt1 | contig 20761 bp, 27 predicted proteins | sample DipCmetagenome_FD_92527 | JGI IMG/M metagenome (GOLD analysis project Ga0126337, IMG submission 92527) | Coral microbial communities from La Bocana,Puerto Morelos, Mexico - Diploria C A metagenome | ecosystem: Host-associated > Invertebrates > Cnidaria > Coral | place: La Bocana,Puerto Morelos...
ATTTGTACTTGCTGTGATCAGTTGTGGTACTGATCATCAGTTACAAAGTGCGATGATAACAAATACTGTACACGGCCAAGTGCACAAAAATCTAATTAATGTGAGTATAACTGGTAAAGCTAGGGTAGCAAAATGAATTCTCCTGCGAAACCAGAATGCCTAAACTGTACACCTTAAGAAGAACGATTAAAATCCCTATGTATCCCATTCCCGTCATAGACTTAAAAACCAGAACAGCAAAACGTAAATAAAGATGTTGCCTGACTGATAGCCAGCACAAGGGGGTTACACGATCAAATTTTTTAGCGCCGCACAAAATGCGGCAAGCAAAATGCTGTACTGCTTGGAGATTGTCCAGATAAGCTTGAGTAGTATTGATCCAAACAGAAGAACAATAGATTAATTTACTAAAAGCTTGGGCATTTATAATTTCCATTAATTTGCAATAATTTCATTCAAACGCATCAAAAACATAGGTAACTTTTTTGTCAGAAGTGCATTCCAAACAAGTGATCAAACTGGAACTTTTAAATAAGTGTGTGCATGATGCAAAACATGTTTGTTCATTCGTCACCTTGAGAAAATATTGAAACCCAATTGATCCATCAAAATCACTGATCATTTCACCTGTATCTCAGTCAATGTCATCTACTGCATAATTTGCAATCTTTGCACAAAGCTATACATTGACAAAACACAGATGACTAGGTGACAGATCTAGAAAGCACCTCTGTGACATAGAGAAAGACAACAAAGACACAATTAAAGCCGTCGTGAGGCACTAATAAATGTTTCCAATCATTCTAAGCAACATATGGCAGTCTGCGGCATTTTTCTGCATCAGGGAAGGAAGAACCCAACCTTGGAGGTGCGAGAAACTCAGAAAAGTTCTTCAACCCTAAAGTAACTGACCCAGTTACTTGTGAACCAGCTGTGTGGCCCCTTTCATAGCAAGTTTGACTATATTGTTTGCTGAGAAGCACCTGCACTTTTTAATAGTCATGTGTGAACAAAACCAGGTGGAAAATTGGCTGACTATTGAAAAAACCTGTTTTGAAGTCACCAACACCCTCTTTATCTTCAACTACTGCCCCACCTTAAAAGACGCGAGAGGCCGCACAAGCCATTTGGTCAGTCTCAGCCTCAATGGTCAGGCACAATGGCATCAGTTTGTGGGTGCTGATCTAGCAGATCACCAGCATCACAAAGCCTTTCCAGGATAACCTGGTGACGATCGTACTTTTCTACACCCTCTTGGTCAATACCATGAAGGTGATCTCTGAGGATTTGTGGGTGAACTGACCAAAGAAGAGTAAAGAGCACTCATTTCAAAGCTGAAAAGGCAGAGACTCACCCACATTGTGTAAGAAGGAATTACCACTGCCGCCTCTTTGGAGCCTGTAATGAATCTGCTGCAAGCAGAGGCTTCCCTTGATGTTTCTGCTTCAACACCAACAAATATTCTTGCTCTCTAGCTGCAAGCAGCTGGCAGTGCTAGTATCAACAGGTAAAGTAAAAGAAGCAATTGGTGTAAAGTTGTTACACAAACAGGTGGAACGTTTGACAGACAAGAAGGTTGAAAAATACGAAAAACGTATGAGGCATATATGGGGGAAAAATCACTATAACTTTGATTAACTCTTTTCTGATGTAGACCGTTACACTGTTGGCTTGTTTCTGCCAATCAAAAACATCAAAGCTCTGCAGAAAGAGCTCTGAAATTATGACACAATTACAAACAAGCTGTCAACCTTGGCTGGTAATCTTGCTTTGAAGTGTTGAAAGTTGCTTTCAGGTTCCAAGAGCTGCACTAATCACAACAAAGCACATTAACTTTGGTGGAATGAAAGCAAGCAAAACTGGAATTACCAAACAATTGCCAAGCAGTGTTGAACAATTGCTGAGCAATTAATTATTCAGGTTAATGTATAGAATGGCAGATTGCACATGTTGACACACAACATGATACCACACATCAAATTTGTGCCAACACCAGCCACTGAACCAGCAAAAAATCAGAGGCATCTGCCAGAAAATTGACCACTCAAAACACCCATCTCATGCGCAGAGCAATAAAAAGGAAGGCAGAGGAAGCTTAGGCTATAATCACAGCCCACAACAAGTAAAAATCTGCAAGCAGATGTGTCACTAGTCACAAGTAACACGAACAAGACCAGCAGCACTGCAAGTGTCTTATCTCCCATATAGTGGTTGATGGTTACCAGCATCATCATTTCCCTGTTGGGGTATTACTATAAACGTGAAGAAATAAAAAACGTTTTACAACCAAAAATGAAGGCATCTCCTCCACCTGCAACATGTAAAGATTCTTCCCCGACAAATAAAATTAGACATAATATGGATTCAAAGTATGTATATGCATGATGAAAGTCAATGTTTAGCAAGTATTATTTTATCGGCAATACAGCAATATTTGGTGTGTGCTTGGTTTGGTACAATTTTAAGGAAAAAGCTTTTGCAAAGGCTCACTACCTTGCTGCTGCTCCTTTCACCCCCAGTGCAAATTCATGGGTGCTGTTACCTACGATGGAAAACCACTAAACAGCTATCCGGCGCTAGCACATTGACATTCACCGTGACCAAGCCATTGTTGAAGGTTACAAAGCACCCTGGCAGAAAAGTTACCAGTACGCTGTTGAAATGCGACTCCCTGAGGGCCAGTGGTCCACTGTGTGGGTGAAAAGGCTTCCTGATGTTGTTGCCACTCTGAACAATGAGGGGACAAGGAAATGGAAAAAAGCTCCCCTCCCTTGTAAATGTCCAGTATTTGTTTCAACTGGGTGAGTTAGAAGATGGTGTAAAAAGAGCCACAGATTCAACCTGGTCTTTAGCATTGAATGGTCTGTTACTAATCCAAATGAGCCTGTACTGTATTAATGGAACGACGGTCTCAAGCATGACATTTTCCCTGCTAGTTATCCTTGGTTCTCAAACAAGTCCACTCTTGTTAAACCAGTAAAGCACATCATGTAATAGTGCTTTGCATTGCTGTTTTTGTTCTGATCAAAGAGCAAAGCACTTACTCGCTTCACATGGAAGCCGGTCGTTTCGTATACAAGTCGATTCACATACAAGTCAATTCGCATACATCGAGGTCATTTCGCCGACATGACCTTGGTCGATTCGCATACATTGAAGTCGTTTCGCTGACAATTCGAACCGCCGACATTAAGTTGATTCGCATACACAATTTTAGTCGATTCACATACAAAAAAGTCATTCGCCTACGTATCTAAGTTCGAAGTTATTTTGTATATATAGCGAACATCACTCAAGGTGGCAAATACCGGGTTTTCAGAGTTTTTCGAAGAGGCCAGCGAGTTATTATTGTGTGGCAACAATCGGTCAGATAACTAAAGATTTGGACTCGCTCACGTCTTCAAAGTTTTTCAGTCATTGGCGATGTTTACCTTACTTTATTCGCCTTGAATTGGCCTTGAAATCCCAAAACTTTGTTAGGAATAAAAAGAATTGTATCTTTGCTAAAGATCTTGTATTAAAAGCCGAGTTTCTCAAAAAAATCTGGCCGATTGACGCGAGTCTTTACACTGTTGTTGTCACACAATAACTCGCTCGCGTCTTCGAAGTTTTTCAGTCACTGGTGAAGTTTACTTTACTTTATTTGCCTTGAAATCCCCCAAAACTTTGCTAGGAATAAAAAGAATTGTATCTTTGCTAAAGATCTTGTCTTGAAAGCCGAGTTTCTCAAAAATAATAATCTGGCCGATCGTTGAGCGTTTGCTCCTTAACTAAGCTTCCCAGGATCTTTTGAGTGGATCTTATCATTCTTTCCCAAGCGCCGCCATGATGTGAGGCCGTCGGCGGATTGAAATACCATTGGATGCCTTTCTGTAAGAGCTCTTCGTAGATTTTGGCTTGGTTCCAGCCTTCAATCATGACTCATAGCTCCTTCTCAGCCCCTGTGAAAATAATTTGTTCCATTGTCAGAACGTATCTCTTTCACTTGACCTATTCGGGCAATGAAGCGTCTAAGTGCTAGTATGAAGGAATCTGTATCCAACGTGTATGACATCTCCAGGTGAACTGCTCTGACAGCCAAGCAAGTAAACATAGCTCCATAGCGTTTAACCATGCTTCTCTTTTGACGAACAAGAAAGGGACCAAAATAGTCTATTCCCACACAAGTGAAGGGAGGCTGATCTGGGGTCACTCGAGGGCTTGGCAAATCGGTCATCTTTTGCTCTCCACTTCGCACAGTAGAATTGGCACAGATGAGCCAAAATCGTTCTCTCAAGAGGGACAGAACATATTCTCTGCCAGAGTGACCACTCTACTGGTGAAAGTGCTGTATCAGAAGCCGGGCAAGAGGAGAATTTTTGGCAATAATTATCTGGTGCTTCGAATCATGCAGAGGTGCTCTACTTAGATGTCCACTGACACGAAGAAGACCATCACCAAGATCGGGTCCAATTTTGCAAGCACGCTTGACTTCTTCACAGTATTTCCTTTTTCGATGGCTCTTCTCTCTTCTGCGAAGGCACGGCTCTATCTGATCAAACATGATCATCTCTCTCTCCGGGTCATTTATCTCTGAACAGGTCAAAGGTTCCAAACTAGCTATATGGGAACTTCTGTCAAAGGCGTCTTGCATAGATTTTCTTTCCCTGGTAATAAATCTTCTTTGGCACCAAAGACAGCGCAATGAACTTCAACAACTTGAGCCAGGATGAGAACCGATGGACCATAGAAATGACATCGGAGTGAATCTCACTCGGACACGCGCCGACAACAAAAGATTTTGACTCTCGTTTCACCTCCGGGTCATCCCCAGACAGCTCTGTACTGTGTTTTGGTATGTTAACCCATTCGGAAGGAGGCTTTAACAGGAAATCCGGCCCCTTTATCCAACGGTGATTCGAATTAATGCATCTGTAGAAGTTCCCCATGAGGCATCATCGGCTGGATTAGACTTGGATGATGATAGCAACTCAGTTAGCGACGGAAGGGTGGAAGCGTTTGGACTCAATCTCAGTGTAGCATAGGACAGTCATGTTGTCAGTCCAGAATGTGATTTTATCTATTGGAGTTTCCAGTTCATTCTTATACAACTTGTTTAAATGAACTGACACAGTTGCGGCTGTTAACTCCAATCTTGGAATACTCATCTGCTCTAAAGGGGCAAGGCGGGATTTCCTAATCAGAAAGGAGCAATGAGCCTGACTATCTGCATTAACTTCTCTAAGGTATGAGACAGCTCCATACGCGCATTGGAAAGCATCACGGAAGTGATGAATTTCAGTGGTTACTACTTCTCCTAGATCGGCCCTCTTAACACATCTGTTGACTGAGAGCTGAGAAAGCTTCGGCAGATCAGAAAGCCACGTTTGCCAACGAGATAAGTGTAAACACGGAATCTCATCATCCCAACCGAGGCCTTTCCTGCATAAGTCCTGAAGGAGAAGCTTTGCTGGGAGAACAAAGGTGCTGCCATGCCGAGCGTATCGTAGACTGAACCAACAACTGAGAGAATCCCACGTCTGGTACTAGGTTTCTCCTTAATGTTCACTCTGAAACCGAACGCATCCGTCTCAACAAACCATGACATGCCCAAAGCTCTTTCTGTAGGAAGCATATCGCATTTAAGATTAAGCTCCTTCACGTCCTTGGCTCTTTCTTTTGATGGAATCGACTCTAAGACTTGTCGATCATTGCTTGCCCATTTTGCCAATCAGCATAAGTTTACGTAGATCGGCCACATGTTTGACTGCTATAGAACTCGATGATAAGGACTTCAGGCAATCATCTACATAGAAATTCCTTCGGATCGTATTAGCCACCTCGGGTGAGAATTTGTGCCTGTGGTCTTCTACATTTTGTCGCATAGCAATATAGGTACAACTCGGTGATGAAACTGCGCCAAAAAGGTGAACAGTCATCCAGTACTCTTCCAACTTCCTGGTGAGGTCACCTTTGGGCCACCAAAGGAATCGCAAGAGATCTCTATCTTCTTCAGGAATGCACACCTGGTGAAACATTGATTGCACATCACCCATTACTGCAACTGGATCCTGCTGAAAACGAATCAGCACACCAACTAGACTGTTGGTCGGGTCTGGTCCTTGGAATAGCTCGTTGTTTAGAGATGCGCCAGGAAACTGGGCGGAACAGTTGAAAACCACGCATATTTTATCCGGCTTCTTATGATGGTAGACACTGTGGTGTGGAATAAACCATACCTTCCCTTCTGATCTATCCAGAAAATTTTGGGATACCTTCTCTGCATGACCTGCACTGATAACCTCTTCAAGGAAAGCAACATAGTCCTCACGAAGTTTCGTATCACTGGAAAGCTTGCATTTGAGGTAAGAGGCATTTCATTCAGCTTGACTCCCATTTTCTGGCATTTTCACATTGCGGTTCCTTAACGGCAGTGAGACCTGGTAATGACCATCTGCACACTGCACAACCGAGTTCTCCACAATGTTCATAAACTTGAGGTCATCCCTTGACATACGTAGACCACGAGATCAGTACAAGCTGAATACATAAGCTGAGTCTCCTTAGACGTAATAAAGAAACTAGAGCAAGCTACATATTTCTGCTTTCTCCCAGTTGGACCATTAATAACCCAGCCAAGGTCAGCTCTGGTTGCATATGGACCTCCATCAGCAGCAGGGATTACTTCTCTCAGCTGCAAGGCTTCAGGTACATTGGCTCCAATCAAGAGATCCACTCCGGAATTCAGATCGGATAAGTACACATGGCCTTGAAAGGTGCAACCATCTCTCAACATCCTCTTGCTTTGGTATTTCGTCCCTACCTACAGGCATAGCTGGCCTGGAAAGTACGTCAGGCAGGAGGATGGCAACATTTTCGTCTAGATCAGATACCACCAGGTCGTTAACAAGAGCAGTGTATACATCTTTACTGCTATTCATGGTGATTAGTTTTAGTCTAGACTTCTTGCCGACAACCATGAAACGCTCTATCAGGCTAGCTGAACAAAAGGTAGAATTGGAACCATTGTCCAGTTACGCATAAGTTTCGATGCACAGAGGACGTCCTTTAACTTTAAACTTTACAGCCACTATAGGCAAGGCAGTAACAGGGGAACCTTTCATTGTGGTTAAGCCACAGAAGTGATCACCAGTGCTCTGGTTCGTGTTCTGGTCAGTGTGCGATTGGCTGTTCAAAGATTGAGGTCTGCCTTCTCCACACTCAGTTCCAACAGAGCCTTGTTGTGTCCTGACTCCAACAATAACTTCTGGGGTACTAAGGTGCAACACAGTGGCATGTTTCCTATCACAGTGATTACACGGTTTCTTCTTGTAGCAACCTTTGGACTGGTGGCCGCCATTCAAGCAAGAAAAGCAAAGCCTCTGCTTCATCACAAAGTCGCGCTTATTAGCATCGGGCACTTTAGCAAAACTGGAACATTCATCAAGAGTATGATCCGCATTGCAAAAGAGGCACTTCTTCTGGGAAGGGTTTGCTGAATTGTACGAAACACGACCTGATGTACTGGGAGGTTTCTTGTCAGTAATGGAAAGGCAACTTGCCTGTCACCACGTCTCTCAGTGTTAGATCTCCGGCCTCTATCCCTGTTGTTCTTCTCTTCTCTTTCTAAGAAAGGGAGTTTTCCAAAGACTGGATTGGACAAAGCACGCGCCTTCTACTCAACGAACAGGGAAATGTCATCAATACAAATGTCTCTCTCTTCAGTGTTGAGGATTCTATCAGCGTTGTCACGCCAACTAAACTGCAACTTTGGAGGAAGTCATTCGATAATCTTCTGCATACAATCTGGGCTTTCAAACTTGCTGGAGTAACCAATAGCCTTAAGCGTATTCGTACAACTGGCCAGCAAAGTGGCGAAACCTTCTAGAGCTTCAGTGTCTGAAAAAAAAATGAAGCCTTTCGATCCTAGTGGACCATAGCTGCCAGAGGTAACTGGGCTTTTCGTACCACGTAGTATACATGTTCGTACCACATAAACATACATTCGAAATAGCACAGTTTAGAGTATCTGATAGAGATTTTAGATGTATAGCATGGTTTTGGTGTGATTTCTTTACGTAAAGGATATCACAGAAGAAGTTCTGGAGAATAATTATCCACCGAATAACACTCTTATCTTCACGCGAGCGAGTTACTGTGTGACAACAACAGTGTGGAGACTCGTGTGAATCGGTCAGATTTTTTTGAGAAACTCGGCTTTCAAGACAAGATCTTTATCAAAGAAACAATTATTATTTTTTATTCCTAGCAAAGTTTTGGGGGATTTCAAGGCAAATAAAGTAAGTAAACATCGCCAGTGACTGAAAAACTTAGAAGACGCAAGCGAGTTATTGTGTGACAACAACAGTGTGAAGACTTGTCTCAATCGGCCAGATAGAAACTCAGCTTTCAAGACAAGATCTTTAGCAAAGATACAATTCGTTTCATTCCTTAAGTCTTCACACTGTTGTGTGAATTGTGTGAATTCACCGCGGTAGGACAAATTCCTCAACCTCGTCTTGGACGGACATGACCATGACCACGTATACCTCACTGAATAAACAATAGACACTAATTTCTTTTGTTAAAAGGTGTTTCCTTATTGATTGCTCTTACCCTTGAAATTTCCGTGCTCATCACTCGTTTAAGGTTCATGCAAAACTTTCGCGGATTTCTATTACATTCAACACAACGAGATAACGAGGTCCCTTGCGGTGAAAAACATTGCTCTGTCAGTAGAATATCACCTGCATTTAAGATTCCGTATCGTAAAGAAGTTCCAGAGTGTATTTAAGAGCATTGGAAAACATATCGTAATTCTGGCGACAGATAAAATTAGGGATGCGTCGAGCGAATGTGTGATCACGATAACGGGAAAACAGAAGCTAGTACAGTTTTGTTTGTTTATTAATTGAAAGCATGTCAATGTTTTCGTGAATAGAACTTCAGAAAGCAATTGTCCTAGCTAAAAATGTGCAGTAAGTGACATTAAATACATGTAACTTTGACAACTGTCTAAACTAAGTGAAAGGGATGTGAAAGCGAAATTAATCGAGCTACTGTACATGCAAAATACTTGGCCACAGTATTTCTATCAATTTTGATACCTTCGATGCTGAACAATTCCTGAGCAGATTTATAAATCGAGAGCAATCTCTGCTGTGCGTATTCTGACGTTCGACACATTCTTGAGATTGATGGAACTTCAGATGTAAACAACTCAACACAAAATGCACATGACTACAAAAACGTGATCGCTCATGCGACATGCGAGTTCGAACACATGAATTGATTTTGCAATGTTCGAACTTGTGTCGTCTGTAAAGTCGCTTAACTTGTCGCTTTTCGACCGGAGTTTTTTCGGGCTCTGAGCACGGACTTTAAAGAAAATTATTTGTTTGTAAGAAACAATTATTCTTAGAAGTCGGTCTTTGTAAACTTTCACATCAAAGGTGAAAGTATTCAAAGTAAACAGGCCGACATGAAGCTTCGCAACAGCGAACTCAAAGCAAACAGGCCGACGTGAAGGTTCGCAACAGCAAACTATTTACTCATATTGATAGCATCATGTCTTTAAACAAACAAAGGATATTTCGTTCGGTCCCTTCCATTAATATGCACAAGTTGAAAAATATAACATGTAGAGATATCTTGTGAAATTAACAATGCTACAGCGGGGTCTTTTCGTAGTATCACAGAAACATGATTTCTCACCAGAGCATTGTAATTTAATAAATAGAAACAAAAGGTATATTAACCTATTCAACTCTACCGCGGCTTACTGTTTACCGCGGTATTCTGTGCCGCAAAAAACCTAGGTAAAACCGCAGTAAAATTTCGGCATGCCGCGTGATTGCCGAGGCAAGAACGCTGTGTTAATCTGCGAATCGTCCGCGGCAAAACCTCGGCAAAAGGGTAAAATTAATACTTTAAGGCGGTATTGTAGGTGGTACGAAAAGACGTTGGTACGAAAAGGCTGGTATTCCTGCCGGAGCTTATCCCCGGTTTCTGTAGCATGGTTTCTCTACCCCCCCCCCCCTGGACAGGATGCTAGTCCATCGCAGGTCATCCCCCCGCAATTTGTTAGGTTTCCCCAACAATTTACCGGTACCCATTTATACACCTGGGTGGAGAGAGGCACTATGAGAGTTAAGTGTCTTGCCCAAGAACAAACCCAGACCACTCGCTCCAAGGACGAGCGCTCTAACCAAGAGGCCACCGCGCCTCCCTAGAGCTTCAGTGTCTTCGGCCTTAAAAGCAGGACCAATCGTTACTTTATCCACATAAGCCATTGCAATTTTATGCTTCTGACCGAATTTACTCTCCAAAAGCTTCCTTGCCTTAAGATAGCCTGCTTCAACGTTCATGTAGAGACAGCTGCGCACTAACCCCCATGGTCTGCCAGCCATATGCTGTTCTAGGTAATAGAGTCTTCCGGCGTAATCGGACTCTCTAGTGTTGATCACAGTTTCAAAGGCACGAATGAAGGTACAATAGTCCAGTGGGTTGCCAGTAAACACGGGTACATGTCTTCTGGGGAGCGAGTTTCTTTGTTGTTGGCTCACAAACTCTTTCATGACGTGATTCTGTTGTGCAAGAATGTCCTATGCCATGTCGCTCAGTCCAGATTTCTCGGAGCCCAGTCTTGAACGTCATGCAACACTCTCCTGGTCAATAGCCGCCAGATTGGCCCTTGCTTCAACTGATCCTTTCTTGTTTTTTCTGAAGGCACAAACTGTAAAGTTTTAATGTCATCGGTCCACGTGACCATGGTGTTGAAGGACACATCTGGAACATCAACACGGGTGTTCAAGGCCGGCACTTTGTTTGGAACAAGGTTTCCTGCTTCTGCTTGGGTATAGGCTTCCTCTCTAGCCAGAGCTTTAGCCTATTCCGTTTTAAGGTTCAGCTCATCCTTCTTCAACTGAAGCTCGTACTCTTGTCGTTTAAGGCGTAGCTCTGTCTCTTGAAGAGAATGGTGCTGATTCAAAGCTAGTACCTGGGCACGAAGTTCGACAATGCGGGCTGCCTCTTTGGCTCTTGCAGTTGATATAGAGCTTGTTTTGGAGAGCCTGCTTGACCTAGATCCACACTCAGAGGGTTTAGGCTTGTTTCATGGATCAATTCCAACTTGAGAAGCACTGTCATCAGGCGTTACCAGGTTATCCTGAAGATTCATTTCCGTAACACGTACCCAATCATTTACCGTTCGACAGAAGAAATCCAAACTGCTTTTGATTTCAGCAAAATAGACCTCAGATTCTTGTCTTTGACCTTCGTCAGTCAAAGCCGCATGATACGCATGCTGGGCTTTAGCAAACTTACAAAACAACGACATAATTTTCGGCAGCTCCATTTTCACTGCTTCCAGATTGCTTTCATCCGTTAGAAGGTTGTCAATCTCTCTCCATTTAGCTGACAAAGAAGATAACACTCCTCCTCTCTTCTTTCGTAGTTCTCGAATTCGTTCAAGTGACGCTCCTTCATAACATGAACTTGTGTGTTGAACAGGTTGACCGCTCTTCCCTGCAGAATTGGACAAACTAGCATCCACAGCGTCAGAAGACATCATGAATAGATCATACCAAAAACCCGATTCGTCTTTTACGAATATTGTCGCACACACTTTTACTCAAATTCAAACCATACATAGAATGAACACGTTAACTGAAAATGACAAAATGACAAACACGGGAATGAACATAAAATAACTAACAGCGACCGAACATGAAGAATGCAGAAAAGCGACAAAGCGATAGAAACGAAGATACTTACCAAAGAGGTCAACCAAAAAAGAACCGAGACACTGAAATAAACCAAAGACGCTACCGACTAAACTACTAAAAATAAAACGCGGGAACTGAACTTTAAGTGTATGCAAATGAACATAGCGTATACAAAAACGGCTGAAAATCAAAGGAAGCTAATTACCCAAAACTAAAACAAAACACAAAGCTGAAAACCACGAATTTTGGCGCCTACAGTTCCTTTCAATTGAAAACTCTGCTTTCAACCCAAAACTTACTTTTTACACTAACTTTTTGATTGCTTTGGGCCAATGTAAATGTTACAGGTCAAAATTAAATTCCTTTGTCTCTTAACCCTTCTTATTCATTGATGATGAAAAGACAAAGGAAATTGAGAATCAAACCAAGTTAACATAATTTTGACCTGAATTTAGTTTTGACCTGTAACATAAACATGTCAAAATAACAACCGCATCAGGTTTTAATGCTTGTGGAGGTTTCTGTTTGGACGAATATCTTGCGGCTGCCATCTTGGCATATATATCAATGCAGATATTTCTTGAATCCGTAAAAAATTCTGGTACACTTTTGCATAATTTATAATCAGTGTCATGGTTCTTTCATATCTAGGAAACAATCTAATCGGTGCACCTTTTGCTGTGACCCTCTTTATTCTGTTTTGATGGCTTCTCTTGTTCCTCCCTTCTAGCAGAGGGAGGAAAGTTAAACGTTTCTCCCATGTGTCAGCCGGTAACAAAACTTCGCCAAAACCCTTGTCATACATGTGTGTACATTTAAATGTTAAACAAAAGCGGGACAATATGTTTATTATAAATGCATCATATGGCTGACTATGCCACCTCTAAAACTAGTGAACATCCAAGTGATATTAACCAATTTGGAATGATGAGAAACACATTTCATAGCCTCTATATATTTGACTTCCAAAAGATCTATGCTTGGATATTTGTACTTGGACATTATCTGTTCACAGCTCACAGTTTCCTTGAGCTTGCTCCTGAAAAACTGTTCACTTCTCATTTTTAAATAGAGAAATGGAGGTTAGTTATGAATGTTTTCTCAAAGACGAAAAAGAGCAAACCAATTATTTCATTACATTATGGTAAAATTGCTTAATAACAGAATAATTCATTTTTACAATGTACTGTATCTATTGTTTTTCATTGAAGCTTTTAAATTTAAAAGATGTTACAAACAATAGTTATCACAGACTGCAACTACAAAAGAAGATAGAGTTACATGGAGGATAAACACCAGATTTGATTAGTAACAATTAGGTAAAACAGTCAGTGGTTTATCTGCAAGAACTCGTACACAGATCATAATTATCACTATTTGTCATAGCTTCCTTGCCATAAAGCCACTGTACATGTATATTGTTTTCTTTTTATACAATCAATTGTCTTAAAATAACTAATAATAGCATTCTCAAATTGTTTTAGACACTTCATGGTCTGCCAGTGGCAAAGGAGCCAAACCTTCCAAAATTCTACACACATATAGATGAGGTAGACCTGAGTGTAGACATCTGCGGATTGAAGCTTGACAATCCATTTGGTTTAGCAAGTGCACCTCCCACAACTAGTGCTGCTATGATCAGACGGGGATTTGAAGCAGGCTGGGGTTTTGCTGTAACCAAAACATTTTCACTGAACAAGGTAAAATAAGTATTAATTTTTTCTTTATTTGTTAGATTAACGTAATATCATGCATGAAAGACTTTGTTTGACCCCATTTCCAAAAGGCTGAGAAGAGAGTTGTTATTATAATGTGTAGCAGGGTGTTAATTCCACCTTGTCACCCATAAAGGGATCACATGAGATAGCTTTACGCCTGCGTGAACTCAGTGCGTTGTTGCCTTTATTGTGAACAGATTGTCTTTTCTGTCGTGCGAAAATGCCGCCGGATTTGCCTACTAAAACATTGGAGGAAATTCATGTAGAGATGCACCCGGTACCAGGAAAGAGAGCTTCCAAGTCTTTGAGACGCTGCAATAGAGTTACATAAAGACGGGAAAAATGTCATAATTGACTCCCTTCAACATGATGAAGACATGGCAAGCGTTCAAATCAGTGCTTTGCAAAAATCTATGGAACAAGGTTTTTCCCAGATGGCCGAGTCATTGACCATGACACAAACCCTTGAGAGGTATGTGTGTAAGGGGGTCACCAGGGTGACTTACACAACAATAAACTGTCGAACCCCTCACAAGACAAACCCAGGTAGGAAGGCGGGAAAATCGTCTTCACCGAGTGAGACAAGATAAACAAATACCCGCAGCCGGAAAACTGTGAAGGTTTAACGAAAGTTCGAGTTTGATTTGGGATAACCACAGCTCCACCATCAGGTTGCAAGACTTGAAATTCCAAAAAGTGCAAACGTCTATCGTTAAGGGCATGACAGCTCTTGCTTGCATCACTGACGCCATCTTGAAACAAGTTAATGAGATAAATGGCGGGAAAGTGCTCACCCAAGAGGCAATAGACAGCCTTTCTCTTTTGGCACATACAAATACCGAGCTTAATAATAGAAGGAATGAGCTCATAAAAGTGGACCTGCACACAGATTACAAACACCTTTGCTCAGTGTCTACAACAGTGACAGCTGAACTCTTCGGAGTCGACTTGTCAAAGCAAGTAAAGGATATCTCCGAAGTAAACCGTGTTGGCTGGAAAGTAACTACTTCCACCGTCACTCATCATAAAGGTCCCACCCATTCGAACTTTGGATACAAAAGCCAATCGTCTGGTGGCAGAGGGAAATTTTATCGAGCAAGAGGAAGTGAGAAGCATTTTTTAGCCTGGCGACAGACCTCAAGTCACAGTCCTGCCACACAATTTAGACAAGTTTCCCAAGTCAAAGGGTCAAAGCAAGTAAACAAAGCTTCTGAGGACCTAACTGAGGTAAATTGTGTCCTATAGAACCAGGACAAATGGCAGGTAGATTCAAATTATATTTCCCTGAATAGAGAGTATTGACTTCCGATTCGCAGATTCTCAAAACCCTCAAGGGTTTTAATGTTTTAGTGTTGATTTTGTTGACTGTCTTCCTGTACAAATGCGTCCCCTCAAGGAAATCACTTTTAATTCAGAAGAATCACAGATTATCAGTTCAGAATTAGACAAACTTCTTGCAAAGGGGTCATTGTGAAATCTCAGCACTGTCATGGAGAATTTCTATATTTCTTTGTAAAAAGAAGACTGGAGGGTATAGGCTCATTTTCAATTTGGAGAACTTAAATCAATATAATTATTAGCAATTAGTAAATTTTGATGGTGAATGTTGAGCTCGGTAAAGAAATGAATTATTCAACGTGACACGAGCGTGGGGCAAAGAAATATCTGAGTCCCTGACGGGAATCGAACCCATGACCTCCCAAACACATGGCAGGCGCTCTATCCACTGAGCTATGAGAACTCATGGAGAGCAAGATCATTTAACTGAGTTCATGTGTGACAGGTGTCCTGCCCCCTGCAGGATCGGCACTATCAAAATCATCATGAGTAGTGCTCATTTTTTGCACATTTTTGGGCTTAATGTTAAACTCACTCACGATGACAGTGAGACCAACTACAGGGAAAGCTGAAAAGTTGAAACAAAAATGTGTAGCTGTTCTGGCAAAAACTCATGTTTCAATTAATGATGTTTTAGAAGTGATAGGCTTAATGGTTTCTGTGTTCCCTGGTGTTGAATATGCACAGCTAGAAATATCTGGGTGACAGCAATCAAATTACCAGGTAAAGAAAATGTTGATGCTGATAGGGAACCTAGAACATTTAATGATAACACAGAATGGTCTCTCAATGAAAATATTTTCCACAGCATTGTTGAGACCTATGGCATGCCATCCATTGATCTTTTTGCATCTAGAATTAACAGAAAAGTTCCCCATTATGTGTCATGGAGGCCAGACCCTGAGGCACAATTTGTGGATGCTTTCTCTTGCTGTTGGTCTCAAGAACAATTTTATGCTTTCCCTCCTTTTATCCTGAAGCTTTGTTGTTTAAAGAAAATCGAAATGGAGAAAGGGGAAGGGATCATATTTGTTCCAGTCTGGCCCACCCAACCTTGGTATCCAAAGCTGATGAGTCTTTTGGCCGACATGCCCAGACTGTTACCAGTGACAAGAGGGACATTGTATCTTCCAGGCAAGCCCAGTCAACCACATCTCATGGAGGGAAAACTGAAAAACTAATTGCATGCAAGTTATCGGGGAATCCCTTATGAAGCAAGGCATTTCTGCAGAAGCTATACCAAGATTATCGATATATCCTCAAGTCGTGGAGGAAAGGCACATCTAAACAGTACCAATCCTACTACAAAAAATGGTGTGACTTCTGTGATAGAGAACAGATTAGTACAGTTGTCCATCTTAAGACCAATTCATAGAGTTTCTACTGACTTTATTTAACAGTGGTCTTAGTTATAGTAGCCTTAAGACTGCTCACTCAGTACTTTCTTCAATACTCCCTTGAATAGATGCTATCCCAGTTGGGCACGTGCATCCTTTAGTTATTAGGTTTCTAAAGGGAGTATTTGAATCTCGCCCAGCAATGCCAGTTCTTGATTACTTAAATAGTTTGTCGCCTGTAAATGAGTTTTCTCTCAAGAGTTTAACTCTGAAGTTCACAATATTATTACATTGCAGCTCTAGTCACTGCTCAAAGGGGACAATTCCTTCGTTTTCTCACATGGACAGCATGATAGATTCTGGCTCCTCTATAGTGTTTAGACTTCGAGATCGAGCATGTTAAACAGTCCAAACCAGTGTCCAAGGGTATGGTGATTGAACTTAAATCATTCACAGATCCAAGACTTTGTGTTTTGACTAGAAGAAAGTTTGCAAGGGAGACTCGTTCATGTAGTCAACTGTTACTAAGTTATGTTAAACCATACGGTCCAGTGTCTAGAGACACGATCAGTTGTTGGGTTAAGTTTGTATTACAAAGTTCACGCATTGATGTAAACATTTTCAAGCCTCACAGTACAAGGTCAGCTTCAACTTCTAAGGCAAAGCTGAGTGATGTTCCATTAGCAGATATTCTTGACAAGGCTGGATGGAAGTCAGAATCCACCTTTGCTAAATTCTATGACAAAAATATTGTGGATATTGTGCATTTGGTTATGTTGGCTTGGAGTAAACTTAAGTATTTTCTTTGAAGTTAAAGCAGAGCAGAGGTTAATCTAAAGGACTGCCTCCAGGCACACTTCCTGCATAATGTGATTAACATTTTGTTATAATTTGCAGGACGTTGTAACAAATGTGTCTCCCCGTATTGTTCGTGGAACAACATCAGGTCACATGTTTGGCCCTGGTCAAGGAGCTTTCCTTAATATAGAACTCATTAGTGAAAAGACAGCAGCGTACTGGTGTCGTTCTGTTTCCGAGCTCAAAAAAGATTTTCCTGAAAAGGTTTGTATAGTTACCATAAGTGAGACTGTGGGATTGTGTGCAGTGTCTGGTGATCTCCCAAATCAACTTGATTAAATTATTCCCTTGTCTCACTTATAGCGGAGCTCCAGAAGTGCTGCAAAGCAGAGCCCCATAACCAAATAAGGAAAGCAAAGGAAACTCACAAGTTGATTTTCGCTTGGTTTATCATGACTAGCGATATTGCTTGTGGGCGTGTATGCACGACAGCGATCTAGTCGTGCAAGATGGCATCCGTACTCCAGTTAGTGTTAACAGTGACCTATAGCCTTGGTTTATGGCATCCTTATTTGATAATGTGCATCTCACAGTTGTGATTATTTCTCAAAACTGTCTGAGTCTCAATTTTTTAAAAGACTAATAAGAAATTAAGTCTTCAGTCCTGATTAAATTTTGTTTTGTTCGTTCGTTTTAAAACGAGCATGTGAACAAATAGAATCTGAATGTCTCAGACTTAAATAAAACAAGTCTAAGTCAGTAGTTCTTTAAATTGACTTCGTAGGTACACGTATGCTAAGTATTTCTCACCTTAATTTTGACCCACAATTTTCATGGAAATTAATGATTAATTCAAATTTAATGATGACAATTGTGCTCTTCACAGGTCACGCAATGGTTTACATTTCATGGACATTTTATGCCCCATGAAACCCCACATAGTTATTTGCTCTAACTTGTTTATACCCATGAAAGTTCTTTTCATGTGTCAGAAATTTTATCACTTCAGATCTCATGGATATTTCATGACCCTTTATAAAAGTGACTTTGCAGTGTCCTGGATTTTTCATGGCCATAAAAGACTTTTTCATGGGTCACATTATTTAAATTTCATGGAAATTTTATGAGCTTGGAAAAGACCATGAATTAAATAATAGCCCAGGTTATTCTCACATTTTGATTGGTTCTTGCCTATGATCTATCAGAGGACAGATGCACGATTGATGTCATAATTTCAAAGATTTCCCTTCATTTTAAAATGGCGGAAAGTTTTGAGAATTAAGATAATATTTTACTTGATTGGGGAAAGGCAAGGAACAAAAAAGTCTTGTTGAGGCATTGAACAGATATGAGAATCAGGAAGAAGTAAGAAAAAGCCATTTCTTTTTTAGAAAATGACTCAGAAAAAATACTCGAGCAACCTCAATCGGCAGTTGAGTGAGACTAAACTAAACACAAAATTGATGTTACTTTGTCTCCACGCAATAAACAAAATGTTTCTTACATTGACTTATTTAAAAAATTCAAAAAAAATTCAATATAATTGTTCACACAGATTGATGTCAGGAATGAAACATCAAATCATCACTTTTTAATTTCAGTTAAAAGAAATACGTAACCTTACCTTCCAACGCGAATGTTCCAGTCCATTTCAGGGCACAACAGTGAGAAAAGTATAGTTCACAGTCAACTGTATTGCAGCCATAAGGTTGCTCTGATACCATGTCAAACTGATTTGAGAATAACCAACCAGTCACAGCATCCAGTGTTGACTGCAACCATAAGTTTTCCGACCATATTCTTTCAACTCCTGCAATATTCAAGGCAACATCCAAGCTTTTCGGCTCTGATGACAATAACTTTCCTGCATTTTCTTTAAGATTTGTAGATTTTGCAGTTCAATTCTGCTTTCACTGTAAGTTTTCATTCCACAAGAAGCCATTTGAGTCAAATTTAACAGTGGAATGATATGCCATCTAATTCGCACAAAATTCTGTTTTGCTTGGTAATAGTTTCTTGGAACATTAATTTACACCCTGTACATAGTCTATTATTAGTACTTGACATGTAATTTTCACCATAATTGCAGGAATCATGGTGTTCCATTCACCACTAGAAATTTTCCAGAAATTAAAAGCAGAATTTTTGTTTAGTTGGTTGGAATACTCCAGATGTACATACCCAACTGCGTGTCTCTTGAATGTCCTAGGATTCTAAGGCATGAAGTTTGAATACTTACGAATACACTATCCTTTCGTAGTATTTGCAATTTATTTTTTTCCTGCACAGTACTACTGGGGCAAAATTGTTGTCTGTGGCATTTAGTATTGAATGTAAGTACATGTAGAGCAAATCTTGATTACATTGTATTGCATTTTCCAGCATTAATAGTGGGAATCACTGTTACCTTCCAGGTCATAATTGCTAGCATAATGTGTGGCTATTCTAAGGAAGACTGGACTGAATTGGCTCAGATGGCTGAGGTAATTTTTTTTCTCAATTTAAATTGAAGTCAAATGTTCAATTTATTGTTAAAATACCAAGAAAGTTGTGTATAAGTGAAAAACTTAAGTCATGAAACCATACCTGCCAACTCTCCCGGTTTTCCCGAGAGTCTCCAAGTTTTTCATCAAATCTCCCGGTCTCCCGGTCTCCCGGTTAGAGCACCAAATCTCCCGGGAAATACCTAACGTAGCACACAATACATGGAAGAAAGTTGGCGCGGTTTTTGCACGCTGTTTACACTCGAAGCAAAGATTGCCAGCATGGGTTTCGGTTCGCTGCAAAAAAGAATTCTTAGGTGCCCTTCCCTCGGGCTTTGAGGGAGTGAAGAGGCTTGCTTCGCAGAAAGTGAAGGAGATTCTTCTAGTTGACGTCCAGCCATCAGTAAACATACGAGGTAAGCTACTTTGTGGATTTTTTGAAAATTCAAGCGCTTTGAAATGTGAGCGGGTCAGAGCTGCAAGTTGCGATGTCAAATAGTTTAAATCAATAAAACTTCACTTGACGTGGAAGACCTCCTAGTTGACATTTACTTATGGTTTGTCCATTCTACAAAGCGAAAATGCGAGCAGGCAGAATATGCTGATTTCTGCGATCAAGGATACCGCAAGATCATCAAACACATCAGCATGAGATGGCTTAGCTTGGGGAAGGTGATCACGCGAACCCTGCTGCAGTATCAGTCGCTGAAAACTTATTTTCTTGCAAAGATGAGTCCGCTGCTCAATTTCAAGAGTCTCCAGACTGCCTTCAACAACCCTATGACAAAGGTTTATATGCTATTTCTGCAGTCGGCGTTGCAGATCTTTGTTAATCTCAACCTCTTTCTACAAAAAGAGGAACCTCTAATCGGTGCCGCCAATTCATCCCTGGCGAGGTTTCTATAACTCCTTACCTGCAAGTTCATCTCTCCTAGGATCGGTAAGGCGTCCTCATCCTTTAAGCAGCTCCTTTTTGTTGAGCAATATTTGCCAGGTATGTTGCGTCTTTTTTTCCTTTTCTTAATATTATTTGACTCACTTAGAGGCCTGTGTGCAGATTAATATTTTTTGATTGAGATTCCTTGTTCGACGTTGGCTTTATGACAAGGACTGCACTGAACAACTTTGTTAGTTCCGGTGACATTGGAACTGAGGATGAGAAGCAGTTCTATGAGGGGGCAAGGTCTTTCTTCATAGAATCTTTCGAGTATGCTGTCATATGCCAGTAAATGATGAGCTTCTCGTCAATGCTGAGCTGGTGTACTTTGAGGAAAGGGAAAAGCTTGAGCCCTCCATGGTGCAGTGCTGTCTCAGTAAAACAGTTATCAAGCGCTTCTCAATGACTGGTTTCCTTTGTAGGTACCCAAACCTTCTGCCGTTTA
>Ga0126337_10000450_pt1 | contig 20745 bp, 8 predicted proteins | sample DipCmetagenome_FD_92527 | JGI IMG/M metagenome (GOLD analysis project Ga0126337, IMG submission 92527) | Coral microbial communities from La Bocana,Puerto Morelos, Mexico - Diploria C A metagenome | ecosystem: Host-associated > Invertebrates > Cnidaria > Coral | place: La Bocana,Puerto Morelos...
ATTCAAATAAGAAAATGCTCGCACCACATGCTGTTGACATAGCAGTAACTATCTCATCACTCATTGCTTTACTATGTTTCACATTTGCCGAACCATTCGACGACATTTTTCTCTTCGTCAAGTCAAGTTGTGCATTGGTCAGTGGAAATACACACAAAAGTTTACGACCAAACGAAGGATGGAAGGAAGGAGTGACCGACCGATCGACTAAGCGAGTGAATTCGCGCTCGTTCACTAAACTCCTATTTCGCATTCTGCAAAATAGTCGTAAAAAGAAAATTATTTTCGACGTCCTATAATGAGACCAGAATTTAATTGACAAACCTGATTACTGAGCTCAAACTTAACTATCAAACTTCTCCAGCTTACCTACAAAAGGCTTCATGTCCACAAAAGTATGGAACGATGTAGAAAATCTTTTCAGGGTCAACACACTCTTTTACGTTATTGAGGACGCACTCGTTAAATGTCTAAAAAAACAATAAGGCAACCAAAGTAGAAAATTAATTCTATCAGGGTATTTATATTCGTAAAATTTGGTCATGTGACCCCAGCTGCAAAGGGCCTATACTCTCTGTTGAAATCTGCTAGTGCTGGTGCTGTAATCGAACGGTTTTAGTTACAAACTAACCAAAGGAAACTAGTGTTGAATTAGTGTAAGCCCTATCAAGTCACGTGTCTACAGGGTCAGCTTTTTCCTCCTCGTACTAGGGCCCAGGTCTTGCTCTCCTACAACTTTTTCTTATCAAATCTTCTTAATTTTTTAAAAATTCAAACCATCATAGAATTTCACCCTTTAATGCTAGGGGCCATTTTTCTGTTTAGATAGGCTGTTCCTATTTTTATTATTCTTTAGTTGTAGCCCATAATTTTATGTAAAGTAGGTCATGTGATGGCTTAGCTGCAGAGGGCGGCCTATTTGAAATAAAAGCAAAATTCGAACCGAACAAATGATTCGTTAGATATATAAAGAGAACTTAAAGATGACTAAAATATCACGCAAGCTAGAGCACTACCTTGCCTAGCCAACGAAACACGAACCTGATTTTTCTCTTGTTCTGTGCCTTTATACTTCCATGTTCTGTGTCCATCCCTATAGTCTCCGAATCTTCGATAGTAGTATGAAGAAACAAGGCGGGCGAGTGGATCTCGTATGAGGTTAATGTAAATGGGCTGAACAGCGCCAAATCTAAAGAACAGAAACGAAATCCATCAGTGATTTGTTTTCTTGAGGGTAACAGCTGAAGTTAAATAGGATTGATTACTAGTCAGGAGTTTTTTATTCTCACCAAACTGCTTTGCTTTCTTCAGAGTCAAACCGCTAATTAATAGAGTAAATTATATTATTAATTATTCCATTTTTCATATTTCATTTTATTAGTTAATTGTAGGTCCATATCAGCCTCATTGGCTGCCAATTTGTTACCTACATTACTAAATAAAATTATGCACATAATGTGTTTTTCATCTGAAGGATTTTGGATGAAGCCCTGTCACGTGTTACTATTCAAATGCAATCTATCGAGCAGTACTTTCATGTTATCCTGTTTGTTCTGCTGTGCAATTTGGTTCTACTCGCAAAAGCTTGAGGACAGGAGCCCATCACAATTAACGTCAATTACCCGATAATCCTGTTACCGCGTTTTGACAGACCGATCTATTTTCAATTTGAATTTATCGCGAATTCAGACCTCCGCAGGAACTCAGGGACAAATCACAAGCACGGAATTTTCAAGTGACGTCATCATTTCACAAGAAGATCTAAATTTTTCCTTAAAGATGCGTGCTAGTGCAGACCAAATATGACCTATATTGCGGAAAAAGAAGTCTAAAATATGGACTGGTTTCTAAAAATTCCGCGAACGGTTTTTCCAAGAGCGTAATTGCAGGAAAACTGTGAGCTTTTAGCAACAGATAACGTCCAAGGACAAATATCCAAGCATATTTCCGCACCAAATATTTTTCGCGATACGCTCAGTTTTGAAAATTGGGGAACATCACTCAGACATTCCCCAATTCTAACTGTGGAAAATTCAGTCACGTGACAGGTTTAAACAAGTTGCGCGAGCGCAAATATTTTATGGATTATAACTTATGATAATTCTACTTGAACACTTATGCAAATGCTGTAATCTGATTGGCTGAGCCATTGCATACTATCAGCCATTATTGTACAGTGGCTTGGAGTGCTCGACAAAATTGAAACGTTTTCTTGTTTCTTCGAACTTCTGAAAGCACATTTTCAAACAAACGGATAATCAAATTCCTGAGAAGACTAAAAGGAGGGCATTAACGGTTTTTGGAATCAAAAAAGCTCGAAATTTTTGAAAGAAACTGATGAGCGCACGTACACAACTGCAAATGCCAAAAAACTCAGTCAGTGCGATTCTCTGAAGCGCATTTCAGTACTAACACCAGAAATAATTGGAATCGATATTTGAAGCAAATTTCGGTTAGAATTCTAATAAAAAGATAATCACCTTATAGAAATCTCGAGCTCATAATCTAATTGCTACATATTATATATGCAGAAAATGAGAAGGTTTATAATAAGTGCTTTACCTCTTAAAGTCGACAAAGTGTAGATGGTGATGATAAATGAACGGTGGCCGAAGGTTATCTATAAAGTCCACATATTCTATCTGCAATGTAATGATAAGATAGTCCTTCAACTTTGTTGTGAAAATGATAACTACATAACAGATATAAGAAATACTTGTGAATGAATTGCAATTAAATTATGTTAAATTCGCACTGGAACAGGTCAGTAGCGCGTTGAAATTTAAAACGAGATATAGACAGGACACTGCAGCAATTCATAAAACGCGCACATATTGATCTCGGCACTTTTTTCTTTTAGTTCGTTCTACGAAAGACCTTTTTTTACACTGAAAGTATAAGTTTGAGGTTTCCGTCAGACTACGAGTAGCGCCTCGTTCGCTTTCTGTGTCGAGCGTGGCCGTAAATAAACCATGAGAAAAAAATAGTCGCGCGAAATCATGGCGCCAAGAAGCGCTTCAGGAAGCCTGCTCTTCTTGGCCCCATGGTTCCGCGCGGCCATTTTTTTCTAGCGTTTTTTTTGGCATTACGCGCACGACGGATTGAGCGAGGGAGTACTCGTAGTCTAGGTTTCAGTGGGGTTTAAGAAAACGCCACTTGTTCCAATCATAGTAGACTGTAATGAATCAGTGAAAGACGAAAACAGCGCTAACAGAAGCACTCTATAGTGATCTATACCTGAGAAAGCGATTGAAGAGCTCTTTGTAAATTAAGGTAAACTGGCAACGCGGAGCAGTTATAGAATGCCTTGTATAGCTATATAAGTTGACATGTTACCTGGTCGCGAAGGTCAAGATGCAGGAGGTTATATCTCGTTGATCCAATAACGGTGAAGTCTCTTTTTCTTGCGAGTGATGACATTAGCTGTATCATAGAACGACTGCCACATTTCCCTACTCGGTTGTAAATAACTCTTTTCTGTAGAAAAGGGATGAGATATGGATGAGCGATTAAAAAGAAATTCAGCGGATAATATCTACCCCCAAAACACCGTTTGAAAACCAATAACCAGCATTTTAATTTATACATACCGCTTTTGTTGTCGATGTCACTGGCACAAAATCTAGAAATAAAAGCATATTTGTAGAATTGTACCATTAATGTTAATAAGAGAACACGGTTATCACTGCCAAGTTACTGTTAGATCACTCTTGGCTTCCCAGGAGTGTATAGATACAACCGATCTTTAATAATAATAAAATATTATCGTTTGTCTCACGATACAGTCACTTAGGATGCATGTGGCGACGTTTCGACTGCACACTGCTAGTCTTCATCAGGCGATGAGGTCGACTGGTTACGCGAAACCTTATAAAACACTATGCTCTGTTGTGATTGGTTGGTTTTCAATAGCTGTGATTGGTGCATTTGGTGCATTTTCATGACGTAAACCGATCTTTACTTGCGTCGAGACGATCCGCGAAAACGTCCAGGCTATTCGCGTTGCACTGACAACGTTGTCCGCGGGAGAACTGGGAACTACAAGATTTGAGAGAGGTAACCTTAAGAATGGCTCTTAACTCACTTATCTTCCATCCCCTTCAGCTTGATGTTAATAAACAATTAGTAAAATAAATTGACTGTAAGTCGGAACAATGCGTCTTGTGTCTCCTAATACAATAAAATTTACACGCAGTCATGTGCTTCTCGATGTGACGAGATTCTCACCGAAAAAGACTTACCGATAATTTGTTTATTTCAGCACATTATCTAGACATTACTTAATCCGCTACCTAATCATGCTTCAAAGAGATGCAACTGTACTAAAGACCAACTCTTTCACAATAACTCGCGTACACATGCATATATTTGTCAGCGTAAGGACTCGATTATTGCGCCGTTTTTCAATTAGCGCCGTTGTTCTAATAAGCCCCTTGTTTCCAATAAGCGCCCCATTTCTTAAGTGATCTCCGAGACACGACACACAATAGACTGATCAGAGTGAATAAAGGGTGAAAGTTTCTAAAGAAACTGTGGTGCTACGTCGGTGGGGGTAACAAGGTAATTTGGTTATATCAACTAAGTTGAAAATGTAGTGAAATTGGCTACCGTAACGAGTTATAAAGCTGACGTTTCGTTAGCCCTTCGTGCCAATTTACATTTTCAGCTTAGTTGATATAACCAAATGATCAGAGTGAAGCCTCGTCAAAAAGGGTATTAAGGGTCTCACTCTCTTGAAAGAGATAGAAAAGTACATGTTCCTTTGAAGCCACCGTATGAATGAGCTCGCGTCCGTCGTGCTAAACTGAGCCATCACGGTATTTCATCTTTTTGTTGAAGTTAAAACTTCTTATGACTCAAAACGATGATTTCTTGCTTTTCATGTTATCACCTGTCTGTCCTATAAGCAATATTCTCGTTTTCGTTTTAAATGCTTTTTTATTTTTTGTATGGCGGAGGAAAGGTAATCGCGCATGGATAGCTGCCGGAAAATAATAAAATTAACCAGGAGCCATTGATGGGCTCCTGAATTAACTGATCCCAAAACTGAGGTGAAACGAAATCCGCGTTTTAGAAATTATATTGCCAGAATAATTACTTACTTATTAAAAAGGTGGACAACGTTTGAACGTCAATAAACACAGGCCCGAGTGGGTTAAATAGCCTCCCCTTTTGTCCGAGTTTTTAATTGTAAGTTGTAACGTTTATATTGGAAACACGCGACAGCAGCTGTTTAATTAGCACAAGATGGACACAGTCTTTTACGTTAAATTTCTCGTATATCCAAGGACCATGTCTTGTGACTGGAAATATGTCATGAATCGAAGAAAATTCTGGTGTGAAGTTAAATCCAATTTGATTCATAGCTAGACTTACTTTCTCCAGGAACAATAGTGTATGAAAAATGGAATAACAATTTTAATTGTCAGTTTTTTGTACGGGAGGTTTGTTTGATTGTCAATTATCAAGAAAGGAAAAGATGAAAATGACATTTTAATTTCTGACGGCTAATCGTGAAACCTCAATTTAACGATTTTGTCAAGACTCGATATTTCGCCGATAAAGCGATAGATAAAAGGCTTTCAAGACAAGACAATTAAAGAGCAAATCGAAACCACTTTTCGATTAAAGTGTGTCAACTATTTGATTTCTAGCAAGCAAACTGATATGCCAAATAATTAAAACTTACCCGAATTTTGGTGCCAATAGAACTCGTATCCCTTCGCTTTGTCGCTTTTCTAAGGAGACATAGCTAGCGAGCATTGACCATAAGAAGACCAGGGGAAAAATTGATTTAACAATCTCTCTATCAGAATTAATTTATTTGTTCGAGTTAAAAGATATCGGGCAACAAAACGATTTACTACAGTAGAAAATTATGTGCATTGTAGTTGCGCATTTGTCGATTCTCAAACGGAACCGTTTTTTACGCTTAGTGAAGAAATTACGGAATAAACGTGTAATCCGATGAGAGAAAACAGCGGAAAAGGTCAGTTAATCTGTAACCTCAGTTCTCACGCAAAGTATTTTGTTGTGGTCCTTTGTTAGCACGACGAAGACCAAAGATTTTTAGAAAAGCCGAACGGTTGTATGCCAAAAGGTTGGCATACAAATTGGGAAAAGCGGTATGGCTTCATTCTGTCTTTAGCTCAATCCCACCTACCAAAACACTAGCAGTGTTCGCTGACGGAGGAACGAGTTCACCGGAAACTGAAACAATTGAAAGCATAACATTGAATGACTATTTTTAAAGACAGACTTACCTTGCCAGCTGTGGATGTTATAATAATGCCTTTCCTCAACATCTGTAACTCCCCTGATCATGGAAGATTTGATACTTAAATAGTGTGACCCAAAATATGGAAAAGTTGCTATTGTGAGTAATATAACCGCGATAAGAAAAAGAAAAAGCAACTTCAATCTCTGCCGTGTTGTCTGCATGATGTGTCAACGCACAATTATTCCCGAACACGTCCGCGATTTTAGCGTTAAGCGATTATGTAAACTCCTGTTAGAGTTAATAAAAGCGTTAGCGACTGAAACATTGATGAATGAAAAAGCAAATAAAGCGAATATTGAATGTTTGCGTGTGACATATGTCACCTCACGAGATACCGCTGAACATTGCCGTGCCGTGAAAAAATGTGGCCTAACCAAAGTTGTGGTCGAGATTTGAAAGATGACGCGATGTGATTTGATTCTCCTTGAAGGGTTTAAAGCCAGCTCGGTCAATGGCAAAGTAAAGTCGTAACAAAACAGAGTTATCTTTACGAATTACGCCTTGGCAATTAGTCTAAATGTCTTTCATCATCAATTAAAACTTCATCTCAGCTAGCCTGAGACTATGAACTTGAAGATTTTTGACTAATCCGATTTTTGGGTTGGTGATATAGGCGAGACCATATCAAATATCTATTTCAGTTTTAATGACCAAGATATTGCAAATCCCTGCATGTGCAAGTCTGGCTTTTCTCGCGCGACGGTGAAAATCTGACCGATCTAGAGAAAATCCTTGTCCCTAATTGAGTTGAAACGTGAACAATGCCAACTTTGATACTATGGCAGGGTTCATTTTAGAGAGTCTAAATACCGATAATTTAACCGAAACTCAAGTTGGTGAGAGGTGGGAAGTGGGGAAAAGCTAGTTTATGTCGTTCATTGACTTATTCGTTTTGAAAACTATCGTGAACTACGGTAACTGCTTCGGATTATAAAATCTCCCCCTAAGTGAAAATAACCCAACCAAAGTTTAGATACCAACATCACTCCAATTAATTCAGCGCTCCCCCGATATAAGCCCATTGGTTATTTAGCTTCAGCTCTCTCAGTGATGGAGAAGAAAATTTCGTCCCATTGTAATTCTTGTAAAGCTTACTTCTCTTTGAGTTACTTTCTATTTTGACAACAAAATATTTCAACTTTTAATATTCCTGAAGACTGCAGGAGAATAATTTTGTTTCACACATAGTGTTCGCCCCGGGGATGCTCGTAGGCGCGCCTAGACTGATTTTCAACTCCAAATGTAATCCCCGGATGCAATCACGACCATTCAGTTTTTTTGTCGCGAAACGTCTTCCAGTCCTACGGCCTCCTCCAAACATGTGTCCACCGAAAAGAGGCATTTGAACAACAAAACACACGACTTATTGTAGGAAACACATGAGAGTGAAATTGAAATACAATTTTACTGATGACTGATTTTGAAACTTAATTTTCATGACATCAGATTTCGCCGACAAATCGATAGATGAAGAGTTTTCAGAACCAAGAAAATATGAGAGCAAACCGAATCCACATTTCGATAATAGCGTCACCTATTTGATTTATAGCAACAAACTGAGATGTTCCCAATGATCAAAATTTACCAATCTTTATTTCCGGCGTTAACATTTCTGAGACAGCTTGAAGCTGAACCTCCCAGTTTGCTGCATGTGCGTAGGTACTTTTAATTGTCTAACCCTTTTGCTCAACAGAAATTTAAACCCTTCGGGGCCAGCACAAACACTCCCGAGTGAAATTAACATGCTCCAACTCCTGCCACTGGTCGACTTCTTTTTACACCCGTTTTCCGTGTTACGCCCCATCTTTCGATATGCTGCGTAACCAGCAGCACAACTGACTTCTATACCATAGAACTCGAATTTTAGTGTCGTGAAACTGTTGGATTTATTTGACATCATGCTAAGCTTAGAATTATAAAGAAGTCATTAATGGAGAAATAAATTGACATGTTTTGAGTGTTTACACCCTATTGAAAGCGACAGCGGCCCAATTCTTCCGAAAGTCACCATTGAGAGCCAATCGACTACAATAATATCGTTTGAATTACTGTATTCCGTAAATCGAGAAACATACATCTTATTCCAAAATGGCTGCCATTTTAGTATCCTTTTGTTTACTTGCAAATTAGCCCTTGTTGCCTCGTTCATAGGAAGATATTCTTTTGAATTTCAAGTTTAAGAACGAGGCAACAAGGGGTAATTGGAAGGAAAAACGGAAGATCACTATAATGGCGGCCATTTTGGAATAAAGTGCATTGAAAGTCCGCAATCTTCTTCAGCCATTTGAGGTCAGTAATTATCATTTGTCATTTCACCATTTATTCCGCTAATAACCAGAAAACTGTCAGTTTTACAGTTAAACGGTCTTTCAGCCGTTTACATAGCATGAAGACGGTCGAAAGATGGTCAAAAGATGTCGTCTGTACACATAACACTGAAAGCGGTTGCAAATTTGCAAAAATTCATTTTCCCGCAGAAACGTTTATGTTACTTAAATTGAAATCCTAATTATTAAAATAAAAATAATTAATTCGGCAAGTTTCAAGCTGAAAAAACAAATCAAAAGCAAACAGACAAAACACTCCGCGCAACGAAGCCAACTTAACAGGTTTACTGATGTATAACGCGGCCAGCAAATACAGCTTATATTCGCCAAAATAATATACTTCGTTACTTAAAGTATTAAGATCGCATTAAAATTGAACATATAAGCTCGAAATATCATTCCGTTTTACTAAATTTTAAAAGATCTTTACTCGCTCGTTACGTAAAAGTCTAAGGCAGCCTCTTTTCTGTCTTTTCTATTCAGCCACAAGAAAAAAATCTCAGATTTTTATAATAAATCTCGTTTTTCTTTAACTTCCCATGGTTGAATTTTTTTTAGGACTTTTCATATGCTATCAAGGATCGATACAATGACGAGTAAATTTCTTCTGTTGCAATTGGTGGCAAGTTGACCGATTTTTTTTTTTCATTCCAGCTTTAACTTTAACTTTGTGTGTTCACAGACAGAGGAACGAGTCCACAGGAAACTGCTACAACTTGCTCGAACGCACAAAACGGAATGACTGTTATAAGTTAGATTTACCTTGAAAGCTGCGGTAATTATAATGATAGTCTTCTTTCACAACTGTAACTCCTCTGCGCGCTCCACTGACTATCGAAGATTTGACAATGAAATAGTGCGACTCGAGATAAGAAAAAGTTGCTACCATAAGCAATATAAACGCGATAAGGAAAAGAAGCTTCAACATCCGCCGAGTTCCTCGTCTTGACGCTGCATATTTTTTCCCGATCGCCTCCATGACTTTCGCTTTAGCGAGTATGTAGACTCCTGTTTAAGTTAATATGAATAGTATATTGAATATTTGCCATGTGACGTATGTCACCTCACGAGACACCGCTGTGCACTGCTGTCCCAGTGAAAGTTGAGCGGGCAAAAGAGTGTGGCCGAACCCCCAAAGTTGCAGTCGAACAGGAGAACATGGCAGACGATGCAGTGTGATCTGATTCTGCATGCAGGGTTTCATTGAAGCCTGCTTATTCAAGGGCAAACTGCAGTCACAATAAATCATCAATCTAACTAGATTTCAGGTAAACTGCGAATACCGCCACTCACATTTGGGTCACACGCTTGTCGCAAACGCGAGCCCGCTTACGATCCCGGATACATTTAGGCTACTGGGCAATATAATGGAGATATTTTCACTAATCCGCTTATATTTCATGATCTTTGGGTTGGTGATATGGGCGAGACAGTTCCAAAGATCTCTTCTTCAATTATCAAGATATATACATTTCTTTTAGACGTTTTGTTGTGTAGTATCGCTGAGTACTGTACGAGATGTGCCGCATTTTGACGGGCCCTTAGGGCGAGTCAAAATACAAACAACGAGTAAAAAAATAAACCTGCATTCAGGGGACTTTTTTTTAGATCTTAATTTCACAACTGCTTACGTTGTGTAACTGCGATGATCAATCACGACTTTATTTCTTTCTGCGCAATTCAAATATATGATCTTTCATATAGAATTGGGTTACTAAATATAACCCATATAGAATTAGGTTACTAAATGAAAACACACATGATTCACTGCAACTCTGAGTTTCGTGCTTACGCACTCATCAGGCAATTTAAGCCATTTTGTTGCACAAAACCTGCAATAAGCACAACAATGTTAAAAGGGACTTAGCTGAGCCGGGACTTTTACTTCAGACTCCCTTAACATTGTTCAGTTTCCTTTAACATTGTTCAGCGATGTGGTTTTACAGTTACGCAAAACGGTTGACATACAGTGACGAAAAGAGGTGCCGGCTATCCTCTTTTTAGCTGACTCCAACCCAGCTTTATAAACACTGTCTGTGTTCGCTGACGGAGGAACGAATTCACTGGAAACTGATAGAGCATTCGAAAGCATAAATCTGAATGACCTTTTTAAGATCTTTTAAAAGCTAAACTTACCTTGAAAGCTGCGGTAATTATAACGATAGCCTTTCTTCACATCCGTAACTGCCCTGCCCGCTCCCCTGACTATTGAAGATTTGACATTGAAATAGTGTGACTCGAGATAAGAAAAAGGAGTTACCATAAGCAATATAAACGCAATAAGGAAAAGAAGCTTCACTCTCTGTCGAGTTGTTCGTCTTGGCGCTGAATATTTCTTCCCGATCGGGTCCATGATTTTAGCGTTTAGTGATTATTCAAACTCCTGTTAAAGTTAATAAAAGCCCGAGCGACCGAACTAGTGTTAAATGGTAAAGCATATAACACCGTCGAGGCTGTTTGCATGTAGTAACCCAAACGTATTTGTGCTAGCGCGTATAAATAAAGCGTGTGAAAAAAGTGACATATGTGACCTCATAAGACACCGCGTTGCAGCGTCGAGGATAGCCAGGCACATGCAGTGATTGGTAATATCTGGTTAGTTTACGTTAACTGAGTAGATCTTAGACCTGGTCTCGCCTATATCACTATCCCAAATATTAGAAATATAATCAGATTAGTGAAAATGAGTCCATTATATTGCACAGTAGCCCGAAATCCAGACATAACTAATCGATGACTTCAATGACATCAATGACATCAATGAGTAATCAATAGGTAATCGATAGGTAATCAGTTAATTAGTCATTGATTACTGCCGATGATCAATGCGTACTCGGTGACTAATCGATAGGCCGCAAAATTTTTGGTCATCGATAAGTCATCGATTGCATCGATTAGTCATTAATTTTATCCATTAGTCATAGATACCCACGTAGTCGATTCTTGTTAGCATACTAGTTTGTTTCATTTTCAGACTGGTTAGTTACTCAGTGCTCAGTTCTTTTGTTATTGGGTTGTTTAGTTGGTTGGGTAAAGTGAAATATTGAAATACAGAATAATCTCTATTTGTGATTAGCACTTTGCGTCTCGACATCGTCAAAAGGAACTTCAGATACAAGGAAAAATGCCTCTAACACAGATAAAAGAATTACAAACGAAATAAAATGGTACAAGAAAGCAAGAAAAGTGTCTTTCGTGCGCAGTATAATAGTCGATGAGTAATCAATTACATCAATGAGTAATCGAGGGGCCACGAATTTTTTGAGCTTCGATTACTCATCGATTACTCATTCATCATCACCAATAATCAATGACTTATCATTGATTATCGATTAGTTATGTCTGGCGAAATGAATCTGTCGAGCGGGGTCGCATTTGGTAACCACACGCGTGAGAACTTAAGCCGAGTCTACTCGCATGCTACCTAGAATGCAGGTTACATTGATAATGAGCGACGTTTACGCTAATTTCTGAGCGGTATTTTGTAAAGAAAGTACTGTTTTATTACGACTGCAACATGCTATATACCAAATCGGCTTTAAACCCTGCATGAAGAGTCAGATCAACCCTTTTGATTTTAGGCAATGTAAAGTCGTAAAACTAAACCGATCTTGTTGAGGTAGGTAGTAATTCGTTTTGGAAACTATCGTAAATCCCTTCTCCTTAGGAAATAAGCCAACCGAATTTAAGACGCCAAAATCCTTCCAAACTAAACTTCTGGGGTTTATATTTAGTTGCATGCAGATCTTAAAGAAGAAGCATTCGTTCCATTATAACTTGAACTTGTTTATGTTTGGGTTACTTTGTATTTTGTCGTAACAATGTTTCAAAGATTTTGACGTTATAGAACTAGTTATGTACTTCACTTCGTCGCATACAAAATTCATTCTTGCGTGCGCTTTAAAGTTTCCAGACACTTGATCTCTTAATCTCCAAATATAAGCCCGACCATTTTCGAGACGCAAGCCTTCTTCCGACGATATAAGCTCTTCCAAAAATAGGTCTATCTAAAAAGGCATTTGAGCAAGAATACGACAGAACTTATAGTAGGAGATTTACCGCATGATGTTCCGGTTCATTTGTTAAACAAACAAATATGTGCTTATGTTCGTTCAAGAATTCTGTTGTTGCGCTTGAGTTCATATTTAGAAAGGGATGTTTGTGTCAAAAAGTAATTACAGCAATTTATGTTCAAAACGAAATGTTTAACCCGGCGGACAGCAATATCTGCATGTCATTTAAGAAAGTACCTCCTAGCTGATGATTTTCTTTATTCTCGTCACCCGTTTAATTGGTAATGTATTGGTATTGCAATGAGAAAGCAGAGTTCAATCACTCCAGGAAAAATGCAGATCCGCAATGCGTACATGAGCAAAATTTCTCAATCCCGTCGTGGAGCCTAAGACTCCCCTTACCTCGCCAAGCGATTTTACGGCGGATGATAGATAGATAGATATTTTATTTAGTTTCAAATCTTAGAGTACAAGCTTGAATTAAGTGAAAGCTTTACAGCTCTTGATCTTGGCTATCTGAGACGTCATCATCGGCCGCTCCTAAGAATTTCGTATGTTTGTCAACCATGACCTCGAAAATTGACTTTCGTCTGGTGATAGTCTAAAGAATTCGAAAGATAGCGATTGAAAGTAGACATAAACATAATGTTTAAAAATGTAATGTTTTTCGGACAGCAGAAGATTGAATGCATAAGACCACGCGAAGTCTCGAGAAAGCCCGCCATTAAATTTATAACCATTGCGAATATGACATTCCACTCCTATCAGTACGCAGGATCTTTGTCACATGAAGATTTAAACTCTAGAATTAAAGTAAGAACAAATGACGTGTTTTTCAGTATAAGGTAACTGTATTTGTCGGTTGGCGATAAGTTTATTAGCCGTGTTGAAACGTACGTTCTGGACCAACTTTAGTAAGTGGTCGCGAAGTTGCATTATTCACTTGTGCGAGGAGTTTAGACCTTGGACTTATTAAAGTGCTGCAGTATATGAGTTTTGCTCCGCCTCTCGAACGGATTACTTGCGCATGCTCAGATTTGTACCATTCAACCACACACGGAATTTCAGGGACTCTTATAAACTGCTCTCCGCTGACCGGGAAAGATGATCGCGTACTCACTCTTCATGCCGTGGGCTACGCGAGAAGAGTGAAAAAACAAACTGTTTGCTCTTACTTAGTTTTTACTTGAGGAATAAACGAGTCTAGAGGATAGGGGGGGTCTACAATTGAGAGTCGAAAACCAAAACCATAGAAAACACTTCAATCTCAAAGTATCAACACCAACAGTCAAATGAAGCGATCAGAACTCAAAGTAATCACATGTAGCTGACGCGAAGCGCGGGAAAAGTGCGCAAGCCAGCCATGATTGGTTTTGGTTTTGTTTCTGATTTGTTGAAAAAAAGGCGCGAGGGCAAAACCGAGTCGACACTCAAGTGGAAAAGCTCTAACATAAATTTAGGAGCCGTTATATTCCATTATATTCTTGCTGTGACCCGGTAAAAGACTTCAAATTGTCTTTTACACATGCTTGAACTTATAAATTCAAATTAATGTGTGTTTACAAAATTCACAATTCAATGTTTACACTACAGGTCTGACAGTTTAATGGCCTCTTTCAGAGTTGGCGGATGCTGTAGGGGATGTATCATAACGAGAGATGGAAATCTGATCATGAAGTCACTGATAATCAAAGAAATTTTGCTCTTTTGCTTTGAGAGATAAAAAGCGAATTAACTTGGAATTTGAACTTCAGCTTAAGCAGAAAACACATCTTTATTTGTTTAAAGGGTTTATAAAACTTATATTTCCAAGCAAAAAACGGATTACAAATTTTCACATAAACGTCATTCGTTGTGAATTATATTTTTATTTCTAAACATTTACAGCCATGAATTTTCTTCGTCGAGTGTTGAAATTAATTATATGCTTCGGCAGTGTCTACAATTTTAAAGAATGCCTGCAGACAAATTCAGTGAAAAGTAGAGCTAAATTCGAATACGAATAAATTTTATTCCTTTTAAGAAATGGGCTAGCATTGAAGCTGTCAGCTAAAGGATTTTATTGAGTTTATTAACAGAGAAGCGTTCTATATACGCTACATATTTATAACCAGCAATTAGGTTTGAATTACAGTTCGATTTAGTTTACCTCTGAATACATACAAAGATAAACACTCACTTTTAAAAGCAATTTTACAAGCCTTAGGAGTCCTCCCATCAACACGCGAACTGTTTCGACTTGATTCATTTTAATATTATACTGGGTTTAATAAACAAGTTAAATGATAAGGTACTTTTTCAAGTCTACAAAACACACCTTCTAGTCTCCATTATGCAAAGAAATTAAAATTAGAAGTTACAGTTTTGCACTTGTTGACATTTATTCCAAGAGGTTCCTTCGTGTTCCAAAAACTAGGCTAATTTTTAGTTCAGAGTGCAATGGTTTAAAAACGATTTTAACTTAGTCTTTATCGAGCTCAGAAGAACTTGTACCAACGAGGAATTTAATTGCGGGGTTTACTAATAATGGACCGCTTTTAAGAAAGTTTTTTTGACTTTTGTCCGTACATGAATCAATCGTTCTTGCACCCAAGAAAGCCATGAATACTCAAAGAGGTCTTTACCCGTTTCTCACGCTGTCTTCTATTGCAGAACCAAACTCGAACAACCTCTCTATCCAGGCGTAAGCCTTCGGCAATGCGAATAATTTCTTGTGACGATGGTTTGGGTTGCTTTAGGAAGTGATCTTCTAGGTGCTCTTTAGCAGTAAGCCCAATTGTCGTTCGTCTCTTTCTCCGACGTTCAGCGTTGAACTTGTCTCCACACGCCCCTCCCGTGCATTCAGCCTCTTCAAGCCAGCGCGCCAGAATCGGTTTCAGCTTGCAAGCGTTCTTGAAGCTCAGTTGGAGATTTTCGAAGCGACAGATTGTAGTTTGGCTAAAATCCGTGCCATGGACTGTGGCTAGCGCGGCGCCGACATTTGTCTGTGTGAAACCCAGCTTGATGCGTCGGAGTTTGAACTGTGTTGCAAACTCTTCAAGTTCGCGTAGCTTGGACGTATCGATGGCAAAGCCTAGGCCATGCGAAGCTGCCATGCCGGGATCGCTGTCAAAACTCCCTATAGGGTTGAGAACAAATGGAGACGCGACATGTATGTTAGCTCGAGGGTCCATTTTGCTGCAGTGAGAGACAGGCGGCAGAGAGGTTGGGTGTGAAGGCATCATCGTAATCGGCGTTTCTCGAACCATTTGCTGAAATGGTGAGTACGACACCTCGGTTGGATACGGTGGACAGGCCATCGCTGATTTCAACCTCTCTTCTTCTTGTTGCCGGAATGAAGGCGCAAATCTCTGTGCAGTCATTTAAACCAAGCTCCGTACGCTGCAGGCAATAATCGCAGATAACAAACTCGTCCACGCGAGCTCCTTATGAGCGGAAGACATCAAGTCGGAAACACGGCAAAAGTGCCGATGTTTTAGGTTCAAAGTGCTTTGCTATCGCTGCGCTTTATAGATGAGATAAACGCTGTTTTTTGATACAGTGCGCGCTAAAAGCAAGTGTAATTTTAGTACTACAGATGAGCTGTGAAGCGAGATTGAAGAGATTTGGAGGGCGGAACGCAAATACAGTTGTTAACCTCACGCGATTTTTCAACGAGTTTTGAAATTCCTTGATGACTTGATAGGACTTTTTAGAAGTCTGTTTGCGGAAGAAAAACTGCGTGAAATTTTGGTTCGGATTTATTCGTTTTGTGTATTAGGATACAAAATTCCAAGGAAGCTTATCCATTACTTCGAATTACGAGAAACAATAAGCTGCATGTGCCAGATATCATTCGCTCTCGACAAAAGTGCGTTTTCAATTTATTGTATCCGTAATATAGGTCTTATTGCTCTTAAGAGTTAATTAGAACTAGCAATCGGAAGTTAAACACCATTCAAATTTCGTCAGGGATTTCATAACTCGAGGCGAAGTCGATCAGTTTGGTGAAAGTTAAGAAGTTAGATTCCGTGCTTTTTCATATCGGATTTACTCAGCGCCGCTTTTTTTTATCTCTTCCTCCCAATATTGGCAAAAGAAAGATCGATAGTTGTTTGTCTTTTAGAATTTGCAACTCAAAATAGCAAGACTTCTTTCATTCACACTGACCAACAATAAAGGACGGTGTGGTGTTTTTACTTTTTAACAGATCGGCGACGGATAATTTAAAGACAAAGAAATTCTCTGCTTGTGCGTCAAGTGATAACCAGTTTAAACCCATAGGCACAAATGTTTCCATATTAATGATTCCCAACGGAAGATGTTTAAAGATAAACGGCTGAGTTCGTCGACGAACTTTGGATAAATCATTAATGGACTGAACGCATTACGCCAAGCTTACAAAGATATACCGAGCTGGCTAATGAATTATTCCAATTATTATAAATGCCGTTTTAAAATTCTGGTTAAGCCCCCAGACACTGTAATTAACCGCCTTCATTAGCCAAAAACAAAATTTAAATATATACTATTTACTGTTTAGATTTCTACAGTCTCAAAAAATAATTGAAAATATTTCAATCTACACAGTTAGTCATTGTTAATCGCACGGGGCAGATTTAATTTTCCTTTTGTCAGAATATAATCGTGATTGTCTTGATATATTGCTAGTTTTCAAGAAAGAAACATCTCGGATCGATAAGCGTGCAATTGATTGATCAAAAGGCCATGTCCGTTCAATGGTCAAATTTGATTCATCTAGATCACCGGAACTTCGGAACTTGTTTTTTCCAGAATGTGAAATCCTATTTTGCCTGAAAACTGTTGCAAGTGACAGTTCTAATTCAACCAATTTTTTCCGATTTTTCTAAAAGAACAGAAAATTAAATTAAGATTCATCGATCCTGACGACAAAGAAGCCATGAAAAAGACCTAAAACAGGAGGTACAAACGAAAATTATATTTGAAATCATCTATCCTCGGAGGCCATCATTGACAAAATGAATATTACTGAACGTAACCTTGGCCGATGAAATATGAATGAAAAATGATGGCTGTTCAATCATACATACTGTCGTTAAAGTAGAGTTGTGTTTCCTGGGTCGCCCAAAAAAAACCTACATGATGAGTTACGAGGGGGACCTCGCCAAATGTTTACAGCACACTTTCGTTGCATGTAACGTGCTACGATCTTTGCGAAGTAAATGTAAATATATTCACTTCACGAAAACATTTTGTTGCATAAGGCAAGAAAAGAAGCAGTTTTGATGGGTTTTCACTGAGATAACAACAAAAGCAAATCGTTCTGTAATAGACGCAGGGTTTTAGGTACTGTAGATGTAGTCCACTTTTCATGTGTGGATTTTCCCTTTTTGTTTTAAGAATAATTCCCTTCCTCAAAAAAGAAAACGTAAAATGTCAAAGTCTCTTTAAAAATTTTATTTCATAACAAGAAGAACGACCGCAAGAACTTTTGTGTCAGAGAATATCCCATTGCTGCGTTGCCCTTGGCATATCTATCAAAGCGAGGCCTGGTGCACAACCATTCATATGACTATGAGTTCAATTTTATGTGAATGAAACTTAAGGTATTCGAAACTGTGTTTTGGGAACTTTCAGACCTGTATGGGTTAAGAAAGATTTGTATTGAGAACTTTATACAAAAAAAGAAGTCACTTTTAAACTTTGCTGTTGTGGCGACGAGGAACGCATAGAGGCAAAAAAAGAACTAAATTCGGGAGATAGTCAATATGTTGTTGAAAGTAGGGTATTTTATGCTTGTTCGGGTAATTTGTTGGTCCGTACGGAAGACCGGGGATTAGGTCTGTATCCAGAATTTGGCATAGATGGAAACGTATCGACTTGTTGTAGCCAATCAAGCAACTGTTGTCAAATGAGCCAATCAGCACACAGAATTCAAAAATTAACCATGTAGGAAGGGATCATTCAAAGTGACAGATCCTCGTCGCTCGGCAATCACTAAAAACCTGGAAAGGTGCGGAAAAAATTAACACATCTCACCGTTAACTGGTCTTAACATTTTGAATAGAACATATTAATTTTGCACCACATTGTAGATTGTTTCAACATCTCCTTTTTACCGAATGACGATCGAAAACAAGTGGAAGCACGTGCGTTTGTTGAACGAGACACCAGCCATAGCTAATGACCTCCATTACTAGACGAAACGCACGTGCAACGGTAGTAAACGAGGCGCTGTTTTTCAAACAGTCGGCGACAAACAACGCAACTGTCAGTCAAGAAGCTCGCTATTTCTGTTCCTTGCCAAATTATCTGACAAGTCAACTGGCTTTAGAAGCATTATTCAAGTACTCAAGAAAACTGAGACAAACACGTGAGTTTGTTTGGTGTACTAAGTGTTGGAAGAATTACTTCGCAGTGTAGCGCCTCGAAAGAAAATATCATGCGTTTTGAAGTTTATGTAGAATTCGTTAAAGCGTTTATCCACTATAGTGCAGCATACAAATTTCTATGCAAAAATTAGTCTTCTCTTTGCAAAGAGGAACAAATTTATATTTCATCGACAGAATTTGCCGAAGGATATGAAAACGCTCGCCAAGGTGCTGCAAACAAGGAGATGCTTCATAGAAGAATATACAAATATTTGATAAGTAAGCATTTTTACATTGCCATATTTTGAATGAATTAGTTGTCATTAGTTCAAGTTACGAACATATGATTACATTTTATTGCGCGCAAACGAAAGTGGTATGTTTTCAACCATGCTTTTTCTGAATTTTTCCTTTACGCTGTTTCGCGCTATTTTCGTCAAGTTTTTGGATAAGGCAGATTTGCCGGGAAAAGTCTGCCTAAGTGTATCTTTTAATGGCAAGCGATGTTGTTGAGGTTATTTTTGTTTCACATTTTTATAATGCATAATTGTTTCAAAATATTAAAAAAATTTCACTTATCAGAAGAGGTTATTGTGAGATACATTCAAAATTTTAAATAAGCAGTAGTTTATATCTGTCTATCGAATTCTTGTTGCGGTAGGCTGCCTAATCCAAATTTGTTCAAATGGCCGAAATATATTGGGGTGATAACCCATCCCTTCTCCTATATCTTGTTAGCTCTCATACTGAGTTCTTGTTGTTTTATTTTTCAGTCTTCCCATGTCAGTCCCTGATGTGGGTACCTGCTTTTAAGCTTGTCTACCCTTACCTGGCATTCCTAAGCTTCACCAATTCAAGGCAAGACCTGACTCCTACCAGTTTGAATCTGATGGGAAGATTGCAAGATGTGGAAATTATGGAAAGGTAGGAAAGGGAAAGGAAACCCTTTACTTTTCTCCTTGCCAATATCTACTGCTACTTACTATTTACTCAGAAGAGAAGACTGGGAATGAGTCAGATAGAAGATTCTGATGGAAGACATAAACCTGTCGGTCAGTAGCAAATGCTTGTGGGATGGGGTGGGAGGGTTTAATAAGAGCTCTGGTTGAATCCAGCCAGGAGTCGATGTACTTCTGATTCGGCTAAGCTCAATGTAGGTAATAAATTATTTAGTTAGACCCTGGGTTCAGGAAGGTTCCTCCCTTAAGGTTTCTTCCTTGGGTTCATTTTCAGGTTATTTTAGGACAACTTTTGATTATTTTGCCATTAGATACCACTTCGACTCGATTTCGACTTTACTTTGAAAGGACTATGTCGATCCTAAGTCGGCTCTTCCTGTACAGTTGTGCATTTAAAACTAATGATATTTAGATGGTTTACTCAATGATAGTGACACTAACAAACGTTGTTTGTTCTGGCAACGTCAATTTAGCTCCTTTGAAGCAATTTAGGTTGGACATTGAATTACTGGTAATGTAGAAAAAATGATTGTAATGCACTATAACAGTAAACACCAGAAAAAAATCTCTGTCTTTGTGTGAATTTCTTTAATTTTAAGCAAATAGCTCTTTTATTAGGTAAGACTATCTTCGTGCTGATGAAAATTTTAACATTGATATTGGCAGAATAGAAGTTACATGTGATAATAATAATAATGATTATTATTATTGTTATTATTATTATTTCAGAATAAAAACTAGCGGTAAAAAACGACGTTTCGATCTCTCTGAGATCATTTTCAAGTTGAAGAAAAAGACGAATGAAATATACATATATAAGTACAAATTAGGGCG
>Ga0126337_10000451_pt1 | contig 20733 bp, 4 predicted proteins | sample DipCmetagenome_FD_92527 | JGI IMG/M metagenome (GOLD analysis project Ga0126337, IMG submission 92527) | Coral microbial communities from La Bocana,Puerto Morelos, Mexico - Diploria C A metagenome | ecosystem: Host-associated > Invertebrates > Cnidaria > Coral | place: La Bocana,Puerto Morelos...
GGATCAAGTGATCAACAGTATCAAACGCCTTACGTAAATCCAAAAACACTGCTCCCGTTACGCACCCCTTGTCCATGCTCTTTAGGATTTGATCTGTAAATTCGACTAGGGCGGTAGATGTTGTAGTCGCCAAACATTTCCAGATTGGACAGGGCATAAGGCGGTAAAACACTTATGCGCCACGAGCGAAAAATTGGTGCGTGAAACTTTAAACAGTAAGGCGCCATTAAAGGTAGATGATCGTGAACAAGGACAGTAAAACAAACTTGCGATGGAAAGACCCCATTCCCTAATTGGCCTCAACTGAGCGCTAGTTTCAGTCGAATACCAAGAATATCTAGGAGTATTTTAAACGTCTGAGCTAAACTATAGTTTGTCCAGTTTTTTTTCTCTTCGGAGAGCTGAAAACATGAAATCACAGAGAAGCCCTGCTTTAAAAAGATAAGGCGTTCATTGTCTTTCTTTGCAAAAACACAAAATGCATAAAACGTTTGCCGTGTGGCAGTAAATTTGCGTCAGTTCATTTTTGCGAATCGTCGGCTTGTATTTTGCGGGAACTGTTTTTTTTTGCGATTGTAAAAGACTGTTTGTTCTTGCTCGGGTAATTTTCGATTTTCGGAGGTCGCGTTCAAATCAAATTACTGCGTTTTCGCATTTTTTTAATTAGTAAAACTGTAATTTAAAAGTGAGACGATGAAATCAGTGTCAATCTATCACAATTACACCCTGCTCTTGAGCGGAATATTTGATGCTCTTGTAAATGAAGTACATTCACACGATCCTCTCCCGAAGAGACAAATGAATAAAGGGTGAATGTTTCTAAAGAAACTGTGGTGCTGCGTCGGTGGGGGTAACAAGGTAATTTGGTTATATCAACTAAGTTGAAAATATAAATTGGCCACCGTAACGAGTTACAAAGCTGACGTTTCGAGCGTTAGCCCTTCGTCAAAGCATTCAGACTTTATTTGACATCAATTTCTGAACGAAAGAGATGTTTTACTAGAAATAAATGACAACGGCAATATTTTACTTGTAACTTTTTATGTATAATTTCGCCAGTGGAGTAAATTATTGCGGATAACTTGATTGCGGACACCATTTTTGCGGATCGCAAAAAAATAGAACCCGCAAAAATTAAGTACAGCGCGGTTAAATAAGCCACTCACAATGATTTAGTTGTGGGTTTTTAATTCTTTCGTTTTATTTTACAAACGCATTTGCACTAAGTACTCAGTTACTCTTCAGGGTTGTTTCTATTACTGTATTTAGATGTACAGAAAAATCCTCGCCTCGCGTTTGGTCTCGAGCTTCGCGCGCGCATACGTGTATCGCGTTAGAACTGCTAATCCGCCTGTTTTGCAGGCTACAAATTCAGTCATTGCTCAATCCTTTCCTTGGTTAGTCCATTTCGGCCGATTGTACAAACAAAACAACAATAAAAACATTATTGGGACGTTGAAAAGAGCTTTCAGAAATTGTCACTTGCATGCTGATTGGCCTTGAAAAGCAGCCTTTTTGATGCCTGTCTTGTCATTGGACCAGACAAATACTTTTTAAGGTGGCCGAACACAGTTTTCAAGAGCCTATGCCTAATTCACCATTACTTTTTCTCTATTTATGCTTTGGTGTCCTTTTTTTGCAAGAGTCAAGCCGAGTAACAAAGAAGAGTTTATTCGTGCATTTTGGGTAAGGTGTGTGCTGTTGCCATGGCAATGGGGCTGGTTAAAAACAAGGCTTATTTAAAAAATCCAGTTGTTAGATTTTTTTCATCATTTGCCCACTACGAATTGACATTAAATTCCTTCTGTCAACACTGTTCTAATAAAATTTTGACAAAGGCGATTTTTGTAATTCACCGTAAATCGTTCTGTATTAAAATTCAGATTTTTTGCAATAGATCATTCATGTGTTTTCTGAACACATGAATGCCAATTTTTGCCAAATTTCTTGAAATTCTAACGACTTGAACATGAGAAATCAGCAAGTTTCTGCAAAAGCAATCATTCTCACCTGTACATGCGCTGTATTTAACTGGGTTCTTTCGGTACATGCAAAGAAAAAGCTGAGAATTGCTGGGTTCTTTGCGTCACTACCTTTCCTAACATATCTTTGTAATAAAGACTAAAGCCATCAATACACTGCTTTCAATAATAGAGAAAAATAGTGCAGATAGTGCGGATGTTGAGTAAATAGAATGATCGCCCTAATGACAGCATGTTTGTTTTTGCACTCCTTGGGCGCGCGCTGAACTGCATCAGCAAAAATGCACACAAAAACTGTGTTTGGCCACCTTAACCACACACAAAATAAAACAGAAAAAACACACCAAAAAAAAAAACCAAGTTAGAAACTGACTGTTTTACATGCTATCTCCTAATTGACCCTAAGAATGTCTTCCAGAATACGATTGTGCCTCCACTTTCACAATACATCCTAAAAGTTCAGTGAGAAGCTTCTCTATAAATCCTATAAGGAAATAGAACTTTTTTAGATCTCCATATATTGACACAAGAAACACAAGGATGATGATGTTAGCTCTGCGCTTGATGACCACTTCAGATTCCAGGAACTCATGCATGACTCCTTCCACAAGCTTGCGTATCATGATATCATCCACTAGTCTCTCTGATGCCCACAGGCTTCCCTTTAAACTTCCTACAACAGATATCACAATGTCATTTAAAATAAATACAACTTAAAGGTAAACACAGATACACAAACAAACTAAATGAAAAAGCCACAAGTACATTGTATGATTTGTTAAGGAGTTCTGGACCCAATACAGTGGAGGAAAGAAAACACTTGAATAATGCAGCTCTATAAATAAGACAGCAGTTGTACCCACAATAGTTTGTTGCCAGGTATGTTACTGCTGGGGCCAGTTCTGACATCAAATTATTCACAAGCAAAATCTAACAAAAATAACAAATTATGGCTTTCCCACCCACTTTCCCTTTCCCCTTTAAAAGTGCTTATCATTCTCAAAGGCTTCAATTTACTAAAACAAATGAAACAAAATTAGCAACTCCAAATTTTAGAAGCCCAAATAAAAGACATCTCAAAATAAGAGATCATCTGAACACCAAATGAATATTATCTCATAAGATTATTTAGTTGTCTCAGATTATCTTAGTATGCTTCATAAATACAGCTCCAAAACTCTGGCAATTGTCTGCAATGCGGCAAACAATGACTCAAACTTTTAGTCAAAATAAAGTGACTATTGTATAGTGAGGCTACTATAGACAAATATATAATAGCTATTTATTAATATTACAAACAACAACCAACAACTAGAGTTAGCCAATCAGATTGCTCCATTGCCAGTATTAGACTGTAGTAATGGGCCAGGCACAATCTAAATGATCCCACGTGATCACTCTTGAAGATTTTTTGGTTTCAAGGCTTACATTTCTGAAAGAAATTGCCATCACATAAAATACCGTAATTCTTTTCTTTTTCTTCTATGATCTTTCCTTTCTGTTTTGTTTCATGTTAGACTTGAGTATGTGCCTAGTTGGCTCCCAATCAGAATTAAGTGATTTAGTCCTTAACGCTTTCAGTCATGAAAAATCTCACATTGTACAAGCTCGTTTGGGTCCTTACTGGGAGAATATCAAACCTGCATCGTTTTTGTAGACCTTGCTATGCTCAGGCCATACTGTCAAGACCAATATGATACATATACACTCGTCAGGTAGAAATTATTATTTATTCTTATCAAACATAACCTGTGTGAAGTGAGTCTTGGCTTTTGGTGACTCCTATTCTGTAACTAGGTACATTATTGCGTTTCTGTTGCTGTTTTTGTTTGGGTTGATATGCATATCTGACTCCAAGCATCCCTGAGATAGATGGTGCCACACCAAAAGCAGGAAAACATGCCACACTATGACAAGTTCCTAGATTTCCACTTCGATATATATTACCAAGGCCCTGTGAAAAAAAATGGTTATGTGTAAGCCACAGCTTTTTTTGTTACTTACAGAGAACAAAAATGGCAAGATGACAATGATGGCAATTCACATGACTGTAAAGCTTTGAAATATGAGCAAGCAATCATGCACAGCAAACTGAGATGGCATCACTACATCATAATGTTGTCTCTCTAATAAGCAAAACTACGAGGATCAAGTATACTTTGATAATGAGGCTCCAGTGTGCAGTTCTACAAACAAACAAAAATATCCAAACTAACCCTTCCCAAGGAGGGCTATTGGAGATTTGAAGGAGGAGGGGGATTCTGCAAGCCAAAATTTTGAAAATATGAGACAATGAGAGTCTGGGGCTAACCGATTTTAAAGTCAGGTTAGTGGACTCTGTTGTTTACTTGTGGGTGGGCAGGTTGATGACACGAGTCTGAGTACCCTATTGCTGGTTTTCATGTGACGACGTAACCATATTCCAAACTTTAAAATTGCCTTTCCTTCTGAGGTTTTAGTTTCATCAGATTATAGACCCTTTAGGAACTTAGCGTTTTACAACGTTTTAGCTCAACAGGGTTCTTTGTTTTGCAATAGGCAGGGCTTCTGATATTCTGTGATGTTGCGATTTCGCATAATTGACCTCAAATCGCAACTTTTCGCATAATTCTGAAAAAATTGCAAAATTCGAGGAAATAAAAGGAAAATATTCGCTTCTTACTTAAGTTCTGCGACAATTTAAGCGTTGCTTATGGTAATTTGCCTCTCAATGCAAAAGATGTTGTTTGCGATAGAGCGTTCGATCGATCAAACAGGCGCTCTATGCGTAGTTCTGCACGTCGGGGACCTGGTACTAGTTCTCAATGGAGAGCGATTGCTCATTGGCAAAGAATAGACAATCTTTTGTGTTAATGGACCATTCACAGTTGTTGGTATACTCTACTCAAGATTTTCAATGTAAGTATTGACGCAAAAACAGTTCGATCATCGCTTTGCATGATGTAGTTTCTTTCATAATAGCGCGAGACAAACATGATCATGGATAATTTGGTTATATCAACTAAGTTGAAAATGTAAATTAGCCACCGTAATGAGTTAAAAAGCTGACATTTCAAGCATTAGCCCTTCGTCAGAGCGAAAGATCATGGATCAGTTTGTTATTAAAACACCAAATGCTTCTTTGAAAGTGAGTAAACATCACTACGAACGACAGGACAAGGAAGTATCCACCAGGTGCATTTCAGGTGGAAGATGGCATGTTGTTTTGCTCATCGTGCAACAAGGTGATCGATCATGTTCGAAAGTTTGTGGTGGACAAGCACCTGGAAGCACTAAAAACAGTTTTGAACCGTAAAACAGTGTCGTAACATTGTTTAATTAAGGAGTAACTAATATGCATTCCCAAGTGACACTTATTGACTAAATGAGCCATTTCAGATTAAAATAATTAAAATGAGGCAACAATTGATTTATTTTAGGTGCTTTTATTGTTCTTTCCCCCTCTGAGGTCTAATAAAACAATGTTAAATCAGCTTTAAAAAAATCGCATAATTTGCCGCATAATTTCCCTTAAAAATGCCGCAAAATTTCCCTTTGATGCCCTGAATAGCTAGGGCACGTTTTCCAAGCTTTTGCATTGCGTGACTAAAATGGCAGCACGAGAAGACTGTCGCGTGCGTCAAAAATATGAGTAATTGCTTTGGTTTTTGCTAACTGAACAATTCTTGCACTAGAAGAAATATTTATTTCAATGTGTCAGAGCTCTAGAATAATATGGTTGTGTTTCAATAGCACAACTCAACGACAGATGTTTCTGTGTCTTTACGGCAGCCATGTTTGTGTCCCTGGGAGGGACACAAACATGGCATCTCCATACAAAGCTCTATAAATCTGGGTAAAACTCTCCTCCGAATAACTTGTGAATGAAAAACAGCCGAGACCTAATTCTAGGCGAAGTTGTTTATGTATTTATCATCTATCAAATCCCTTATTTGTGACTTAATTTATCAAATGGTTGCGATTTTTAGTTTGATCACATGATAGGTGAAAACCAGCAATACATCTTATTCCAAAATTGATAGCTGTGTCACACAATCTGGGTCAAGCAGCATGAGAGTGAAGCATTGTAAAGTACTATGACTCAAGGTCTTCTTATTCCAAAATGATGGCTGTCAAGTAGCATGAGAGCTAAGCAGAATTTTTTTGGCCATGACTCAAGGTTTACATATGGTAATATTTGAAATATGCCTAAAAATGTTGACTTTTTATTCTCACATCACTTGCAGGCCATAACAAAACCTTAAAACAGACAGCAGTGCTGTCTGTATTTTTTGGAAGCAAGGCTCTCCAGTGAAGAGGAGTGAAGGGTAAGTCCCACGGCACCCTCTCAAAGAGCTTGAGGTATCAGTGACTTTACCCCCTAAATGTTCTGCCTCCCAAAAACCTTTAATATGGCCTTGGTTATGCTTTCAAGCTAACTAAAATCTTGAAATATAAGTCTTGTCTAGTTTTTAGCCGTTTTAAAAGTACAACATACGGCAATTATAAACTAAAAAGGCCGGCAACTGGGCAACAGACTGAGAGCTACATGTTTTTTATCAATGCTGTAGCTTCAATGCAAACAACATGATTTAAGACTAACTCATTCAATATAATTTCATCGCACTAAAATAAACCTACCTGAACACCAGCTCGTTTTAAGAAGTTTCGGCACCCATTTACAGCCATGTCAATTTGATTTTTCACAAAAATATAAACTTACATGTAGTTTAATTGAAAACTTAGAAACCGTCCGCCATATTTGTTTTACTCGCGCAATGCATCACATTCGGTTCCAGTCTTCAACGTTGAAAATGGTGATGTCAGCCGTAAACAAGATGGCGGTGGCCAAATTTATACGTGGATAGCGTTTTTCGTAGTTCTTTCTCAGTTTCCTTGGAAATTTCTCAAGATCATGACTTAGACGAAACGTAGGTTCTCTAATTACAACAGAAAGCTGCTATGAGTTGGTTTGATCCGTCAAGCTTCTCATCTTTCGCTAAAACAGCTTTGAGTCAAGCACAAAATCTCCAAAAATCCATCGACAAGGTTTTGGATATCCAGGAAACACCAAGTAGCACCGCGTCTAATTCGTCAGGTAAACGCATCTTTACCTGCCTTTAATTTATGTTTATCATTAATATGCCATGTTTGATGCCTGAATCTGTGATATATCCCAGTCTAGCTTGAGGAGTGTAATGCAAGCTAAGGAAATTTAGATTTGATATGAATTAGTTGATCCAACATTTACTGTCGGAAGTTTTTCTTGTAATAAAAATTAACAGTTAGGCGGTAATATTGAGCTAAGCTGTGCCGTGAATCAGTCTTTTGTGGATTATTCACTTAATCATCATTAAAAATGTGTTTTTGTGACATTTCGTGTACATTTAGCTCATTTACAGCCTGTGTACAATCAAGGTACAAAGGGTACAATAGTAAACTAGAAAGTAAACATGATTACTGCGCCTTCAGAGTTGTTGTGTTATGGAAAGGCACTGTAATTAATGCATGTAGTTTTTTAATACAGCAAGCACTATGAAATTATGCATATATATGTACCTGGTATTAATGTTTGGCGTATGACTACTTTGTATTATAGAAGCCTACTTTGTTTTAACACTGGTGTCCCTAACTCAAGTCTTGACAAAATTGATAAATTAATTACCTGCATATGTATTTATTCATGGAACCTCACACATTGTGTGAGTGTGAATGTCACCTTCCAGGTCTTTTTAAGAAGTTGTATGGGAATGAAATATTGTCAATTTCGAATAAGTTTATTCTCAGCTCCGACTATTGCATTTCTAGCTCTCTAATTGGCTCAAAAACTCTGACTCTGAGCTGTGTGAGTTTTGCCTAATATGGAAAATAGTGCACTAAGTTTAAAATTTTTCTGCTTTGTAAAATTGTTGAAATAAAAAATCAGCTGCAAAAACCCGATTTGAGAATATACTAAAACAATTATTCCATTCGACCGCGTTGGATATGAAGTGATCATAACCAACTTGCGCTACGCGTTCGTTGGTTATTTATCACTTCATATCCAACGTGGCCTCATGAAATAATTGTTAAATATTAAACCTTTGGTATGCAAGTTGAATTCTTTAATCCTTGTACATGCCTTGTTGTTTGGTGATCTCTACTGCTTTTGGCTTTGAAAGAATCTGTTGAAACGTGTCTTTAAAACTTAAATGTTTTGTTGTTTACTTTAAATTTTTGACTTCCCTGTTGTCATTAAAGGGACACAGTCAGCTGGCACACATGCGCATTAGATACCATTTCATAGCTAATTTGCATATCACGGAGACAAGATCCATGCTGCTTTTAACCAAAACAAAGCGAAGAATGAAGTGGATTTCTAGATGTACTTTGATTTCAGGTTGATGTGAACTTTTTTCAAAGTGAGAAAACTACCTAGTGTCCAGGTCAGCGAGGTCCTAAAACTGACTGTGTCCCTTTCAGAACTTTTGAAATTTTAAAATGTAAATCAAAGTATTTCTGCTGATCACCACAACTTATACACATCACCTTGTGAACAGACTAAAGTGAACTTCTGTTTCCAGTCTGTTAACATTATTATTGACTCCAGAAACTTTGCAATTAATTGAATAGAGCTGATGACTGTCAAGGGAAGCTGTAGAAATATAGTATCTAAATCACCCAGCTTCATGCGCGTTTGTGCTATAGCTTAGTGGTAGTTTCTGAGTGGTAGTTTATGAGTGTGTTTGTATTGCTCTCTATCAACAACATTCTTTTTCTGCAGTTTCAAGTCAACAGAAATCTACCCTAGTACCTGGGTCAGGTGACTCTGCAGAGGAATCTTTAACCACAAGAAAATCTTCCACCTCGTTATCTACCAATTCAGCTTCAAAATCAAGTAGAAAAACTTCTTTAGGTGTGAGTAATTCAAAAGACAGTGATAGTGAAGGAAATTCATTTTGGTCATCATTCCTTGGTGATTCATTAACAAATGCAGAATCCAAAACATCAAGTCGCAAAACTAGTGCAAGAAAACTTGGGTCCAGAGTAAGTGGAAACAGAATTGGAGGAAGTGATAACAGACACGAATCTGACAGTACCACTGCTTCAAATGGACAAGAGAATATCTCATCAGTGAGGTTATTAAAACAACAAGATAAAAAACATGATATTGGTGCAACAGACACTACAAAATCAGATGAGCATTTAGTAGCATCATCACATGCAGTACTGTTGCAACAGCAGAGCACAGCAAATGGTGGTAAAGAACTGAGTTTAGATCAGGATAAAAGTAAAGCAGATTCTGTCAAATTAAATGCATTAAAGAACATTGTTCCTGAAAAGGTAGACTACAACACACAAGAGGTAGCTGTCACACCTGCTGAAAGTGAGACCAAAGCAAAATCAGAAAGATTAAAACTCTCTCCTTCCAGTAAGTCACATGGTAAAGGAAAGAAAAAACCTCTTTCACCAGAGACTGATGTTAGTAAGAGTCATGGCAATCCTTCTTTGCAAGATGTTTCAGCTGTTGGAAACAGTGAACTGCCCAAGGAGAAAAGATCAAATGCTGGTTACAAAGAACCAGAATCTTTATTGGAATTAGAAGCCCAAAGTCCTAATACAGATCCTGTACATTCCACACAAAATGATAAATCAGAAGAATCATACAAGACAGCTGAGAACACACTAGATGTTACTTCAGCCAGCAATCTTGGCACACAAGTTGTTGTGGATGGATTTGCCAATGCAATTACCAAGTCAGTAAATTCAGATCATGACGAACTATCTGTTGTAGATCCAATGGACAATGCTGTTGTCACTGATGCAGCTGGACATGAAATTCAACAAGAACCTTCTGAACATAATAAAGTTTTTGATGTTAAACCTCTTGCCAGTTCAACACCAAATCGCCGCATAAAGAAAGAATCTGCCTTACTGGACCAAGCAGCAAAAACTGATTTAATACCTTCACGGCCTGCTGATGATAATATAAATCAGATTGAAGATTTGTTAGCTGATGTGGTATATCAATCAGAATCTCCAGTTTCAAATATCACAGATAACAAAACCATTTCAGAGAATGTAGCTGAAATGTTCATGGAAGCAGCATCAATTGCAGACAACAAAAAATCTGTGCATAACATACCAAAACAGGAAGTTAAGGAGATAGCTTCTGCAGATTCTGGTGACGCTGACAAAGAGCCAATACAGCAACCAAGCTCAAACAGTGGTGAGTTTTAAAGTTAGTGGAGTGGTGACAAACTCCACATGTTTCGCTTCTCCATTGTGAGAGATCATTACCTGAGATTTGACCCAAAGCATTCTATTTATATTCTCATGCCATGACTCTGCAGAGATCTGTAATCTTTCTTGGAGCTATGTGGTTGTTACTCAGTGCAGAAATTTGATACCAAAGCAAATTGGCTAAACAGAAGCATTGAGCCTGTAGTGCAACTACATATAGGCATGTATCTGTCATGGGTGTATGGTGGGAACTTATTCATGGCTCAGAATTGCGACCCAGCAGTCACAAATGCGACTAAAAATCTAATAATGGTAACAAGATATTAAGGATCGCCTGCCAGTGGGGCTCACCTTTTCTTCTGTCATTCTAGACTTATAACCTCCAAGGAAAATTACCTTACTCTGTTGATGAATGAAACAATTCATGTGATTAGATTTATAACAAACCAAACCCCCAATTCTTGGATCGCCAGGTTTGATTCAGCAGCTTCTTTATGAAGAAGTATTGCGTGCATACTGAACCTCACATGCTTGTGAGAGCCTGGTATGAATACCAATAATAAAAGAGCAGGTACCTAGTTCCGAGAAGTCTGTTGATCATAATTAAGTCTTGCATAGTTCTAAGCAAACATGAATGTTATGTCTAATTGTGAAATTTATGGATTGGATGTCACATAGAAAATTAACAAAATCAGAGGAAACACAAGAAATGTGTTGAAGCTGCTTGAATCATATTGATATCTGAATCGGTTATTTCTTGAATGTGTCTTTTATGGGGGGAGGGGAGGGGGAAAGTGAATGTATGAAGCAGGGTTACTGAAATTGCAAATTAACTTGGTGGCCTCTTGAATGTGTTTATTTTGGTGTTAGGGTTCCCTGACAAGACTTTCAAAAATTAGCTTAATATTTATTTTGAAATTCAAGGGACTGCAACTGTAATTCCAGAAGAGGCTACAGAGGAAAAAGACAGTAATTTAATGGAGAGTCATGCTAATTCTACAGAAAATTCAGAAGACTTGAAGCGACAGATAGCAGAACTGAAAAATGTAAGTGAGCTACATTATACATCTATGAATTGTTATGTAATTTACAGGAACAATCTACATGTAGGCCAAATGAAATTCAGGTCAAAATGATTTTAAACTAGTTTGATTCTCAATTTTCTCTGTCTAGTTCTAACACTAGTTATTCATGGATCATGAATTAAGAGACAAGAGAATTTCATTTTAACATGAATTTCAATTTGCTACAATGTATATATGTGTACATTTTTTCAACATGTCCAGGTAAATGTGCATGCATGACACACTCTAGATGCATGCTGTTTGTTGAAGAAAGTTCGACTGAAGTCATGGTTAAATTCCAGATGTACATGTATGTGAGTCATAATATTATTTGTTATCCATCATGTCACTTCATAGGAAGTTGCAAGCCTCAAACATGTCATTGAAGTTCGTGAAAGTAAGCTAGTTGAAGTTAGTAAGGAAAATGTGGACCTGGAAGAGACAAGTGCTATCCTGAGAAGGTAATTTCTAACTGAAGTCACTTATTATTTTAAAGAGATACGTGCAAAGTCACCCATCTCTGGGTCATATTTTCTAACTACAAGTAGTTCAGGGTTACCCTGTTCCAACTTGAGGCTGTGTTCCTAAGGTGTTCTCCAATGGCGGAAAGTGTCAATCTAGTAGTGCTAGAATGTGTACATATCCATGGTGATCAATCCACTTTATAAGTTGCCATATACCACAACCCTAGTACAGATCAGTATCTCAATTTTAACTCCAACCATTATCTAGGTCACAAAGGGTCAGTAGTTAAGAACACTTTTCCACTGTGCTAATACTGCTATATCCAAAAAGGAAGACACAATACATGATATTGAACATCTTAAAAGCATTTTGTGTGACAACAATTACAAAGCCTACTATGCAGAATTCTGGACAAACAGAGGGAGAGCCAGAGAGCATAGAGTTCAGGTCAACAGCATTACACCCTGAGTGTCCCTCTCTCCTACGTACAAGGTGTATCAGTGAAAAAATCTTGTGTCTTCTGCAAGCAGGGTATAAACACCTACCTTGTACCTTTCAACACCTTTAGATCACAGCTTGTATGTCTTAAAGATCTCACAAGCAGCACAAAGAAGTGTGGCTTCATCTACAAATAATTTGACTGTCAGATCTATGAGAAACTGTCTGACCCTTAAAAGTCCAGTTAAAGCAATTCTAACACTACTGGATTGAAACTGTCTACCATTATAGAACACCTTACTCCTTAGGGACACAGGCCATTAGTTGAAAGAGAGTAAGGCAGCTAACATAGCTAGAGAAGAAAACATCTTCAGGAGGAGAATTTGTGATGCCTTGGAAATTCTGTGCCAGTCCCTGATGCTCAATCAAGAACATAAATTTGAACTTCTAGCCCTATACAGGAATGTTTTGGCACATGACCTGGTTCACTCAAGCTCCAAATAGATTCCTGTTGCATTCACTTCAGAAAGATGCTGTGACAGCATCAAAATCGCTAAAATATTGGCTCTGCTTTGATATCTTGTTTGTTATGTGTACTGCAGAGTTGTTAAACAGTATCTTTTTTAAAGAGAAAATATAATATTTATTATTTGAAGCCTAGAGGCTGAAGGAAATGCAAGTTGTCTTGAAAGGGAAATTAAGTAATGGCTTATTATATGCTATGCCACTGATATTGTTCCTATCTTACTTTTTGGTAGTCAACTAAAGCAAGCAGAAGCTTCCCTGAAAGCAGAAGATGAAGAAATTGAGGAAGTCAGACAAGAATTCACTGTTCGGGTCACAGCTACAGAAAAGAAATACCAAGCTGCAGCAAAGGTTTCATGGTGTTGTTCCAGAAATATCCATTTGCCTCCATTCCCTCTGGAAGCTCCAGTTTATTTTCATACTTTCCTTTGAGACCTTTCATTAACTTGGAGACCCTCCCCTTACCTCTGCTGCCTAAATTTGTTGGGAAATTCCTTAGCGAATGGAAATTCCAAGGATCTGGCGTGTACAGTTTACAAACTAAACAGTACTACTGGTTACATTGATTTTTACAAAAACATGCGTCTTAATACACAGTGATTGAATAGAAGTAAAACTCAGTCTTCTCATTAGCCAGCAACCAGTAACCAACAGTAACAAACAGGCACAGTATGCATTTGGCAGTTTGTTTCATTTAGTATGGAACTGTAACTTCATTTGATTTCCTTTCAGGAGAGGGATCGGCTGAAGATGCTTTTGCAAGAAACTGAGCAATCTCTAGGTTCAAAGTTAGTAATTCTGTATAACACATACATATATTTGCCAACTTTTCTAAGGTCAAATGCGTGAGATTTTCAATTTCGACGTTACCCCAATTTCCGAAGATGTCTGACAACTTCTGAAGGTTCCCGAAGATAACCGAAGGTTTCTGAAGAGTTCCGAGCATTGCCGAAGATGACCTGACCACTTCCGATCATACCAGCTGTTTTGACAAATTGACTACTGAAATTTACATTTAATTGTTCTATGAGCAAGAAACTTGCATTTGTCAGCCAGGCGTGAGAAATTGGTGCGATTGCGTGAGATTAGTATTTTGGATCGCCAAGCGTGAGACTCACGCATGATGCGTGAGAGTTGGCAGGTCTACATACATGTGTATACATGTAGGGCGGCATGATTACCCACTAATAATAATTAATTGTAAGTAATCTGTGGGTGTTTCTGTTATTTGCCATTTCTGATTTTTATATCAATTTTGCCTGTATTTCAACAGCTATGACGTAGCATGCCCAAGTGCTTAGCTTAAAATCTAGGGTCACGAGGTCAAGTCCTGCTCTGACCACAAAGCTGGAGTTGTTTCTCAGTAGACCCTAGTTCAGCTCCTCAGCCACGCTTGTAAATAGCCAACTGGGTTGCCCATTCGGAGAGTGGTTTCTTTATCCAAAAGGCTTTGCACTATTATGTATACCTTATGTGAAACAAGAAAGACTAACAAAGCAAGTAGAAATGAATGGACTAATTTAGATCCACAGTACATATCTATGTTTAAAGCCATAGATAAAAGTGGACAAATTTTATGAAATGATGCTAAAATAATCTTTATTTTCAAGTGCTTCATTATAAATTTTTTCCAGGAATGATAAACAATCTGAAGAGTTTACTACATTGCTCAAGGAAAAAGATGATCAAATAGCTCAGTTATTAGAGGAAGGTAAGTAAAACGGATGTACTGTACACAGTGCAGCTCCATGCACTTCATGTACCTCTAATAAAACTGAGTATGATTATGTTGATGGAGTAATAAATTATCACAATTTAAGGACTTTTTCTGATGTAGGTGAAAAGTTGTCCAAACAACAGCTTCAAAGCAACAACATTGTGAAGAAACTGAGAAGTAAAGAGAAAGAGAATGATGCACTGATAAAGAAAAACAGGTCTAAATATAACTTAACAGTTTTTATCACTTGTCAGAGTTGAAAATTTTGGTTTATATCCATTTTTATTTTTTTTTATTTTTTCTTAAATTATCACAATACCTATATAATTCTGGTATATATGTGTCAGTTCATCTCATCGTGCTTGTATCAGCTGATATTTGAACAATTTCTTTTGCTGGGAAAGGTGATGACATCATAAGTCATCAAAAGTGGTACACAAGGACCATTTGCTCCGTCAAGGCTGATTTGCCTGACAAGTGTCAGTCAGTTTAAAGGTGTCTTGTCTGCAGTGTATCAGAATCATCATGGCTGTCTTAATAATTCATATGACTGAGTGATCAAAACAAAATTACGTGTGATTAATACTTGTGAACAATTTAAGGGCATTTAGACTTCCTACATATTGGGTTTTATGTGATTGTGCCTTACAGTTACCTATAGTGTTTATGGTTACTGTTATAATTATTGATACATATATGGCTTTGTGTTCCAAGAGAATTCACTGTCTCGTTATTTTTTATTTTTACAGCAAATTATTGGAGGATGCAACATCTGAAAATGAACAATTGACTGAAGTCCTTCAAGTGAGAGATGAGACAGAAAGAAAACAAGCAGGTGCATAATTTTGAAAATTTATCTTTTTCAAGAAGTGGCTGTTTTAAAATTTTTTAACAAAATTACTTGCCAAAATAGTACAACACATTAAATAATTATTATTACAACCATTGATTTATCCAGTTTTCCTCTTATTTTCCTCTTATGTCTTTCAGATGCTATCAAACAACTGAATGCTTATGTTGAGAAGCAAGAAACTCAAATTAGTAAACTGAAGGTATGGACGTTAGTTATTTCAAAATCAATCTGTAATTTTTTCTTGCAAATAATCCATAGTACATGTCTCTCACATTCACATTGCAGTCTGAATTAGATGACTCAGCCGAGAAGATAAGAAGCATGCAAGCAGCACTGGACAATGCCTATAAGTAAGTGTTTTCATTTGATTGTGTGTTAACTCATTTACAGTCAGTCCTACATAGCTGCCAAAGGTACATGTTATACATATTCAAGAGTCCCTATTTCTTCAGAAATAGCTAGGGAACAATTTTGCATGTTTTTGTCTAGTTATAGAAATCTTCTTCGACCTCAAGTCATAGGCTACAAGTGTTTCCACGGCTTTTTGTGGTCTCCCATTCATCACAGTGCCCTACTTCACCTAGGAATCTAGTTGTGGCAAATGTTTGGAAACCCCTGACAAAATATCACTTAACTTAGATCAGCATCTCATCCAGGACAAAAAGCAGTTATGTAATCATCTCTGTCATGTTAGCAAGGAAGCTGGAATTCTGTTCCCCCATGGGCCCAAAGGGTAGGGCTTTCAGTGGTTTTAGTCATAAATATTGTGTTGAGTTTGGCGTTTTTGATCATAAATAGGGTATGGTTTTTTGCTCTCTAGTCTTGAACTTGTTAGAAGTACTGTTGCTACTTTTTCAGGTTATAAATAGGGTAAGGAAAATCACAGATTTTGGTCATAAAATAATACGGTAAGGGTTTTGGTAAGCTGGCCATACACACCCAATTTCCAAAGAGGCTGATTCTATGTACCACTGCTCCGCATTGTTTAGACATCATTGCCAAAATATGCACTTAAAAAAAGTTGAACTCATAAGAAAATAAATTATTTTTGTTTTGCAGACAACTGGCAGACCTGCATAAAGAAAATGCTTCAAAGGATAGTGCCGTGCAGGTATGCCCATGTTTTAAAATTGTCCAACAATGTGTAATTCAGTGTTCAATGTGTAAAATTTCACTTTGCTGCTTCATAATAGGATGAAGAAACCTGATCATGGTACTGAAGTATGTCATCATGCCAGAACACAGAGAGATATGTCAATTATATGTCAATTGAAGTGCGTCTTAGCCATTTTGAATGTCGTTAGCCAGTACAAGGTCTGCTGTAGCAAAGAGACTGTTTTATGTTCTTTTTCCTTGGAATTTCTGAATTGCCTTGGCTATCCCAATATCTGTAGTTTTTTACTTTCAGACCTTGCATCAGCTGACCACATTTTTCAGTGACATATAACGTGGACACTGTGGTTTGGTGTGATGTTTAATGTGTAATGTAATCATTGTATATTGACTGCCTTTCTCAGGAAGCAGCTCTCAGTGCCGAGATGACTGCCAAGGAAGGCCTGCGGATTGCAATGGAAAAGAAAGAAAGACAATTTAAGAATGAAATAGAAGCACTGGAATTCCAGGTACAGTACAGCAAAACTTGACTTAAACTTACCATCATAGACTGTAACATCAATTTTATTACTAACCTTTGATGTTTTTTTATTATCTACATGGATAACGATTGCGGTTCTAGATGTTTTACAGTTGTTTTGACTAACAATAAATTAGGCTGTAAATCACATTCATGACAACCCCCAGTGCAGTAGATGGCTGTCTTTATTTTCTGCTTTGACCATAATCCGTTCCTTCTGACTGGGTGGGCAGTGACTGGGAATATCCTCTGCTATAGCCTTAACGTTATATTTACTTAACTGTAATTTTTTTTTTTCACCATTAATTTATTTGTTGTTGTAGATCAGTGACCTGCAGACTGGTTTGCGTCGAGGTGAACAGCAGGCCAACAGAAGAGAAGACAACCTTAGACAGGAAATCAGTGATCTGCAGCAGGTTAGACTGACGATGAATTGAAAAGTGCCACACGGTTAAGCTAAAATTTAAACGTGCGATAATGCAGGATTGGAATTTTAACTAAGGTATCAATCCCTTGTACCACTGATGAAACTCTCAGAAACCTATACATTTTTGTTACAATAACAGAACGTTTCCTTTAACAGAGATTGCAAGAAGCAGAAGCTCGTAACCAGGAACTCACAGAGAGTGTTTCATTTGGTATGTAACAGTTACAATATGTTGTAATACGCAACTCGGGAGAAGGACTGGCCCAATCGATCAAACCCAATTTATCATGCTTTGAACAACACGACTCAATATTTTAGTAACATTATAGACTGTGATGATGTAATTTGTGGTAAGTGGAATCAAGATTATGAATTATGATTGACCCACAGCTACAAGACCTTTGTTAAGACAGATTGAAAACTTGCAGAGTAGCTATGGAAACCACACTCAAACTTGGGAACGAGTAGAAAGGAACCTAACGGAAAGACTCAGTAAGTAAAACTGTACCACAGTCCCGTTGCTATCATCTTAACATTTGCTAAAAATAACTAATCGTTTTACATTATAGTCTCTTCCAGGTGTCAGTTAGTTGCATGGGTGCAATGCGAAAAATAGCGAACGAAAAAGAGGGGAGAAGCCCTTCTCTTCTTTTTTCGCTTATTCACGCCGCTCCCCAACCAAATAAATGCCTGGAAGGGACTATTTTTATTTATACAACTAACCTTTTAGATCAAAGCGTCAAATTGTTATTCATTTTTTTTTCATTTCTACATGAAGACCTAGCATTACAATGCATTTGGGATGTGCGTCAAAGTATCAGGTCATAAGCGTACTGTATAGTAAGAGGCCTAGTATTGTGACTTCGGAAGACTTTGTAGTTAAAAAAATAAAATGTGACAGTAGTTTCAATTTGCATTGTAAATATACTGCAAATTCGGCTCAAGAATGATTCACTGATGGAATCTCTTTAGGTGAGGCACAGATTCAACTGGTCGAGGCTCAAGAGAAGGAGCGTGTAGCCGCTGAGCATGCGCTAGAATTGAACTCTCGCTTGACAGCCGTGGAGTCACAGTTGGCAACATACCGACAGGACAAGTCACGACTGGAGGCTACTCTAGAGGTTGAACGAGCTCGGCTAGAGGCTGCAGAGGAAGCAAGAAGCAGGTAATTTATATCACTTCTTACATCTCGCTTGCACAGGAGAAATAATTATGCCCTTGATTGAACCTTTTTTAGTTTTAGCTGCGTTGGGAAAACGAATCCAACTCCATGTAACTCATACATACTTTGGTTCGACTTTGCATTGTGCAGCCTCATAACACATGCATGACATTACATGACAGGTTAATTCATTAAACCCTATTATTTCCTGCTGCATCCCTTTTGGAATTTCATCGTTTTATTTGTAACGACTGCCTTGTAATTTGTATCAGGGAAGCCGTTAGGAGCGAGACTTTAGAGATCAAGTACAGAAAAATGATGGAGGATAACAATGTGGAAAAGGTGAGATTGCTCTTGATCGAAAATATTTACATTGATGTATTAAAAAAGAACTGATTGGAAAAAATGGTTCCTTGATAATGAACTGGATTTCTTGTTGTCAAATATGTAAGTGTCTGCTGGCAATGAATGGTTACTTAATAAAGTACAACCTTTAAACAGTTTGTTGGCAGTCGAACTCTAGTTCCTTGCCAGTGTTGCCATTCGGCATTGAAACTTGTCCTGTGTTCTACAGCCGACTTTGACAAAGAGGAATATACGACTGAGTGCACTTTCGCCGTTTGAAAGAGTGCTACTTATAATATTGAGTCTATAGCGTTCAAATCTTGACTCTAACTAGAGTATCATTGATACTACAAAGCGTTGTCACAAGTTGAAAACAAGCATAACAAAAATAAAATGCGTTAAGAAATCACAATTGTCTTTGATTTTCAAGGATTATCCTTTTTTTTTTTAAGTATTCAGGCTTCCGCCTTTGTGATGCCACTTACTTGTTCGTATAGTGTTAAAAATTACTACCAATGATAATGCTAACTGGCAGTGAATGGTTGTCCTTCAGGCTTTACTGGAACAACAACTAGCCGTCGAACGAGGCAAGATGGAAACAGAGAAGAAAAAGTTTCAACATGCCATGGATGAAAAGGTGAAGTTTCATTTGCTGTATTTTTTTTTCTTCTCACAAAAATGATTGTCGTATTATTCCTCGTGCATTTGATTGTTTCATTATCTGGAGACATACTCTAATAACTCGGTCACGTCCTGTCGTAATCTGTATCGTAATCCAGCAAAAACGTGGATTTATATCTCGTGATGTTTGACACAAAGAGTATTTGCCATTGCTTGTTGTATCTTTTCCTCTATGGCTTAACCAGAACATCTTTTCAGAAAAATTTGCCTTCTTTTTTCTAGGAGAGAATGTTACATCGACAATCAAGTATTTCTGGAGCGCCTCCCTCACCATCTGCTAGAGAGGAATTTTCACAGGTTTGAGAAAGATATTACATATTGACGACTAACCAGTTCTTCTATCGTCATCCGGATTACAGCGCAACAAGTTTTTGGAGACCTTTGCATGCACCGTTGCAGCTTTTTTGTAGATTCCTTTCTCAGTTTTCTGAAGGTTTCCCTTAGCCTGGATACCGTTTATTCAAGAACCTGGTGGATATTTTGTTTACTGATAGCTAAAAATCCTGTTGTTTTGTCCGCAAGGGTTGAAAGTCATTTATTTGCCTTGGTGACTCAGTGGTCAGAGCACAATTTGCATCCATTGTTCTCTGGTCTTGGTCCTTGTAGGTTGAAGTGCCCGAGGCCTCCCCTCACAGGACACTTGGTCGGCAGAGTAGCGGGACTAGTGTTATTGATGGCATCTCACGGGGAATCATGGGAGCTGGTACCGCTATGATCGAAAGGCTGCAGGCTCAGGTCAAACAAAAAGATGGTGAAATTGTGCTGTTACAGGTATGAAACCATTAAAGTGAACTAGAATCGCAGGGATCTGTCGCACAAAATCAAACTGGTTTAATTTTGTGCGACAGATCGCTGCGACACAATTCTGTCGCTGCGACAAAGAGTTTTGCAAGTATTCACCATGAGGCGACTTGTCACATGAGGCGACTTGTCCCCGCGACATTTCGCTGCGATTTGTCGCCTCGCATGTCCCAACCTTAAAACTTTCTTTTACTTTAAATTGTGTATTAAAACATGCTAACGACTTTCATATTTCACATTGACTCGTTTTGCTTTCGACGTGCTTCAGAAATTTGAAGCCGTAATCGGTCCTGAACCCGTCAGACACACAGCAGATATATAACTAGGAATAGTTACCACTACAGCTGCCCCCGCTGTTAATCTGTTCTTTTAATCGTATCCGTTACTACAGTCAATGCTTTCGCTTGATATTTTGGCTCTTCTGTAATTGATTGAAGA
>Ga0126337_10000452_pt1 | contig 20721 bp, 11 predicted proteins | sample DipCmetagenome_FD_92527 | JGI IMG/M metagenome (GOLD analysis project Ga0126337, IMG submission 92527) | Coral microbial communities from La Bocana,Puerto Morelos, Mexico - Diploria C A metagenome | ecosystem: Host-associated > Invertebrates > Cnidaria > Coral | place: La Bocana,Puerto Morelos...
CAGGACTGTAAAAAGTCAGTAATGCCGGGACCAGGATTCGAACCTGGGTTACTGCGGCCACAACGCAGTGTCCTAACCACTAGACGATCGCGGCTTACCACTATAACTGCGGCTGTTCGACAATCGAAAATTAGTTCGCTCATTTCAAGAAGTGCATTTTAAAGGATCCCATAAAAAGAGCAGTCAATCTTCCTAAGAAGTTTGCCATCAAAAAACTTCTTTTGTTGATGTTTCTGAAAGTCCTGGTTAGAGAAAAGGTTAAAGAAAGTCATATAGATAAATAGACAATTTACATACACATTGGTTTAAAAATAAACAACAGGACTGTAAAAAGTCAGTAATGCCGGGACCAGGATTCGAACCTGGGTTACTGCGGCCACAACGCAGTGCCTGCAACACCAGACGATCGCGGCTTACCACTATAACTGCGGGTGTTTGGAGAGTAGAAAATTTTGGTCGCTCATTTCAAACAGTTCGTTCTTGATGTTATAAAAAGAGCAGTAGATTCTTGTAAAGATTTTTGCACGGAAAAACTTGCCCTGCAGATATATGTAAACATCGTGGTAACAGCAAGAAACTAACTTTTTCAGTGCTAAACCCGTCGTCATTAATTTGCACGTCGGTCAACTTTTCAGATAAGCAACTGACAAAGCGAGGATAGATCTTTCCAAAGGACTGTGCATTTTGTATATCGACTGCATTCTGACAGAGCTAATCGAAAAAAAATTATGCTCCATTTTTGATGCAAAATCGGTGCATAAACAGGCCAACTCACCTGGAACTGGTTTACCGATGATTTTGTCCAAACTTTTCCGGCCAGAAGGAAGGATGTGGAGAGTAAAAAGGAACGAGGATAAGAAAGCAGGGAAAAAAAGAAGGAAAAGGAGCAAGAGGAAATTTGGAACGGTTTTAGGAAAAAAAAAACAATTGGCTCATGAGCATGCACCAAAGTGAAATTTTGTACATTGTTACACGGAATCTCTATCAAAATGTTGCTGCAATGTGAAAAAGTGCTTTAATAGCAAATTTTGGCCAAGACTAGCATCGTAACACAAAAAATTTGGTTAAAATTCAGCAGTGAAAGCTCTAATACACCTAAAATGTAAATTCTTTTACACATTGGAAAAAATATAAACATCAAGAGTTTAAAAAGGAAATGAGGAAATGCCGTGATCAGACTTTACCTTCTTTAAGTTGGACAATAGTATTTCAGATACTGACTTTAGTTCGCGGGAGTTCCGCACTCGGCTCTGTCAGCCCGAATTGGCAAACTAAATTGTCAAGGACTTACTTTTACAGCTCGCCTTTAATTTTTTTAGAATTTGGATGACAATGGGTGACTGTTTGGTCTTATTTGGTTCTGCGTGTGCTCTGTTATAGTTATCTAAAACTAGTCGCATCTGATAGATTGGCTTTTTATGTTTTTTTATACTGTGCCTAATCTACCCGCTGCCCAATAATGTTTAAAAATAATGGTATTAAATTATTGTTCTTCGGCCAATACAATTTCAGAAGGAAAGGAATATAAACAGCGCTTACAAACATATATCCCCGTGTATTGAAGATGATCTCCTAACGAAAAACCCAATTTGTGACTTTCTAGCGTTACCTGAACACGTTCTCCCCCTGGTCTTTCATCTCCTTCTCTAGTCTCTCAACGGCTCCCCACTCACTGACAGAAGTTACACCGGGGGAGGCCATTCCTCCGTATTGCCATACGACATAATCCTGGCTGTGTGAGGAACCAATCAAACGCGACCAGCGAGCCATTCGTCCAGGGAAATGCCGCGGATATGTAGCCCTTGACCATTTACCTTAAAAAAATACGCTAATATGTTAGCTTAGTGTCAGTTACACTGAAGGCAACATATTTAAGCTTAGGATCAGAGCGCTACTCCTTACAATACCCGGCGAGGGGTACAGAAATACAAAACCAGCTAATTCAGTATCATTTTGCCAGCGCTACCTTCGTCTTCCCGCGCTTGCTAAGGGTTCCAGGGTTTGCACGAGTTCTGTTTCGTTCATCACGACATTTCCGGCCCCTCATTATCCTTACTCTGAATTTTGATTGGCTGAGTTATAAGTAGTCCAAATATGCGACTGAAGTGACTAACCCTTCAGAAATGTGCAACATCTGCTCGCCTTTGAGTTAAATTTTTTTAGATGCAAATTCAAGATTAACCCACAGAATGTAATTACATAACATTAACACATTTTGAGTTATTTTGGCTCTTGCAAAATTACATCAGTTTAAATAGACGGAAATCTGAAAATTGTAGTTTACTTAGATAGAAAATCACCAAAACGATAATAATTAACCATAACGGAACAGTTCAGAATGGAAAAGATTAACACGAACCTGACTAAGGACGAATTTGAAGAATTTAGGCTAAATTTTTCAAGAGGCGCAATCATCAACCTCCTTCCCAGGGACTTTCCCCTGGGAACGAAGGAAAAGTCCCTGGGAACGAGGTTGGCGCAATCACATGTCTGCTATGGTTCATGCAGAGGAAAGACGTGATGCTTGGCCGCTTTATGCTCTTTAGTTTAATTGCGTTTATCGCTTGTACCTCAACGATGATTTTCAGGAAGTTGCAAGGAATTTGTCCCTGTTAGTACCAATATTTTTTAAAAAGAAATGATCATTTACCAATGAAGGTGATGTCGTAAGTTGCTTCTCCACAAGCGCAGCAGGCATATTGATCGTGTGGTTCATTGTGAACTGGCACTTCTGTCAAAATAGAATAAAATAATGTGCATATCTGTTAGTGACGCCTTTATTTCATATGCCAACACATTTTCTTTTTAGTCACGCAGTAAATAATTTTCTTTTTTCAAAGAGACATGGCGAGTCTAAGCAGATATCGTGGAAGACTGAGTAAGATTAGTTATTATCGTCAAATCAGAGTACTTAAATGAGATACTTACAACATCTTAAGGGTAAATGGACTCTGAATGATATTGTCAAGGTACAAGACTAATTACTTTTCTAAATATTGCGGCAGTAATAATCTTTTTGTTTTCGAGTCATGGATAAGAACCACCATTGCTGTTGTCGACAATTGACATGTACATTAAGTTTTTTTAATCTGGTGCGTATAGTTCAGTGTCAGGGATTCGCTTGTTGTCATACAAGGAGTTGAGCTTAAGTAAAAGAAACCAAATATCTTTCACGTAGCACATACGCTATTAAATAGTGACTTCTTGCTTTCCTCCTCCGCGTTTGATATGCATTGCTCTTTTGAACCAAGCATTGAGCATTTCTGCGTTTACTCTACAGCAGAACCATGGTTATTTCTAATTTCCTGATAATTTACCCTTTATTATTATTATTATTATTATTATTATTATTAGTATTATTATTATCAGTATTATTACTGTATAGCTAGTGGTTCTACATTTAATTTTACACTACGAGATGTTTATAAACCTCTGATACATCACAATGTCAATCAAGCTATTCTGCAAATATTATGATGCACCCACAACAAAACAAAACTGGCAAACAAGATACAAATAAACTAGTACATATCTGGAACACTCCGCAGTGACGTCACTGTGATTCATAAAATAGCCTATTTATAAAACTTGTTTGCTTCAAATATTACAATATTTGTTACACGTGACAAGAGCGTTACAGACAAACGTCTGCAAATCTAGGGTTGTTAAGAAACAAAATATCTCGTTTAATATTTATCTCACGTAACTAATTCATATTTGCCACCGTTATCATCAATGTTTTTCCAAACTAAATTACTGCGTGTACGATAAGTTTTTGTTAATAAGGAGATGAAAGACTGCCGACGAAAAAAAAACAATCGTCTGACAGATACACGAACTTTTATTGTGATCATGTAATATTGTTATGGTTTTGCGCACAACAAGTTAACCAATCTGAGCATTCCTTCTTTTTTTTTAAACCAATCATGTTAGAGGAAAACCAATCGTGTTTTCCCGCGCTTTGCAACGCTGCCGGTTCTACGCTTTCCCTCAACTTTAATGAGCTTATTACATGTTTTCCAGCTTGGCGAAATGCCATTATTTTACGACAGTAATTAAAAATCGCCCTCTATTGTCGGTGCATATCCTATATCGCACCATCATAATGGCCTGTTTAATTTATAGCTTTTTATCAAGTATTTCGAGATTCAAGTAAAGATTGGATTTACCTTACAAGGATACACTTGTATGCCTTTATCAGCAGTCTAGCAATATATTTAAAAGAAAACTTGTCTTTCAAATTCTAGCCTCCATTCAGCTTGTTTGAACGGTTACAGTGAATTATCTGAACATTCAAACTTTATTCTAACAAATCTGTTTTTTCTGCAAATCAATTAAGCAAATGTAGCTGACATTTAAATAACTGCGTACTCATTTAATCATAGCATGGTATTAGCTGTAACGTTTTTCAAACAGAAATGTTTGCCTGTCTGTTCAATCGTGGCACGCGAAGACATTCAGTGCTTGGTTGTTGTAAAAAAAAAAACCGGAAAAGGTAAACTAGCAATAGTAGAGAACGACATTAATGTATCCTGCTTTGACGAAAGAAAGTATGCACTGAAGACAACAACAGGAACAATAGCATATAATAACAGATGTAACGACAGCCATTTCACTCCAAGCTGTTTAGAGCTGAGCTGCGAAAGTCACCATCGATAGGCTTTCTTCTTTAGGGCAGCAATCGCGGACAAAAAAGAGAACGGAATAACTGTGTATGGCAACCAGACAAGTTAATTCAAGACTGGCTCCACATTGCCTCAACTGAAGTCCGCCCTTAATTAAGGGATCATTGTGTATATATAGATATATTCTCTTATTTCCGTTTCGTTGCCGATGGGGCTATTCGAGGCTATTGAGGCATGGAAGTAAGGAAAAGACGAACAACAGAAAACATCAAATTAATCAAGGAATGCCAACTGGGATTTCACATGGAAAACACAAATTACTCCCCAGGTGCAGTTAAATCTTTTCAGCAATAGAAGACATCGTATTTTAACTTAAGGTCGTCGCATTTCACGTTTTAACCGAAAAATGTGATAATTTGTTTGTTTCTCTCGCAAAATCCCAAGAAAAGTCACTTTGTGTTGACTGTGTAACCGAGACAGAAGCCAAACAACTTATAAATATACAGCATAAAAGACCTCCGCTAAAGAAACAAATAAAGCCCTTTGATGTTAAACAACAGTTCAGTTTTGAGCAACTTTGGCCTCTTCGCTTGTCTCTTCACCGTTAGAAAAAAGGCTCAAACTTAATTTTTAAACAAGTTGTCTGAAAAAAGAGTTCTTTCACAGAAATAAACAGAGTGAAATGCCGGGGAAAGTTCTCTTACATCAGTGTCTGCGGTAGGTGGAGACGACACTCAAAGAAACCCCGAAAGTCGGAATACCTGTATTGAGCAGAAATCTTACACCGTTTCAAAGCTGGGCCGCCGATGTAAAATGCCGACTCGGTTGTATCGTATTCCGTGTTTCTGCCTTGCTAGGGAGATGAAATGTATGCGTTTGTGTGTTATTCTAAACTTTCGTCGTCATTGTTAGGTCGTTACGTTCGCAAGACAATAGTTTGAATCTTACAAAGTGAGATATGTAGAGCAACAAACGTGACATAAATCTATTTTGCTGGCCTCAGATAGACTTTACCGCCTCCAATCTGGGATAATCGGCGATGGTATTCAAGTACTAAATGTTGCAACTTAAAAAACAATTCGAGGCGCATTTTTCCGAAAATTGGCAATTCTGCGTTGAAATGCCGTGTTGCATCTATCGGAGTTCAAGATCACTTTCTTTTCACGCAAACCCAAATGCGCGACTAACATGGTGTTATGTCCAAATTTATCTTGGGTTTTGTAGGTCACGGTATTCCGTAAAAAACAGCAAGTAGCTGTGCACGCAAGCGTTGGTCACCATCCAGTTATAAAATGAGTATAATTGTTTCGTGTCGAAATTCGCCTCAAGGCAGATTATTAAACCATTACCCCCCTGAAACCAGATGGGCGCAGTTGGGCGGACATGGAGGGAGACCCGAGTTTTCGGCTCGTGCAAATGGCGAAAAGAATTATCCAGAACTTCATTACCACGCAGTCTGTGCGTTTGTGGGTGAACTTTCTTTGTTCACTGAATGTAACCAATGCATATGTTTGAGAATTTGATCTGTTTTATTTGCCTGCCGTATCACTGGTCAATACTGCGGTGATGCTGAGTTTCGTTTGAGTTTCGTTTAATAAATGCAACACTTTACGCACTTGTTTAGAGCAAAGATTTTTTTAAAACACTTAACAAAGACTTTGCAAACGAGCGATCATTTAAAGCTCATCATGGATAACCATGCCTCACCGCACGCTTGCTTACAAAAGGAAGCTTTAGACTCGAGCTTAATATATCAGCAAAAACAACAACCGTTGACAGGTAACAGCATGTAGTAAAGATTCTTCACACAGGTCGAAATTCCCCAAGTAATGTTTGTAGCCTTTGAGTTTTTTCGACTTGTAAGCGTCATCCGCGACCGTCAATTGTTTTTGCTCTCGAAATATTCACGCTATTCAGATAATAAATAATCCTTCACCTTAACAAGAAATGAAAGGAATGACCCATGAACTTATTGTAACAGTTTTCTACTTCTTTAAGCAATACAGAAACCAGTTGGTGAGCATAACTTTCGCATTTTCAAGTGCATTCGTCCGGTGGCGTGCTTTTTCTCCAGAAACTTCTTCTTCGTTTAATTCTCGGAGGTTTTAAAATTCAGCTTTTGCAGCCCATTAGCGGAGTCAGTTTCTGGTGTATCAGTGAACTGACATTTAAGCTACCTGCGTGTTGTGTCTTTTAAATCCTAACGGTTCTGGAAATCTACAAAGCCGGCCTGAATAAATTGATCGTTCTTTTGTAGTTCCCTTCGCGGTCTAATTTAAGGCTAATTTTGAAGATGTGCGCGCGCGGAATATAAAATCCGCTTTATTAACACCATCCAGTCCTAGTCTGATGTGAAAACGCAGTTAGACACTAATGTACTCAAAACAGACACCTTACCAGAGCCGCTAGTCTGCTTCTGTGAGACTGACGAGCATTTCCCATCGCTACAATGAGTTCCTGCGACGCGAAGACCAGCGCGGATTTCAAAGTACAGAATAAAAATTGCAAACAACCTCATAACGCAAGAAGACTACGAAGTCTCAAGGAAAGTGACAATATCTGCTCAGTGATGCTTTGCAGTACTTGGCGGAATGCTTTGCGCGAACCTTGTTCCTCTTAAGCTATCGGTGCCCAGCTATGACCTTCTTATTGATCAAGCGTAACTGTTTTTATAACACACTGACGGAAATTTGAGTAATTGCTTTGGTACATACCGGAAGGAGCTATTTATACCCCAATACACACTTTGCCTTTAGCATCGACTTTCGTCGCATTCCTCTTCGCTCGGTGCGGCGTCAATTTGTGAGTCCGTATTGAAAGACCGGCAAACTTGAAAAAGAATGATATCACCAAGCAATAAATTACTAAAAAGGGCTTTAATGCAATTTCAACACTTAGAACATTTAACCGGAAGCGAGGTTGCGTACAGTAGGTAGTAAATTTTCACAATCGCAAGCCACAACTTCGCGTAAATATTTTTCTAAAATATACGAATATGCTTTGCGCGCACGTACAGTTTACATCTAAATGGAGTGACGTAGCTAAACAAAAAATAACTGGAATTTTTGTCTCTACAAAATTTCTACGAAACAAGATTTAAATTACTGGTATAACAGCAATCCAATTTAAGAATTCTTTATGCACTCGATCTCGTTTAGCGGACAATAGCTCGAACGCATATGGAAGGAGAAGATGGAGAGATATAAAGCTCTTAAGAGCATTCTTCGCGGTGAGATAAAAATTGTTTTTTGATCGATAACGAAGCTCATGTTTGAGCGCTAAAGATCCGTTGAAAGATGCGATACTAAAAGGCAAGTAATCGGAAAGAATACTAAAGTATACTTGATAAATGATATCGCCGTCAGCAAAGAACGGTCAGTGATCGAACAAACATGTGCAAAGCAAGATTCAGAGAATGGTGAGAATTGTTCTGGGGGAGTACAAAAAGCGGCTGCCCTGGTAGAGTGATCAAGTTGTGGTTTGTTTAAGTCTCTAAATTCATTTGTTTTCCCACACATTCCAAGCCATCCCTCTAGCTGTTGTGTTCAATAGATTTACGGCAAGGCTTTATAATTTGCGATCGATTGGAATAATCCCCCGCATCTGCCAAAGAAACTATTTACTGAACACATAAACGTGATGTGCTTTACAAGTGTTTAACAGATTTTCTTCTCACGGAACAACAGGACAAACAACAAAGGAAGTTTTAAACTCCTTCGGATGCCGCAAATCCGAGCACAATATAGGACAGGCTCTCGACACGATGTTCACTGGTAACAAGGTGATCGCAAATCCGGAAATGGGACGGAGAAGCAGTATCCTCTGGGGGGCTATTTGCGTCTTTGCCTAATTGAATGAGGCGCTAATTAGCACCGGAAATGACTTAACTGATTTTGTATTACGTGGTAAGAGCAGTGGTCCGGCTGGTGCAAAGGCAGAAAAGTGGCAGCGTATTTAGTTAAGAAAAAAGGATTGAGTATTGTATAGCAAGCGTAGTCTTTTCAGGCTTTGGAAACCGAGTAAGTGGGTGGGCGTTTTCTCTGCTTGCCGAAAGAATCCTTTAGGAAATGAGTTGAAAGTTTAGAGTTCCCAAAATTCCTTACAATGGATACTTATGCATGAATTCCTCGTGATTTCACTACACAATACGGGCGTTTCATAGGAAAATGCCATTCCATATGAATGCGTGGGGACTTTTTTTAAGTGTCAAGCGCACGTGATAGCAATTTTGTGGTATAAACGTGACAGCTTTATGCATCAAATATCGAAAAATGCCACATCTAAAGTCAACTTCGATAAGGCATGAGATTATTCTATGAAAAAGGCGGCTTTGCTTGTAGCACACTTTGAGACATTTTCAATACTTCATGGGTTCCGTTGTCTCCTTCTGGAACCATACGGGCATCAGGCCAGAACACCGGAAACATATTCAAGTGTATATTTTAAAAGATTAAGTTAACTAAACATCATGAGCTCCACATACCGAGACGTAAAATGCCAAGAGACTAGGATCTGAGCTTAGATCGTATTCTTTTGTTGCAGATTATATCTTTCTCTGAAAGACGTTAAACAAACAGCATTTTATTACCAGCCAGCGGCGGTTTTCCCCAATCCACTAAACTCAGTTATCTTTAGAGCCAGACAAGTTTGTTTTCACGAGGAGGTTAAAACCGCAGTATAATTTGTAACCACTGAAGCCGCTGAAGCCACCGTTTACTCACTCCCTCGCTCCTTTACTCGCTAGACTTAACTCAATATCATCGCATTCAACTCATATATATCGATACCACTGAATTGGAATTGACCTATCTGTATTGTGTTATATATTGTTCTTGTTCGTCTGCGCTCCAATTCCGTGATTTGGCAATGAAAGGATCAATAAATCAAAATGAGAGAATTAGCAAAGAGTTACCGGTTGCGGTATCCAGCATTCCTACCACCGATCAGTTATCCTATTACGCTTGGAAATCTGTAACACGTACTAAATATCCTTGATAGAAATTTGAAATACAAATCACAGTCACGAAGGCCTTGATTTTTGGTAGTGCATGTCCGACTGTATTCTATCTGCATAGCTTTGTGAATGAACACTGAATAACAACATTATCGCATGTTTATGTTCTCGAAAATTCCCTTCGTTGCTTTTAACGCATCTTCACAAGAAAGAAGTTTGGCTGCGGTTTATATAATGTTTTCGATGTTGTTGGTTATTGACCTTGTTATTGGCGCTGTGTACGTTTGACATCAACAGCGTGAGTGTTGGCAAACATGATGAACAATTCTAATTGAAATAAATAGCTTTAGATATTAATTCGAGATTAGCGCTGGGCGCGCGTCTTACCGCAACTCCGCAAAACTCCAGCTAAGCTGCGGTGAAAACACAAAGCCGATTTCCCTTGAAACCCCAGCCAGGATTACATCCTGAAATTAACCTAAAATGTTTTCAATCCGTATCCTTGGCGCGTAAAATGTTACAAGGTACAAGATGAGATTAGCTTTAAGTCAATTTAATTAATGAAGCAAACAAGCAATGAATAGAAAGGAAATAAAATTTCAATGCCTTATAAGAGTCTATCTGAATACATGCGTGCGACCTTGGACAGTCGGTTCTAAACGGGAAGAGCAAGTTCGCTAACCTCGTAGCATTGTGAAAAGCAGGCCCAGTAATTAACTCGAACCAGTACTACTAATCAAGTTGTCATTTTCGTAACTGATGTTTCTGCCGTCCAAGGTTCGATGTTGAACCTATGGGTAGGGTCTTGTGAGCCGGAGGTCCGGCCAAAGTCCAAGCCAGCCGCCGGTTTCCCGGGGGACCACTTCTACGGTCTTGTAAACAAATCAAATGTACTATTAGTTTGTGTGATAGACTTTCTGAGGAGTTGAATTTCTTTTTAGTGCCTTCTGGGTTCTGTAACAACACATTCTATGTTATGAGTACTATGGATGACCAACCCGGACTGATCGACTCAATAGGTTAGTCAGTCCGGTTAGTGTTTGAAGCAAGCGTGCTTTTTTATTTCATAGGCGAGGGGTTTATAGGTGAAGCAAGCTATCTGTCTCCTGTTTTCCCTCCGTTTGGTGTTAAGTATAAGCCCGGATTTCCTTATTCGATTTTAAAGTGTTATCAATGCGCCAGTGACCTCACGTGCCTAGGACGCGAGGGCTCTCAGATCCTCTGCTGAAGGACTGTTGCGCGTTCATAAACTTTCGCCCTTCGTTCTATTTTAGAGGAAATACACAGTACGCAATTTTTGAGAACTCATCTCAAATCTGATCTCATTTTTTTTTTTAATTTAATGGAGCCTAAATGTATAGTATCATCTAAACATCATACCCAATTCCAAAGTACAAAAATGATACCTCATCTCGGACCAGCTGGCCAGCAGTTACGTCCAATTCGGATCAAAGCAGCTGAAAAACCATGGAGTTTCCATCAGCAAGATTTGATACAACAGTACAGGCCTGCATGTTTACATTTGCGGGTGGTTTGAATCTAAAACATGCAGACAGGAAATCTAATTTATCTCTCTCATGCCTTTGTGTTTATCAACTATGCATTCATCAAGTGAAAACAAGACGTTTTTAAACGGTCTGTGTGTCCTCCATCTTCAAGCTCTCGATCAGGGAGGAGACAGGGAAACTGACAAACATTGCCCGTTAGTGGCCAGAGATATTTTGGATCATGCATGTATGCCCATGTATGCTGAAGAATGAAATGAACATAAAAAAGAAACTTATCAATAGCTAATTACTAAAAACTGATTGAGTCATGTTAACAATTTTGGCAAAACAGAATCTTTAATCTTTCTGTTACTGAATAGGTGCAAATCGTACAGATGTAAACTAGGATACGTGATCCAATGATCTGAACAAATTCAGTTCCATTCGGTGGCTAAGAAAAAGCGGCAAGGAACCAGTTCTACTTGATAATTGGAAAGCATTCTGGCCTTAACTACAAGATCACTACACTTATTCTTAAGTTCTGCGTTCTTGTAGCCGGATGAATGACAAAAATTTAAGTGTGTTAAATTCAAGCCTGCTATACATGTACCAGTAGCTATTAGAGAACCCTGAAAGTTAAGCTGCGTTATATTGGAAGGAGGCAGGCACGTGCGCATTGGTATGCGTTAAGGCCGCCGACTAGGACATCATTAAATCAATCAGCAACTGCCATGACTAAATGGATATAGAGAACTTACTTGTACAAGCAGATAGTACTGTCTGGAGATGGAGCGGACAAATACTTGAGGGCGTGAGGGATTTTGAGTGCTTTGTATGCGAATCATGCAACACCGGTGAACCCAAATGTTTCATGATTAACAAAACCGTCGTCCTTCAAGATCCAGAACATAAAGTCTTGTCGCAACTCCCGGATAAAACTGATATGATATGATGGCAAACAATAAAACACTTACGGCTGTTTGTCATCAGTTGGGAGTGCAATTCGTGGACTACAGCAACTGCTTGAATGGATATGAGCACGCACGCATGTTCTTCTAATTTCATCAAATTTTCAACGTTATGGCGATGTATTTTTATCACGCGTTGATGGAGATGTTTTGAACACCACTTTCAAAAACAGTTAGAGCCAGGGTAGATTTCATGACTTCCCCGTCTCGGCGTGTCATCTGCCTTGAAACAAATAAATACCCAGTCCAAAGTCCAAGACCAGTAACAAATTGATTAACGTAATCAAGTTCCTCAAATCTAAAATGCACCGCACAATAGATCGGAATATTCCTATTTGAAAAACAAATCAGGCAAAATTTCAATTTCGCCGAACGCATTTTAGCTAAATGTCCATTTGTAACAAATGTTCATATCAAGGGCAAAGCGGCATTGATTCGACTTGAGCTAACAACTTATGATTGAGTCCCGGGACTGAGTGAAGTAAATGCAACCGATACGCACTGTGTGATTTCGAACCCCAAGAACGACACGTCGACACAAGAGCGACATTACTTAAGAGATATGCCTTGAACAAGAGTTCAAGGTTACAAAAGCAACTCAGTAAAAAAAAAAGATTCGCACGGGTCTGCTTTTGCAGTATTTTTTCAGTATTTTTTCCCGAAATTAATTAAACACATAATATACGCCGCGTCAGAAGGTTTGAAGGCTTTTTGTAAATTGGACTTAGTGGGGGGACTTTCCTATGAGAAAGCTTTACACAGTGCTGGAATGTGTAACACTGAAATAGAAAAACACTCTAATTGCAGTTAAAAAACGGTCACAATTTTCACGTCTAATGAAAGTGTTATAAGTTCACTGAAAGAAAAACTTATATCTTTCTTCCACGTACGAAAATTTAAAAATATCATAAAAACGCCACATGCACAAGAACAGAAGTCTTCGTTCACTTTGGTTCTTTTTGTCATTGCTTTTCATGATTGACTGAGAAATGATTGGGAATGGAAACAATATCCGGCCGGCGGTATCGTGGCAGTTACAGGATACAGATCTAACCCGCTATATATGGCTTTTTCAAAAACGAATACCGGGATCGCATACATAATTTGTATTAGAAAGCGAACGTCAGAAAGAGTATCCTAACAAGCCTTGAAATCAGAGAGCAGATTCTCCCGTCGGGAAAGGAAAAACTCTTGGCGATTTTTAGGAAGATCGAAGGACGTCACTTGGTACCGAATCATGAGCTTTTTACCCGAAAAATCACCGAAACTGAGGGTGCTGCAGCCTCCTTGCTCCCCCAGGTCGCATGCCTTTGAGTAGGGATCTGTTAAATATCAGTGACTGCCAATCTAACAGGATTCGAGATGGGAATCTTTTCTTTTTTGTGAGTAATGGTCTGTGCATCATCTCAGTTAACAAAACAGAGCTTTGACTCGGTACTGTTTAAAAATAACTACCACGCTAGGAAGCCGCCTTCTTTATCACGCCCGACATGGTCCGTCCCTGCTTTCCTCCACAGATACCGCCCGGATAATACGCTATCAAATGGTCTCTTTGTTTAATTTTTGGTCTCTACGGTTATCTAAAAAAGAATTCTGCAAAGAGGTCAAGAATTCTGATGATAAGAGAAAGAAGGCGGCTTTTTAAGCCGCTATGGAAGTTAGATGGAAACAAACTTTTTCAGGCTTGAGTTGTAGATGAACAGAATGGTCTGACAGTGGTTAATTTTGTGTGCGACGAATACGCCCCGGATGTTTAAAATCCAGTGGAAAAATTTGTCTACACGAATAAAACATCATACCATTTAACACAACAACAACAATTTATTGGTATTCCCATATAAATGGTGTTACCTAAATACATAATCATTAAATAAAATTTAAATTTTTTTTTAAAACGAAACAAAAATTACAACAGCAACCAGAAAGAAAACAAGAAAAATAAACATAGTCAGTTAAACATAGTCACAAAAGTGCTAACTCGTAAACTCAATCTGACATTTTTTTACAAGCTCTCCCTTAAATGTCTGTATGGCTTAAAATGAAGGCATGTAAGTATTTCTTGTGGAAATATCAGCAGCGATGAAGTGCATGTAAAATTTGGGGTGGGTCACTCTGTACGATAACCATTGTTTTGAATGAACATGCAAAGGTCATTCGTGTTTTGTTTCTGACTAGAAGCTGAAAAGATGTGCGTGTTGAAATGAGTACTCTCAAGAAAATGTAGTATTACACTCCATCAAAGCACGGGTAATGCATTGGCTTTGGAATAGGGAACAACCAAAGTAAGATTTGTTGGACTGTTAGATAGAGGTTTGGAGAAGTTTCGCCCTTTCCGTAACGTAAGGATTCATTCTAGGGACTGTGACCGAGTTTAGAGATTTACTTGCTAAGACTCATGGGACTGCGACGCAATTGGGTGTGCAAGATGGCGGCGAAGGAATTCAACGAAAAGGAAACGGGAGTTCCTGCTTAACGAACGTGATGGCGTCAGAAATTGGTGAAGTAGAACTAGAGGACGGGGAAATTAATGATTTAGAGGATGGTGAAATAGACGAAGATATACTACATGCCGGGGAATCGAATAACAGTATTTTCTTGCCCTTAGAATATCGCCGCCAACGCGACTCGTTCGTACGTGATCAGCACTTAAATGATAACTCCTATGGAGAGAAAAACCGAGATTTTGGTTTTCAGGATTCTAGCCTTCCACCTAACAGGTGGGACACTCGGGGTGTATCTTCTTCTCGTGGGAAATTTCCGCGAGCCCGCGCAAGTGCAACGATGAGAGGAAGCAGAACGAGAGGAAAAGTTTTTCGAGGAACCGGACGACACATGTCGACGGGACGAGGCAAGATTTTCCCTGCGAAGAGAGGCAGTCAGCGTTCGCGTATCCTTTGGTACTTCATATTTCAGTTTTCCACAGACGTCCCGGAGTAGCTAGGCTGATACTGTAGGTCTTTGATAGAATACTTGCAAGGTTAAACTTAACTTCAACGTTACCACAACGTCATCGTTTTGTCGACTGGTTTCAAACAGGAATATACATAAAAAAGATCTGTTTCTGCATGTATGCACCAACTCGAATGCCCGAAAAATCAGTTCACTAACCAAGCCTTCAAAGTTATTAATTAATAGTTGATTGTCTCTAATGAGTGAGTGCTGCTTCCGTAGACTTAGTCTAGCTTTCGTTACCGTCTTATCGCAAGTGTGCTAGAGTTAGGGTCAGGTAATCTGGTCCTGGCCTGGGTCACTGTGCAGCTGTGTTGTGTTCTCAAGCTAGACATGGTACTCTCACAGTGCCTCTGTCAAGCCAGGTGAATAACTGGTTACTGGGGAATTTAATGCTAGGGGTTAACCTTGTAATGGATTAGGATCCCAGCAGGTCTTGCAGGGCCTTGAGTGGGATACATTTATGAGCAGATCACTGCATGCTACCCCCCTCTAATTACTGACTATGTCACAGATATGTTCTCGGCAAACGAGGACCAAACTTTACTTATAAGTTGCTGGCAACTAGGCAGTACAGGCTTGGACCATTTTTAATGCTTTTTTATTGATCCTTAATAAAACCCTATATACAGCCTTTTCTCAGAGACCTAATTTGCCACACCCCCCTCTTGATGAAAGAGTAAGGTCTCCATATATTGACAAAAGAGTGCTAACACAGACTGAGATTGAAAAAGAAAGGTTGCCTTATTTTCCACATGTTGAAGAAAGGGGACTGGGTTATTCTGATATTGAGCGGCCAAGACTGCCACATACATACCCTTTTGATAGCGAAAGAGTACCTCTCATGGAGGTGGAAGACAAATCCATATCTTTGCATAATGAAAAGACAAATTCTATTCCTGTAGAGCTTGTTGAAGAACCCAGAAGATTACCCTCTCTTTTGGATGAAGAAGTTGATGATTACAGGATCTTACTGCAGCGCCATCGCCTTATTCAACAACATCTTGCTGCGCTTGAGAATCAAGAAAATTCAGCTTTGGGAGATGATAATATTATTGACGACACTTTTATAGATATTCCAGTCGAGGATACACAATCAGATTTGTTTCTTGAACAAGAAAAAAACTTACAAACATATAGTACCCCACTTGGTCAAACTTCCCAATTAGATTATAGTAAACAAGATGACTTCTACTCACATGGAGATGTTAATTTACCATACTTTGAAACTAATGATTTTGAAAACAGAAATGAAATGCAGGATAGTGAAATGTCTAGTGAAACTGGAACACCAAAACCTTTTCTGCCATTTAAAATTAAACCACGTTACAGCAATGTTCCTTCTATCAAAGAATTGAGTCAAAAGGATCTTGAAGAGAGGAAGGCAAAGCAGCCAAGCACAACCAAGGATAATAGTTCAGAAAATAGTCAAATTCCATCACAGAATAGTAAAAGAGAGAACCTTTCAAAAGTCAAGAAAAATCGGAGAAAAAGGAAAAGAAAGGTATCACAAAATGCAAGACAAAGTAATATCAACAGTAGACCAGTCGGAACTACTGCGTCCAATCAAGGTTCACATGTGGATCCTTATAATGAGCTGGAAGCAAGGCTTTTGTCTCTGGCAGGGGGCTCTGTTTCAGTTGAACCAAGCAGGTATGAAGAGTTGAGATATCATATATAGTATGTGTATATCATACATAGTGTTGAGTATACAAGCAGTAATCAAGTGAGTTATTTTGCTTGTTATTTGATTTTCGTGTTAATCTACTGTAACAACATGTAGACCATACTGGATCTAAGTAGAATTTAGATCAAGCTGGATCTCAATGAGGTATTCAGATAGATTTCTAAAGAGAACACAATATTATTTAGGTTCATGGTGTTAGGTAGATTTTACAGATAATGATGATTTGGTGTTATGCTCTGTAATCTTCAGTGACTTTTTCTTCAACATTATAAGAAACTGGTCTTGGCCAAATCACAATTATATGTTTCTAGATATCCCTTATTGAAATCCTGAGTTGAAATGCTTTTAATTCATTTTAGAGAGGATGCCAACAAGAAACGAGAGAGACGTGAAAAGCTCCGTCAGTGGCAAGAAAAGATGAATAAGCAGAAATCTTCAGATCTGAGAAATCAACAAGGAAACAAAGGACGAGGTAAAAAGAAACTATCAAAACCAACCAAAGACGACAAGAGAAGATCTAACATGCAAAGTTTGAAATCAGATGAAGACCAGAAAGACAGAGATCCACACAGAAGGACAGTGAACTCTGCCGTCTTTGAGAGTGATGACTACTTTGAGATACCCATGGATGTAGAAAGTGATTCAACAGGTGACTGGAAAAATACATGTGTACAGTTAATTTATATAGCTTAAAATCCAGGTACATATGTAACTGTTTTTTTTAAAGTGATTTTCAGTTGAGTGTCAAGTGTGGAGTTTGCTTTAGTACATACACTGTATGCCACCTGATTGGTTTTGAAAGAAATTTACTCAGCTGGTTTGACATGAACAAAAAATTGTGGCGTGGTTGTGAAGTCTGGGTTAAAGTTATGTTTAAAATGATCATTCAAGGCATTGCACTCTGTTTTAATGTTATAACCTTGCTATGGCAGACCAATTTGTTAATATAAAGTTTTTATATATACCAATCCAGAATAAATTGATAGTCAGCCTTTTTTAATGTGTGTTTTATTGCTGGAAAACATTTCTTAGTTACCTATTTGAGATGATTCCATTACTTTGGGTTAGTACAAATGTGAACCACATGCATTGTGTGAGTAAAATAATGTTTTACTGAATGCTAAATTCTGTTGCTCTATATCTTTGTTAAGATGGCCCAGCCCTTCCTTTGATAGATGAGTCAGCTGAAGATTTCCCTCCACCACCGCCACCATTACCCAGTGGAGACTCAGGTAAATACAATTGTACTTGCCGTAGATATACATAATTATAAGCTACAGTGTACATACAGTGTATGGTTTTGGTTTTTTAGTAGAGCAGTTTTTGGTTTTTACCTAAACCAAGGACTGAGATAAATACAGTTGCAGTACTTACCATACATGTAGATACATGTACACATAAGCTACACATGGTTGTTTTGGATTTGTGCTAGAGCAGGTTAGACCAAAACTAAAGTAACCACTGTAGCCAATCACTTCAGGAAATACAGTTACAGTAGTTCTCCTAGATACACATAAGCTACACATACATGAAGTGGTTTTGGTTTTCTACTAGGGCAGTTTTCAGTTGAGTGTTATTGGACCAGTAATTACTCTGGCCAATCACAAAAGATACTGGCAATACAGTGAACCAATTAAAACTCAAAGTAATTACATATAGCCGTTGCAAAGCACTGGAAAACAAGTGCAAATGAGTCACAATTGGTTTTGGTATTTTTTCTGATTGGATAAAAAAGTGACATGAACTTTTTTGATGCAAAACCTGGTTAGCCTTTACTGTATTCTTTGCCTTCTTACAGCAACTTCTCTTTATGTTGAACCTGGGCAACATCCTGTAATGGTGAGTATGTGTAAACCAGTTGTTAACATTTTCAGCATTTAAGACAAATGTGCTTTAAATGCTAGTTTACATTTCCCTTGGTTGATCTAGCTTATGGTAGGGTGGAGCTGAAAGGTGAAGTGCAAGATATACTAAATGTAGTGCATTTTCATGACCTGAGCCTTGAACCCTTCTTATATTGTAACCTGAGGTGGTAAGGTGAAATGGAAGGATGTTAAGCCCTGGCCAAACGGGGTCGTAAGTAGACACGTGTTCTTTGGCCAGGCCTGCACTTGCATTGGCATGCAATGACTTGTGGTCACTTTGGTCAAGATCCAATTTGCACGCAAGTCAACACAAGTTTGTTACCATTAAGCCATCAACCCCAAGTCAATGCAATTTGAATGACATCCATTAATCTATTATTAGCCAATGAAATACAGGATATGTCTGCTTTCTAATGGGTTTTATGATACATGTGTGAAAGTTCTACCAAGGAAATTTGGCCACCCAATGCAAATCTCCATGCAAGTTCAACTTCTGGTTACTTACTTACTTACTGGTGACTACTTGCAAGGCCATTTGGCCAGTACTTTAGACATTTACAGGGATGTTGCTAAGGGCTGGCTTCCAGCTTATTTCTTCAGCTGAACGTTAACACAGAAACAAAGACTTGAGAAAACCTTGAAGATGCCAGGACTAAAAAAGCAGCTGTTAGCTACATCCCTACATTTATGGAATAATGTTAATAAGAATAACATTACTGTTGATTTCTGTGTTTTTTGTGATGTGTCTGCATTCGGCCTTAAGATTACAGTAACTGCAATAAGATCACTGTCTTAAGATTGAGAGAGTTTGTGTTTCTTGTCTTCACAGATGTACCCTCCAGGATATTTTCCCATGGAACAGGTCATTATTCCACACATGTATTTAATTACATAATTCTGATATTGCTATATAGAAGTATTGAAATTAGACCCTGGTGTTTTTAAGTGTTTCACATGCATGTTTTTAATTTGAAGAAACATTGTGGAATAAAATAATAATTAATAATCTTTTACTACATTTCTCTCTGATTGTCACTGGTATTGCAGTATTTTTCATGCAAACAAGTGACTCCTGCTGTTTATCTCAAAACAGGAAATTAAAGTCCTTGCAGTTTTGTAATTATTTATTTATTATTCCACAGAATTATACTGATTGGTTGGGTGGTGCAGTGCCAGTAATGCCAGCAGTGCAGCATAACCAACAGTTTCAATATGGAGGTGTGTATTTTCAAAAATAAAGAAGATCAATGAATAAAACTTTTAATGAAGAAGGCATATCAGCCGTAGCTGGTTTTCATATAGGTCTATATCCAGGTCGAATTTGAATTTGGAAACATTGGGTTTTGTGGGGCGTGGAAAACACTTCCAGGAAAAAACCCTCGGGGGAAAGCAATTGAATAATAATTATTTTTTGAACCTATATTAGACACTAGGGTAGAATTAAAAATAGAGGTCTAAAACATTAAGACATTAAGGAAAAAATTTTCTACTCGATAGATTTTTTTTAAGCTTCTACTGTGGACAGATAATGATTTACTTGTTTCAGAAATGAAACAATAATTGGGGGTCACTGTCTTCGTTTGAGAGATATGGTGTGTGGAAAACTAGTGTGATTTTGATTAAGTGGTGCGCGTAATTCATAATGGTCTCCAGGATTTTTAGATTAAAATATCAAATATAAGTAAACAGAGGCAAACTAAACTCTATCAATATTTTGAATCTGTGGTGTTAATAATTTCAAATATTGCCATCATTTTCACAAACCTTAACCCTTAAAGAGGCTTTTGAAATTGCCACACAGCTAAATCAAGAGGTCAAATGAACAGAATTCGATGGAGCGTTTTGCAAAAAATTTAAACTTCCACTCAATAGATTCTCTTCATTTTTTCGCAAAACGTAGAAAATTGATAGAGAAAACAACCCATCGAAAGAAAAATAGGGGTCACCGAACATCCAAGATCATTAAAGTGCCACTGAAACGAAATTTTCGTATCTGAGATTTTTGCATAATAATAAAGTTTGAACCTTACTTACAAGCGCTGTGAAGTTTTTTTGGTCCAACAGAGCACGGAAGCGTTCTTTTAGCCCTTTGAACTCGGCTAGTCGAGCCCAAAATTGGCGGCCATCTTGGCGCGGCCAAAACAGTCTTGTGACGTCACTGGTTGTATACATCTCAGAACTCCGAG
>Ga0126337_10000454_pt1 | contig 20704 bp, 12 predicted proteins | sample DipCmetagenome_FD_92527 | JGI IMG/M metagenome (GOLD analysis project Ga0126337, IMG submission 92527) | Coral microbial communities from La Bocana,Puerto Morelos, Mexico - Diploria C A metagenome | ecosystem: Host-associated > Invertebrates > Cnidaria > Coral | place: La Bocana,Puerto Morelos...
ACCATACCCAATTTCAGACCAAAATGTTCAAAATCTATACCCGTTTTCAGACCAAAACGGCTCGAAAACCATACCCTTTGGGGCGGCACATACCTATATACCTTATATAGGGGAGTACCCCCCCGGGGGGCTTAGGCACCTGGAATATGAATAACAACCCTGTCTATGGTAAACTCCCTTCCTTGAGCAATCAAAAGTAACATGTTGCTTCAGAATATATTTTTTTCCAAATATATTTTTGGACTAACCGGAGGTGCTGTTAAGAACGTCTTTTGTGTGTCTATAAAACGGGTGACAAGCACATATAAAACAAAATTTTTGTGAAACACAGTTTGATAAAGGGAATTCCTACCGTGCTATCAAGTACTTACATTGTACATCCAGATAAGCACTTGTATTGACAGTCATGCCTACTCCATTCTCTGCAGAACACCAGTATTTTCCAGAGTCGTTTCTTTCGGCTTTAAAGCTCAAATTATCTCCTTGAAAGATCACCTTTCCATCTTTAGACCACGTTATCGTAGGTGCTGGGTTTCCAGTCGCGGTACATTGAAATGTCAGCTCTTGATTTTCTATTATTGTCTTATCAGATGGATTTGTGGTGAAACTCGGTGGATCTATAAAAGATTAAACATAACTGAAATTGTGGTCTCAACAACATACTAATGTTTTAACTACGTTGTAGCCATTTGAATGTAAACAACAAAGACGTAGAAATCGGCGTCGATATTATGAAGGAGTTTATTTTACAGATGGTGGTTAGATGATATTAATTGTGCCTGTTTTGGTTCATGTATTACAGTAGTGTCCACGTGACACTTTAATATTAGCAATACCAAGCTGAAACCAGTTTGTTATTAGTGTTTCAAGGAAGTCAATTTGGTTTAAAAATTCGTTTAGAGCGGTTTTCAATTGAGTGTCAAGAGTAATCAGGCATTTACTTTTGTTTTAGTTTTGGTTTTACTACAGTTTGAGATTGGCTGAGTAGTCTAATTGCCAAATAACTGGTTTGGTTTTGGTCTTACAACATTCTAACTTGAATACAATGATTTTCTTTTACTTACATTGAACATCAAGAATAGCACTAGCATTTGCAGTAGAATTGAGTCCGTTATCTGCCAAACACCAGTATTTTCCAGAATGATTCCTGTTGCTATCAATGCTCAGTGTATCCCCTAACTCCACAGTTATGCCATCTTTAATCCATGTGATCTTAGGAGTTGGGTTTCCAGTGGCATTGCAGTGAAATATTGCAGTGGCGGATTCGATAACCGTCTGATCAGCTGGTGTTGTGGTTAAACTTGGTGGGACTGCAATAACGGAACAGTGCTAAATTAATGCTGCAGTAACAGCGTTGCATGTCATGATGTAGTATATCATAGAAAGCAAAGGACTAATTTCCTTCAATACATTACACATCTATGAATTCCCATCTGTTAGTTTGCATAAGGCGTTAATCTCCATCGTTATTGCCTTACTAGGTTTATACATTAGCAACCTCCATTTAATACGTTCGCTGTTCAAAGAAACTCCCTCTTTGATCCCAATGCTTATGTTTTTCCACCAAGGGTGCTTAATAGGAATGATGCCCTTCTATTATCCTTTCGCATTATTTTGATAGTCTCAAGGATTGGATTTGTTTTAATGTGCACTGAAATGTTTAGTAAGAGTCTTGAATGGACGTCAATTTGCTTTGATAATTTCACGCATTTAATCCAGCCCATTGCATTGGAGATCGCAGCAATGTAGGTTGTCAGAGAAGGGAATTCCGCCTCCATAGCTGGTGCATTGTGAGTGGTCAAGAGAATTATAAAAAATCAATTAAAAGGTTTGCAGAGTTTCAACGTAAGATACGTTAATCCCTACTCTATTTAGAACAGCAGCCTCCCTTACGTGATTATATGCAAAACGATTAATATGAACTGTTATGCAAACAATAATTCAGTAATATGCATCTTGAGATAGTGCAGTGCTCTAGATAACTTACATTGCACATCCAGATAAGCACTAGTATTGACAGTGACGCCCACTCCATTGTCGGTCGTACACCAGTATTTTCCAGAATCACCTCGTTTGGCTTTGAAGCTGAGAATGTCTCCATTACCCACAGTCGTCCCATCTTTGATCCACTTTATGTTCGGGGTTGGGTTCCCAATGGCAGCGCAATGGAAATTCACTTCTTGATTTTCAATGATTGTCTTATTAGATGGTTTTGTAGTTAAACTTGGGGCATCTACATCGGATAAAAAATAACATTGGAATATAAGGATAACAAACAGCTGGAAATTCTAAGATACTTCTGGTTTTTGCAAGATCAATGCTTAGTTCCTTGCCCCCGAATGGGGGATAGGGCCGGAGTTCAATACCCGTTAGGAAAATCATTACAGTTGTTTAATAAAAACGACTTGATAAACGCTTACACTGAACGTCAAGGATAGCACTAGCATTTGCAGTAGAATTGAGTCCGTTATCTGCCAAACACCAGTATTTTCCAGAATGATTCCTGTTGGTATCAAACCGCAGTGTATCTCCTTGACCTACACTCGTCCCATCTTTAATCCATGTTATCTTTGGAGGTGGGTTCCCAGTGGCATTGCACTGGAATGTTGTAGTCCCAGACTCGAGTACTGTCTGGTCAGCTGGTGTCAAGGTCAGACTTGGTGAAACTGAAACGAAAATATTTCGACAAATATATTTTTAACATGAAAGCTTCATAGACAGTCTATCGTACATATACTATTGCTGTCCTCGTTGTTTAGAAATACCTCAACAATATTGGTTCGTTTGTTTTTTTTTGTGTGTATGAATTCACAGAAGTACTTGAACAGAATATGTGCGCAACAACACAGGAGCCCCCGTCCATAAAATTACAGGCATTTCAGCAACAGAACGTCTCTTTTTACTCTGCCCCCTCCTATCACGACGTTCTTTACGTACGTGTCTGATAAACTGTGGAGAAGTACACGTTTTTTCAGTCACATAAGACAGTGTTTTTGTACTTACATAGCACATCTAAATAAGCACTGGCATTGTCACTTGTGTCCAATCCATTGTCTGCAGAACACCAGTATTTGCCAGAATGACTCCTGTTTGCTTTGAAGTTCAGAAACTCGCCTCGAGCCACAGTTTCTCCATCTTTAATCCATGTTATCTCCGGTGTTGGGTTGCCATTGGCGGTGCAATGGAATGTCACTTCTTGTTTTTCCATGGTTGTCTGATCTGTTGGTTTGGTCTCTAAACTTGGGGAAACTGCAATGCAGCAAGGAAGGTTTGAACTACGATAACAAGAATGCATACTGATAACTATCTACGCGTTGCAAACGTTTTGCGAGGTTGCACCTAATTATCGATTTGTCTTACAAGTATTACTCACATTGAACATCAAGAGTGGCACTTGCGTTGACAGTTGGACTCAAACCGTTATCTGCTAAACACCAGTATTTTCCTGAATCATTCCTGTTGGTATCAAAGCTCAATGTGTCTCCTTCACCCACACTCTCGCCATCTTTAAACCATGTTATCTTTGGAGTTGGGTTTCCAGTGGCGTTACAGTAAAACACTGCTTTTCCAGAGTCGATAACGGTCTGATCAGCAGGTGTTGTGATTAAACTTGGTGCAACTGAAACAGATGTTGTAAATGTAATATTTTTTAGTACTGAAATAACAGTGTGTCACATCTCAGTTGTAATAACTTAGCATTTGAAACCAAGGATTGCTTAATATGTTGATGCTTTTCCACGAACAATTATTTATACAAGAATACTGTAAAGTGTTAATGGGTTGAAGCACTTGGTTTGTGGACTACCACATATTCATGTCCAGCTCTTAAACAACTCTGCCATGCGGCCTCCAAATTAAGCAAAGTGAAAATAAAAATGTTGAAGTCAAAAAACTGCCAAACACCAGTATCGTCCAGTTTGGCTCCTATGACCACTAAGTCCTAGTCTTTCTCCCTGTGTCACAGTCTTGCCATTTTTAATCCATGTTATCGTAGGCGTTGGGTTACCAGACGCAGTGCAATTAAATGTAGTCTCTTCATTTTCCATGATAGTCTGATTAGTTGGTCTGGTTATTAAGCTTGGTGGAACTATAAAATATTTAAACGAGTATAACTGAGTAACCTGATGAGGAAAGGTTTTTTTGGGGCTTTCTATTGATATATCTGTTAACTATCATGCTATCAGAACAAAATACTTACAGAGGACGTTAAGGAAAGCACTTGCTTTGACAGTAACATTCAATTCGTTTTCTGCTAAACACCAATATTCCCCAGAGTGATTCCGGCTGGTTTTAAAGCTCAGTTCAACTCCTGTAGCGAAAATCTTCTCATCTCTCATCCAGGTTATCTTCGGGTTTGGATACCCAGAGGCAGTGCAACGAAATGTTGCCCAGGTGCCCTCAATGGTAGTTTGATTTACCGGCTCAGTTGTTAACCTTGGGGGTTCAGTTGTCAACCTTGGGGGAACTACAGATAACAGTTGTTGATTTGAGTTGCACGTTGTTCTGGGCAGAGATGGTCTTGGGTGCAACCATTAGGCCGCGGTTCCGTCTGGGACTGGGTAATGGAGGGTTATTGGGAATCGCAAATTGACTTTGCGTACTTATCGATATATAAGGATACATTTTGATGTTTTTAAAATAGCACATCGCTACGAGAAAATAAATAGGTTTTGGGCCTGTTAACTCTTAACATAACATATTTTGAAATAAAAAAAAGCTCAAAGGAAATACGCACGCTAATTGGTCGGTTGAAACAGAACTAGCAAGACATGTTGACCTAATGATGGCGCGTTTAGAGAGAATTTACATTTTGATGATCAAAGTAAACAAGATGTTCTCTTTTTTATCGTCGCGGAATTTTCTCAAAGAAAAACAAAACATGGTCTCCGTGTTTTTATATAGATAGGTATAAATTAGCTACCGATCTATCACGAATGCCGTTCTCTGACGGGCTGCGGTTGTTACCAAAATGACGAAGAAGAGAGTTTGAGAGACTGTAAAGAGAGTTTGTTTTAAACGATTTATACTAAAACAATTAGATTTTCAGAAACACGAGTAGAAGTTTGGGAAAACGAGAAATGCTGTGAAAACACTCGCCTGTCTGCTCGTGTTTCCCCAGCATTTTTCATTCTTACAAACCTCCACTCGTGTTTCTAAAACTCGATAGAAACTCGGAAAATGTTTTCTATTTCTTAAATTTTAAAAGTTCTTCAATTGTCTTGGTTAGTTTGCGAAGGGGAGTTGAACATAATCCGAAGATAAACTTAAATTTAAAACTTGCGTCCTGGTGAGATTTTTTTGAAGGGGAGGGGAGGGGCCGGGGTTACGTGAGACAGTTCGTATATTTCTTTCTTACCAAGAATAATTGGAACCGTTGTGACAAAGTCGTTACCATTCTTTGCCTTGCAAGTGTAGTTGACGTTATCTCGGTCCTTGTCTACCTCTTTTATAACTAAAGTGCCATTCATCTCGAGCCTGTAGCGACTGTCCTCGTCATAAGTGATGAGCTCTCCATTTTTAAACCATTCATATGTTGGAGCTGGGGCGTCTGTACTGAGCTCGCAGGGCAACTTGCCTTCTTTCTCGTTCACCAGATAAAGAGGTCTTGGTTTCCATGCTATTTTAAGAAATACATCAAATTCTTTTCAAAGATGTGACGTAGCCATATTCCAAAAGTTAAAATTCCTTTTCCTTCTGAGGTTTTAGTTTTATCTGATTATAGACCCTGCAGGAACTTTGCGTTTTACAACGTTTCAGCTCGACAGGGGTTCTTTGATATGCAATAGGGCACGTTTGAATTTCCTGGATTTTGCGTTGCGTAACTAAAATGGCCGCCCGAGAAGGCTGCCGCGTGGATCAAAAAATGAGTAATCGCTTTAATTTTTTGTAAATTGAACAATATTTGCACGAGAAAAATATTTATTTCAACGTGTCGGATCTCAAGAATAATATGGTTCCGTTTCAATAGCAAGACTCAACGGCAGATGTTTCTGTTACTTTACGGCAGCCACGTTTGTGCCCCTACCAAAATACTCTACTCTACCAAAAAGATGGATTTTCGGAAACGAGGTCTCAGTACTTCTACGATATTGCGCTACGAGGATCTTCTAACAAACACTTGCAAAAAAAACGCTTCTGCAATTAACAAAAATACGCAATATAGTTACCTGAGACTAGAACTGTGAGCGCAGTCCAAACCCAGAATGAAACACCTTTGCACCACATCTTTCAGTGGGAGGATCTCTGTAAAAATTAAAATATAACGGGGAATCAATGTTAAGCAGAAGTCACGAGGACTGAATTGCCCGTGTCAAACAGAAAACAAAAATAGAAATTATGTATAAAAACCTGTTTTTGTGAGTTAGTACCCTCTCAGTTGAAGCTATATATCTTTGGTTAAATGGCACAGTGAAAGCCGTAGATTTCACGAGGTTTTAGAAGCGTTTAAATAAGGGGACATTGAAGCGGGCCTACTAAAAAGTTGAAAATCGACAAAATTTCTGTTTAAAACCGAAAAACCGCCATAAAAAAAGAAATGAACGAAAAGCCGCCGAACATAACGCATTTGAACTTGTTTAGATGATGTTAGTAGTGAATCACCTTAGTTGAAGCTATCTTTGGTTTAATTATGATCTCCCATTTTTTTACATTTCCCGTACACAATAAGTCTTTCCTAAAGATCTTGCCAAATTTCAATCTATGACGATCATTAGCACTCACGTTTTTTGATCCTTTGTTTCCGAGAGTTTTTGGCCGCTATTAATTTTCCTCGTTCCAAGTCTTGGTTGAGAATTTGAGTAAATGATTCTCAACCAAGACTTGGAACAAGGAAAATTAATGGCGGCCGTAAATTCTCGGAAATAAATTTCCAAGAAAACGTAAGTTCTAATGTTCGTATAGAATGAAATTTGGCAAGATCTTTTGTAAAGACCTATTGAGTACGAAAATGTAAAGAGCACTTTAAATGGCACAGTTTAGGGGGCATTGGGGCGTTACTAGAAACGGGAAAATCGCTCAAAATTTCCGTTTGGAAACCACGGAAATGCCGCCATAATCATACTCATTAAAGACTCACGTTTAATCCAAAATCAACCATTGGTAGCGAAACATTCAAAGATCCTCCCATTTTATACGAAATGGGAAGATCCCTGAAACATACACTTTTACTCGAACGATATTACACACGATAAGAGTGGTTAACGCCTGTCACCCCATTGTTATCACCAAAACCTCAAACCGAGTACCATACCGGATATTTTAGTACAAAAACCGAATAACCGATCTAAAAACTGGCCACACCTAAAAACCCCAGCACCTCTTAAGCTTTCACTAATTTGCAGCTATTTTAGATCGTACCAAATGGACGAATATTTGCACTTTCTTGAAAAACATAGAACTTCTTCGTGTCTATGGAAATCGTGTTTGCAAACTGAGTGAACATTGACTTGTTAATAAATCAACAGAAGTTAACTGTATACGCACGTATTCATGCAGTAATACCCAAAAAGTTGTAGTAATTGGAACTGCTTCGCTAAATTTCCCTCGAGTGTTCCAATTCAGGGTATGAGGCAATTTCCATTCTTGTTGACAAATATAAACTCGATAATGCATTCCTCTCACCCATCTAAACAAGAAATACTCTCTCAAGTTTGCAACCTTATTTTTTACATCTCCGGTTCGCTATCGATAGGTAAGCTTGAATGGACTAACAAGAAAGATTGTTTTCTAGACTAAACTGACAACGACAATCAAATGTTTGCTTCTGGAATGAGCGTCAATCGAATTTAATTCTTCCGGTTTTTAAAATGGGACAAACGTAACGTGCATCTGGCGTGATTGTGTCGGAAAAGCGTTTTCGAATGTTCACAGGGGGTAAACTGAAACACGAAAGATTTAGCTAGATTTAATAGCTCAAATTCACCTAATCTACCATTGCCATGTACTGATCCAGTATTACAGAGAACCTTCAGTATGCAATTAATTGATTGAGGATAGAGACTTCAACGAATGCGTGTTATATTTCCACACCGGTCAAAGTCTGGAAATTTGTATGAATAGCTGGTTTTTCCTTCCCCATTCAGAGACTACTAATCAACCGATTGCATGTTTAAGTGTAGCATTTACGTAATTTAACAGTCTACTTTAGTGTACTCAAAGTAGTTACAATTTCCGCTCTGAAATTTGCTGAAAGAACAAAAATGACATACATTGGAAGTTTTAATGTGTCGGCTCGCTCTGTTATCCAATGTATTTAAGAGAACCGAGGAACTGATTTATCAATTGTTCCACAATGAAATGAAGTTAAGCACAGGAAAAGCACCGTAATTGTTAACAAAACAGGAAGACGCTTTCAATATAAAGCTAGATTAAATAAGATTTCCGAGGAAACTGCAGTCCTTTATACCCACCCAAATCATATAACTAACCTATTATATCAGTGTTGTCAGATTGATTCCTCCGGGTCCATTTGAAATTACCACTGACAATCGTGCGGTTGTTGATCTGCTTTTGAGGTTACATCATTTTGCTGACTCATAGCCCGGGGGGAGGGGTACACCCATATATAAGCAATATGGGCTTCTGTGAGGGGTATGGTTTCAGGCAGTGTAGTCTGGGTTACGGTATGGACAGTTTTGTTCGACAATAGGGTATAATTCACCGTGAAAGTGGCCAGTGTAAAAATAATTTAGTCTAGAAAAGGGTTCTTTACCTGGGGTTTTATGATAGAAATTGAAAGACGGAATCCGACTATAGAGGATTTTGGTTTAATTAGGGTATGTTGGACTATGAGAGCGATTAGGATTCTGTAAGGTTTAATGGATAGGGTAGGTGTTTCTGATGCCTAGCTAGTCCAGAATAGGGTTGTAACATCCAACTAATGGTAGTCTAGTATAGGGTAAGGGTTTCAGTGTCCCAATGACACAACCCTACCCAAAGATTAAAACAAGTTAAACCTATTTTAGTGACAAATACCGATTTTGGGTCACGCAGCTTGTACCCGTAATGATTACGGTGTGGAAAAACAATGATTTAAATACTACGATAATAACTGTGCCACTTTGTTTGTTTCTTGGTCGAGCTCTATTAGCAAAAGTCGCAAGCAGATAGCTAATGGAATTGTGTTTTAGGTAAAGCGTTAGTGAAAAAGAGATTAGTGGTGATTATGTCATCATCGGTGTGTAATACACATGATTGAAACTCTACCGCTGTCTGGCGAATTTTGAATTTGCTTTAAAACTGGGCTCTGAGAGACTTGTTAACGTTTGAGTTGTCTTTTTTCCTGCTGTTACAAGATCTTGCATTTTCGAATGTACAAATATTGTGCTCATTGAAATATAGGGGAAGGAAATAATTATAGGCATAAACCCTACTCTCTGTGGGTCTTTGCGGACTCAACCGTCACGTCGCATTAAAGAGCACTTCAAAGTTGGTAAGTTTGCCAAAATTCAAAGTGTCAAGGTTTCTTTTTGCAGAGGTAAGTACACTGACGCAAAGTTTCACTTGTAAGGTCTTATAAGTACTAGACTAATCGCAGCGCTAAGGGATCGTATTGTAACGTCCTAGTCTGCCCCTTAATCTTTAACAGTGCTGCATGTAGGTAAACGTTATATAATCACTAATGCTGAGAAATTTGGCAAGGAAAATATTTCTGAAGAGTACTTTTGAGTTAAGGTTTTAGTCACCAGACGGACGTGCTTTCTGTAAAGGCTTACATTTAAGTACTTTTGCTTGTTCGCTGGGATCATAATATTTTATATCAAGAATTCACATTCTAAAAGCGAATTTCAAGAATTAAAAGGCGTGTATTAGGAGATGGCAAATATTTGCAAAGTTAAGCGACCAGTATAAATTTTGGCAGGTTAGGGTGGGGGATACGTCGGTGAATTGTTTTTTAAAAAGAAGGAAAGTAGAAAATAAAATGTTATTTGAATAAGAAAAGATCAGTGAATTACAAAAAAAACTTTAGGGAACGAGTAACTTCATTCAAGTTAGGAATATCGTAATAGCTCTAGGCTAAGCGTACTGACCACGTTAAATAAACGATTTATTGATTGATAGTATGTATGGTTGAATCTGGATAAGATGGGAACAACGAACCAAACTGAAAAAAAACACAGCGTATCCATGAGAAACAGATACCAGTGTTTATCTTTCGGTTGATATAAAAGCCGAATAAAATATGTGGACCACCTTCAAACTAATGAACTGTCACGAATAACCCTCAGATAGATTAGATTCAAAGTATATGCACAACCTAACACAAGACTTCGGTCTTGCCTTGGTGAGTTTCATTGGAGAGAATTGACAAAGGCATCATAACACGAGCGCTGCGCCGGTCAAATGACACCGTTTGTGTTTCTTGTATATATTACTTTCCAGTTCGCGTGTCAGTGAGTAAGAAATTCTAGACCATGGGGTAAAAGGTAAAAGTTTAAAACGTTAAATACCGTTGAATCTCGATTGAAAGCAATGTTGATTTCCAAACAGGTATGCCCTTATGGGGAAAATAGTCTCTCCGGCCGGCTGGAAGGTTGATACTAAATAAGTAAGACCCAAGCCCGAGAAGGACATTCGTCAATTATATGGTTACCATAGGCAACGCGAATCAATTATGTAAATTGGAATGCACGTTCAATAAATTCTCACCTGGAATAACCCTATTTTCCCAGTTACAGTATGTAGTTCTGGCCTGCTTATGGGTTGTTCCAGATTGTTTTTGCTCCGGAGAAGATGAGTAAGGGCGCTGTAAAAGGGAACTAAGTGAGCTTACGTCTGGTTTTATAGGTCTCCGTAACTTGCGTGGGTTGCTAATCGGCTCAATATAGACGACTAAACACGCGTCAATAAGACTCCAGGACGGCCACGCACGGAAAGAATGTTTTGATTTCATATTTTTTTATATACGAATTTTAATATTTAAAGCACGCGAACGTTAGGCACGGAAATACTGTTCCTGTATTCGGGGAATCAGAGTTGATAATTAATAAAATATCGTTATATTTCGACCTGATGCTCGTTACATAAGTATCAGACATTTAAGATATTGATCTAAGAACAAGTTACAACGAAATTCAATGGTACAAATGAAACAAAACCGGGCAATGAGTTCTGTCACGTGTTTCTCTCGTGCTTATGTTCAATCTCTTTGTCCTACGGAGGAACTATTTATTACTACCTCTTAATTAGGAACGATCCTTTATTTTTTCTCTCCCAAGCTCTGTTACTTTCTATCTACCAACTGCCTGCCATGCTATTTTTCCAATCTGCTTCCTCTGCGCCAACAAGCCTAGTTTGTAAGATCATGAACAATGAAGGACCGGAATAGATTTTTCAAAACTGATTATTTGTTTCCTCTCGAGACAACTTAGCAGTCTTTGTCTAAAGGATAATAAAAAGTAAAGATTCTAGAAGTACGTCTGACAGGAGCCCTTGCTTCTGACAAACATAACTCAGGATCTACGCTAAAAATACAACAATGGCTCGTTACTTGACCACCTGTGTTGTTTCCATCTCTAAAAACCCTTCTAGAACCAGGATATAGTAAAATCGTCTCCTTCCTGTCAGAGTATTTATGGGTAAGCACTGGAGAATAATTAGCTTTGCTAAATATGAAATGTAAACGAACAAACCTAACTATATATAGAAGTTAGTTTGGTAAAAAATTGTTCTCTCTTAACTAGAAGCCTACTGCTAGAAAATAGTGATGTTTGAATATTTAAGAAGGCTTTGCATAGCTGATTAGAAATACGTCCACCAAAATAGATCACGAGTGCTTGCGCCGAAAAATTGAGTAAGGATCAGGTTAAATAACAGTTTAAAGACTTTATCCGACCTAATCTCGCGCCCTATGTAGTAGTTATATGGTTTCTCAAAAACAGCCATAATTACAAGTAACTGGCTTTAGAACCAAATGTTTGTACTTTTTGATAAGTGCAATAGTTATCAAGTTTTCGCATGAGTTTAGCGTGGAATTTAATCGTTCAAAAAAAACCCGGCGCCTTGTTGTGTGCACGTGTATATTTAATATGAAATACAAACACTTCACGTCGTTACGGGCAGCGACAATCGGCTTAACGTTTAAGCGACGCGTTCATGAGGTCTCGTTGCCTTCAAATTAGGCCGTACTGTCACGCTTTGTAGGTTGACACAATAAGTTTGACGCTGCCTTGTGAAAAAGGTTTAGCAAATTATAAATACTGAACAGGTGTACAATACCAGAACTTCTTTTAAGATTTGCAAATAAGCTTCAATACAGAGAATACTGTTTAAAAAACGATCAGAAATCACCGATTTTTGACCTGGGTAACCGGTTTTTTTTTCGCGATTTCTCAGACGTTCTTAATGACAGGAAATAGGCTGTAAACTGGCTGGGAAATCCGATGGAGGTTATAACAGATCTTTGTTCTCAATACAGAGAGACTATCATCGCTAGATGTTAAACCAATAGTAAATTATGATTTTTGAGGAAACGAAACTAAGGTGTTCCTTAAGCTTTTTTCGTCCATTTCTAAATTTCAATAAGGAGAAATTATTTGCGCGCAAGTCAAACTACAATACGTTTCATGTTATGTTTACTAGACACACTGGAGCCAGGCACAGTTAAATTTGGCTGTGGGTCAACGATGCCAAACTCCACAAAGGCATACAACGTTGATTGAATGTGAGGTAATATTATCTGAAGTCTTATCTAATTTTCCACAGTCAAGGTTATTACCCATGAGTAAAAACACCGAGGGTGCGAAAACAAGACATTCACAAGCAGTGACGAAGATCGCAATATCATGCCACTCTGCTCGTTCATTTATAATTCGTCAGGTCCAAAAGTTCAGTCGCTAAACCTTTCAAATTTTTAGATTCGAGTATGGTGCGCGAGGCATTCTGCTATTAACGAGAACCTGGCAGTTGTGAGAAAATGTTTCGTTGTTATCAATTTTGCCATGCACAAGTCCATTTCATTCTGGTTTGGTTATCTTCCAATCAGTACTATTATCTCGCGTTGAAACGGAAATTGGACAAGGGTGTTATTTTCATATTAAGTACATGAAAAGTGACCAAACTGACCAAATGTTGTCTCTTTCAAAAAAAAAACCACAGGAAGATTAGCTAAGCATCTTTTTACAGTGCATTTTTTCTAAGTGCAAAGAGCTTGCGGTCAACACAATGCTTAAAGATGGAGCAGGTGCTTTGTGTTTCGTTGTCTGTAGCCGCACCCAGTAGGAACAAAAAAGACTCGACACGATAAATTGGAGAACAGCTTTAAGGGCCAAATTTATATCAAAACAAAAGCTCGACGCACGTTAGAAGGAAATTAAATTCCTGTTTGCTGCTCCATTTTATGGACATAAAATAATCTTGCGTTGCAACTGTACCATTCTAACTTCCCAAATGCCCACATTCAGCATAATTATAAAATGATGTTTTACTAAATTTAGAGCCACAACCAGTCACAATGGTTCACTTTTAGCCTTTAAAATCCGCGTATAAATTCGTGCTATACGTTGATCGAAGACCACCGGTGTTTTAAAAGACGATCGCGAGGAAATGGAGAGAACCACAGTCTTGCGGAAGAAAATTAAGTACAACCCTAAATTAAGTGATCACCCATAGCTAACTGAACTAACCTATCAGATGTTCCCTAACCTGTCATATAGAACTTCCATGATATTTAACTTAAGTCCGTGTTTCCAGAGTACAGAATACTCCAAACTGTCATCATAATTTCTATGAGGTACTGAGGATTCTAAAAGGATATCTTGATATCTCCAGTTTTTGCCAGTATGATTAGGACTTCGGAAAAATCCATCATTTATTCTTGATCTGATCACGTGACTTTATAAGCACGCCATGTATGGGAAGGAAAATCATACTCGTCTTTTTTAATGACATGTTGATTTACACTGGGTTTACACAAGTTATTTTCAAGCTTTCATTCAAAGCACAAGATTAATCTTTTGGTTTCAAAAATATCAGCACAAAAGGCAACGGAAAACTGGTTCTAAACGTTTGTCGATGAGTACTCACAGCTAGGCGAGATATAGATTGGGCGTTGCTACGAGGAAAGGGGGCAAAAAGGAGCAGTCTAGATCTCCTTGGTGGACCTGTCTTATTAAGTGGGCTTGGACCTGTAGCGTGGTGTATAGTTTGTTTAAGGGTCACTATTGCGTGTCTGCCAACTTATTTATTGATTACCAACGCAGTGCGGTTACTAAGACAACGTCTTCAAAGAAAATCAAACACAGGTGTTATGAAATTAAAGGGTCGTTTGACTAGGCGAGGGTAAAGGTTGTAGTCTGTGCTTACTGTCAGCGTTAAAGAGTCTTCTCTGTAAGCATAAGGCCTAAGAGTATAGTTACTTGCCCCAGAAGGAATTCTAGTCCAGCCTACAGAATTATCAAGGTGTCCCCACAATTTACCGAATAGAGGCACTGTGAGTTACCTGTCAACATGAGATATTGCCCCAAACCCCTTTTGAACTACATAAACCCGTCGTATCTCTCAGTAACATGGTTGAAGGAATTGTGTTTGAGAGCAGAATTGGCTGGAGTACATTAGAAAGGATGTGGTTTTACATTAATGAGATTTTAAATTAAATATTGACAGACGACACAGCCCTGACAATGAGTCATAAAATACCCTGAATTAGGCCTTTGTTTTTAAAGGAAGAGACTACGGTATGCACGGACTTTGGACGTCTCGTGTTAAGAAAATGTCATCGTGACAAGCTATGTTCGCGTGACTAGTTCACAATAGCATGCTAACTGCCTGTTTGTTGTAGTTAAGGTTTTGACCTGTACATTGTTCAATTTCTGTTTATCACAATATTGTTATGTTTGAGTAGTTTATGATCAATTAGACAGTCATCGAGACTGATTTTATCTGCTTGATACATCAATTATTTTCAGACCTCGATATTGCATGTGCGTGCATGCCATCGGTATCTTCTTTATCCTTATCACACTGCGAGTTAAAGTAGAAAGTCAGTTAAGTCGCAATCTCCAATACATGTTCCAATCTCGTATTTGAATTCGTTCTTCGCTAAGAGCTTAAGAGTCTCTGGCAAGTCTTAGACTAAATTGTTTTCCCATCTTATAAGGAAGGATTTCCGGTTTGAACAAGAGGCAGGAAATCTGTATTTTCCAAAAAGAAAACTTAATTCTAGAAGATGCCCAACAAATCCTATTCCGTCGTGTTGTCATAGCAAAGCCGGCGTCTACACATTGTGAACAAAATTTACGCTAACAGCTCCATGGCTGGAATTGAGTGCGCTCAATGACCTGGGAACAAGACAGGCATTATGGCTTGTTAAAAAATTTGCTCGCATTTGGTGTCAAAGGGTAATGCGCTTCACAGTCGGTCTTTCCTATTTCATAACATCTTATCTCGTACGTAAGTGCATGTTTGCCTATTTATAGAGTGAATACATTCGATAATAAATAAATACATGTAGATAATCAGATCTAATCACTAATACTGACTGGTTTCCTTCTTAGGAACCAGGTTCGTTTAAACCGTGTAAGTACCCCTTCGTCTTCGATCGGCTCGAGAAAAAAACCTGTTTTTTTTCCGCAGCTCATTTGTAGCTGGTTAATCTGAATTTGCATTTGTCATAGTTCATGTCAACCATAATGTCTGATGTTACCTGGATAATTATCGTCCTCTTGAATCTTTGCCTATTCGTGCTTCGCAAGCTTCTTGCAGATTTTCTGCAGTGTCAGCCCCTCGCGCTGTCTTAGTAGTGTTCAATTAGGCATTGTTCGGTACAGCTGGAAAGCGTGTGTAAAACCCAGCAGTACCATTGGACTATGGACGATGGGCGATGATCGATACGCGAAGGAAAATTTTATCGTCACGCAATATCTATCGTCATCTCATATTTAACAAGCGCGAGAGGATTAATTGAACTCCTCCAAAATATAGAAAACGCTATGAAAATAAATAAAAACACAACAAAAAGGTTTCGCGTACACTTCCCATAGTTGTAGCGCATGGTGTAATGGCTGATTTGCCATGATGTCGAGGTTTTGGTGCGTGCCTGTTCGGGAAATGATACCGCACGAGCCAAAAATAATTACACTACTGTTATGAACAAGTTGATGGCTATCACTGATGAATGATTTAAGCCACAGAGCCTAAAGAAGCTAGGTTTGTGAATCCTGAAAGATTTCTGTCTCAATGATTCAAGTCCATCACAATCTTGGGTCTATTGTTACCCCTGCAGTGATCAGTCTACTCAATACCAAACATTTGGACAGTTCGGGGGAGTTACATTTTTAGTCACGTTATTGCTATATTTGCACATGTTTCAAATCAACGTGTAATGAGAATTCCGCACGTTAAATTTGAAGTAGGACCAAAGATAGCAATAAAGTAACTAAAAATATAAGCCCCCCGGGATAATGAATTCAAAATGTAAACAGTAAAGAAATTCACAGTAATGGTTCTACTCCAGCCTGCCAAGTCGATCAGTAGAAAATTACCAACACATACTTGGAATTTATGTTTATTTATAATTAGATGACACGCAATTTTAGGGAGAAAAGTCATGCAAACTCCTAACTTACAAGTTCCCACGACAACACTGTATGTATTGTACACACTGAACGAACCCTTCTCCTTCAAGTTGAAAAAAATAACCGTCTCCCATGTGAGTGACCCCTTAAAAATCTGACGCCCTCGTGAACTTCTCGTCTGGTTTTTATGTGCATGGTTGCATGATCAACAAAACTGAGAGAGTCAGTTGCATTTAATGGTCAGAGAAAACCCAGGTTTCTATCCAGGTATAAGCGCCAAAATTATTACAATAGCTGATTCGCTGTTTTATGAATATAACAACAGCTTTTATACGATAACTGAAATTCCATGACAAGTCTAGCTGAATTACTACTGTTTCCAGAAACTGAGAGACAGGCTTTCAGTCATAGAGTACAGAAACAAATCATTTCCTGCTTAAAAGGGTTTTAAGAACTAAGCATACTGAAAGAAGGATCAAAGCCGTTTAATGCACGATAAAAATTACACCAGCGGACTAAAATTTGATTGTAGACCCGGCCGACACGTGAGCTGACTGGCTGAGCATTGTGGCAGCCGATGAAGATGTTTGCGTGTTGTGCTTGCCATTGAACTTGATTGCGGCATTCAACAATTGATCATGACATTTCATTAAGCTCATTTTGTAGTTTACGAATATCTTTCAATGTTGTTTCTTTTAATAAATTTGATGCCGAGCTTCGGCTTTTGTGGCGACCATCTACAATTCAACATATTTACCAGGAGGGATGACGAATAGGTGAGATTCGCAGAGATCTGTGTTTGAAAATTCGAGAATGACACAGTTTCCACATATTGAAATGTTTAGTCCAAATTTTTAAAGTTTGTCGTTTGTAATCCGTATTAATCTTCTCCATCTTTAACCATCCTTGTGTCTTTATGATTTATTATTATCTCTTTGGTATTTTTCTACCTTAGTAAATTACTATTTTTGATTTTCCTTGAATTTAAAGGTAATTTTGTTAGCGGACAAAATAGCTCAAAATATCGTGACCAAATTCCTTTCAACAGTTTAAGAATCCAAGACAGCACGAAATACACAAACACAAGACTTCGTGACTCCTCGTAAAAGATTCCGAGATCGCATCAAAAGTTTCCGAGACCCACGATTTCTTAGGTATCTGATTCTCCACCCCTACTAGGCCCTTAGTGTTGTGTGTCCCTTTTGTCCTGAATCACTCTCTTCTCGTGTGTTAAGTTTTAACTTCCTCGGCAAACTCATGAAGATTTTACTCTCTTTTCTCTCTCTTTTCACCTACGCTTCAGTTGTTCCCGGATGTTAAAGATTGCTAGAAATTTAAGGCGGCAGTGTACGCTCGATATATCGCCTGTTTCGATATTTGCACGGTTGCCTGGCGAGCGCAGCAAGCACTTGTTGTGTGCTAAAATTACTAACAGCGTTATACCGCGTCATCGTAAAAGGAACAAAAAAGGAAAAGGAGGTGCCGCTTCTTAGAAACTAGGTTGACACGTGGAGATTTCTGATTTTTTTCGACTGACTTTCAACATTATTTTTGCTAATGCACCCAAGATTTCCTTTACAAGTTTGTCCGAACTGTCCTTGTAGTTTCCTAATTTGGTAAAATTAGTTTCATGCAACACTAGAAAATTTTAATTACATTTGAACAATCGATGGAATTTTTGACTTATGCATATCACAAGTCCAGTAACGTAATACGACTCAGACAGCTCACTATAGCTTACAGGAGCTGACAGGAAATAAGCTATTAACGACAGCCAGCTGGCAATTCATGAAATCACATAAGAAAATTTCCTTCTTAACGACTGGGATAAGCTTATATAGTAACATAATATAACAGAAACTAAAGCCAACCCATCTGTGTGTCACTCACAAATCCAAGTGGCATCAAAGTGAAACACGTTTCGTATTGACCAGTCAAGCAAATGCTCTAGTAATGGAATGTAGCTAGAAGAATCTGGCTATAGTATATTTCCACCTAAAGGAAATACAGGTCAGGACTTAAGCTTAATTTTTCAAGCTGGTGATGAACGATTGCTTGATAACCACTCATCATAATTATATCCCGGCGCGTATCACGTGTTGGGTTTTTAGTCTGCAAGTCACAACACACCCTTATCGTACCTTAATTATTTGTCTGAGTCCTTCTAAACACGAGACTGAAAAGCAACTGAAAACATTTCAACAGACAAGTTGTGACTATGAGCCAAACTGTGTTAATGATTTGATTGTTAACGACAAATCCTTGAAAGCAAACTGTCGCTGTAACACGAGGGGTGGTGGACTATTTTGAGTTTTTTCATAACGCGCGGAATAATTTTGTCAGTATAAGTTACTCATATATCCGAAAACTCCAAGTAAGTGGTGTATTTAAGCATGTATTTAAGCGCTTGGGAGTTTTTCGGCTCGTTAAAACACGTTAGAAACGAATTCATTGCGGATCAACTGACAACGGACTCCAATTTTACCAATGAACGACGTGAAGCGACGCAACACGATACAAGCCGTCTTCCGCCAAAAGATCAAAAATTAGATATAGTACGGCGGGTACTCTTTATATAAAATGTACAGCGAAACTATACTTACCCTACCTATCACCTTTATCCTCAGTATATGAACTGTAGCAGTGGAAAATCACAAATCAAAAGCTCGGGAGCTTTTAGACAGAGTCCTGAAGTAATTTTACGCTTCCAAGTAAATTTGAGCGCGATCTTCGTTTAGCTCCAAATTATAATGAAAGTGGTCAGCGGTGTTGTCAGTTTTAGGAACTACAATCGACAACCCTCTTTACTAGTTTAATTGCTTAATTGCTGAAAAGGCATTAATAGTATAAGATAGAGAATCTTACGTAACCACTACCAAGAAAGACAAATAGGAGTAAATACTGATCTGTGCATATAGAATTTTATCGACACCTCACTGTGCGTGTTCGACCGGTGCATTGAGCGAAGAGTGAAATGACACCACAAATAATAATAATAATTTGAGTCTTTTCCGCGTAGTATTTTATATCTTTGCTAATTAAAAAAAGCATTCAGTTTTTTGGATGCGCCCTGTAGCAACACCCAAAGAGCTGAAGACTGTAGAGCGCGCTTGTTGCTCGAGAAAAATTGGACGGAAGTCTTGAACCCTCCTATGGTGTAGTGTATTGAAAAATCTTTTACGAGTTCCTGAGTATGAGTACCGAACCTAACCTTTGGACTTCAAATCTCTACCTAATTGTTCGTTTTTCAAGGCAACTTAATATTAAGTACAGATCGTTCCAGAAACTCGTCAGGGAGTTTCTGATGGTGCCTATGTTACTTGTAACTTTCAGTTCTGCTGGTTAAGCCGGAAAAATCTAGAAAAACAGCAGGATAGAAAATGTGTCACTTACATGAGACCCTTCATGTGTGTAGGGACAATGCTGCAGTGAGCTACCTAATAATCTAGCAGATGCTCCCTGACCTGATACATAGTCTTTCCTTGACAATCGAAATTTAAACATTTCCCATCATTCCACAAACAGTGAAGTTCTGTGCCAAAATACATTTCTTTTTAAAAGGTATGAAGGTACAAGCTTTGTTCCTTCCCAAAAGTGGAATTGCTTGGAACTGTGACCGGTTCTGACTCAAAGTTTTAGAAACTATTGACTTATATTTAGCTAGTGGATCACGTGCATATTACTTAATGCTCGCCATATATGGCTATCCTAACCAAGGATCGGTTGAAATATAACAGCAGAGTTCAGTTGCACTGAATTTGCAGCACAAGGGACCGGAGACAAGTGATCCTTTCTTTCTACTGAGCTGAAATAATATGTTGGCATGTCTATCGTTAATTTACCGCTAATTATATCAATGATGATGCCACTTGATTAAATCCAATATTTTCTTTTCAAGTTGTTGAGAGGTATATATCTTGTAACTTCAGGCCGTTAATTACCATGGTCAGTGAATGTCCCTCTGGACTCTCAGTATAGTCAAAGTGTAGCGAGGCCAGGGCAAAGAAATAATTACACGCATCTTCATTTTTTTATGATACTGTAGAGAGAACTTATGCCATTTTACTAATGGTGCGTTTACCAAGCTGATTCAGTAATGAGATATAATCTGGAAAGGGTGGATTCTCAAGGCAACGTATCAATTATAAGCCAGATTGTGATACCTAAGGCTGACCCGGGGGGGGGGGGGGGAA
>Ga0126337_10000456_pt1 | contig 20645 bp, 21 predicted proteins | sample DipCmetagenome_FD_92527 | JGI IMG/M metagenome (GOLD analysis project Ga0126337, IMG submission 92527) | Coral microbial communities from La Bocana,Puerto Morelos, Mexico - Diploria C A metagenome | ecosystem: Host-associated > Invertebrates > Cnidaria > Coral | place: La Bocana,Puerto Morelos...
AACACACGGCTCTGCAGACTGTAGTAGCCTTTGAGCTCTCACAGAACTAAATGACTTTTTTTCTCCCCTTCTAGTTCTGTGTCACTGCTTCTTGCTGAAGTTTCCAGACTTGTTGTAAGTCCTCTTGGCAGAAGCTTTACACATATCACAGTCTGTTGCCAAAAACTCAATCACAGGTCCAAGGTGGTCAACTTCTAGCAACACAGCTATGTCAACCATGCCTTTGAGAGGCCACAAGAAAGTGACCCGCAGCTTACCCGGAAGTAGGCAGCTGACCCGCACTCTCTGGTTGCAACCCCCGCTTCTTTCTAGCGTGGGCTCCAGCAAATAGCTCTTGCTCACCTGTTTCTTCTTTCCTAGCTGTCTGGAGCTCTTCAAGCTTGCTTGCAACTGCTTCTTGGACCACTGTTTGGAGCTGCTTCATTTTGTCGCCAGAAGCAAGGGAAAAGTTTTTCTCTTTCACTTGAGGGCATATAATCTTGACAATTGCAAAATGGCTTGGTCTGAGCTTCAGAAAAGTTTTGCCATCTTCAAATTCAAACATCACCTCTGATGGAACCTTGATGGTACTGGCACCAGTCTCGACAATGGTTTTGCTTGTCATTTTCAAGGCCAGACTTCATGGCTAGCTGGTAAGCTCTGATGCAGGCAAGGGAGGTTTTGAGCACCCGTCAAAAGAAAACAACATGTCTTTAGCCTGGTAAGGCTCAATGGTGGGTCTAGCCTAAGGCCCAACATGAATTGCAGCTCTCCCCTTGGATCAATTTTTTGCCAAGTTGGGGGCAATCAGCTTCAGGAACACAGTGGTTCTGGTAGCAACAATGCGTTGCAAAACTGCCCAGGCTTTTGCTGGTAGGTTGGCCTATTTTCTTCCTCTTATAGCAGGTGGGTCCTTAGCAGGTGGTTCCACACCACCAGCAAAATTGCGCCACTTCGCAATGCACCTTTCACATAGCTGCACCAAAAGTTCGGAGTGTCTTCGGTGCGATTTTTCGCCTACAGCTTCAATGGTTCACCTGCTGGTGGCAAGTATGGAAGCGAACAAAACTAGGTATTATTTGTTTATTTTATCTGGATGACTAACTAAATAAAGATAAATACAGATAGACAAATATAATTCTGATGTTTTCACATATATCTTTTATCACATAATTCTGAAATATTTCCAATAATTTCATGACTTTGATCATTGCCAAGCACATCCAAAACATTCAAAATTAAAACTACTGGCCTTCAGTGAGGAACTTCTCTGTCAGGATGTGGTCAATGAGCAATTCCGTAATGCGTTTGAAAGGAAATGGCTTGGTGCATCAAAGCCTAAGTCTGCTAGATGCACATTGAAGACATCTGAAGTATTGGGAGGCATCTCGGCAATGGACTTCACATATGCCAAATCAGAACGAGCTGGAAATGATTTTCGGAGCTGCTGAGCAAAATGGGCCTTGTCCATGACATTTGCATTCAAATATTGCCAAGTCCTTCCATGCGCATCTAAGAGCTTTTTGCAATACTCCACAGTAGGATCGCGAAAATTCTCAATTGGAGGCTGGAACTTGCAAATGGAGGATGAACACCCTCGGTCTTCACTTCAAGCTCTTGCTTGACTTGGTTTTCTTTTTTCTTTGTCTCAGCAGCACCACCACTCATCCAGGCGTCATCAGGCGTTTCTGTTGCCATGGCTCTAGGGTGGACTGGCGTAGAAAGGCTCCCCACGAAGCCACTGGAAAAAGTTGTTTGTGCCACAAAACTGCTATCAAAAAACTTGGTGGCTGTGAATGTCTGGCAACTTGGAAGCCATATTCGCAAAACAAAAAAGCACAACTTCTTTGGTGACATGGACGGGCCTTGGCAGGCAAGGGCAGGTCCAATCCACATGTTTTTTTTTGAGAAACAGGAGAGCCTGGAGACATGTTTTTTTCAACAAAACTCGGCCAACTATCGTCGGCCAACTACAAAAATATAGGGGTTACAGTGTCAGAACTGCAGGCCTGGACCCAGAACGAAGCAGTACCATCGGAAGCTTGTTTCAAAAGCTGTGGCTCCAGGAAATAAGCAAAAAATGGCCCCAGAACCGGACTCGGAAAGTCTTACTGTAAAAAAAATAATCCAATTTCAAACGAAATTGGAATAACTTTTCGGGGTCCCATTTTTCACCAAAAAAAAAGTAAAATTTGGATTATCTCCCCTATCCACGCGCAGGGGTGGTAGATAATCAATTTCAAACGAAATTGGATTAATTTTGGTTAAAATTTGAAGAAATAGATTAACTCCCCCTTCCACGCGTAGAGGGGGTACTTCATCCAATCCTTAAAGATTTAAATAAAAAGCATCCAATGTCAGACGAAATTGGAATAATTACCCCCTCAACGCGTAGAGGGGGTGGATAATCCAGTTTCATCATTTTTTAAATAAAATTGGATTAACTTTTTCTGGCAGCATAGATGAAATTGGATTAACTTTTTGGTCTGGCAGCAGGACAGTTGGTTGTTGCAAACCTGCCTTTGTTTGGCCCTAGCCTCAATTGCTAGGGCCTTGGCCAACTCTTCGCACATTTCCGGACTTCGCAGTACTTATACAGTTTGTGGGGTCCTTCGGACCCCTGGATGACCTTGCGCGCCGTGGTGCATTTACAAAAGACCCGATCAAACAGTGTTGGTGAGTAATCGGGTGGACTTGCGAATGGGCAGTCCTGAGATAGGAGCTCTCAAACCAAACCTGCATTGATGGAAAGTAACTAAGAAAACTTCCGGCTGCCTCAGTAACGCAACTGTTTCTCGAAGTCTCCATGAGGAAGCACCTGTGAGGTGTTCCAGAACAAATATGTTCATTTGTTGAATCTGAAACCATACCAGCGCCAAAGCAAAACGCAATAAAACAAGTGCTTCAGCCCAACGTCGCTCGATCTCGGCTGGGTTTATTTTTGCATTCAGGATTGTCGAGGAAGGAAGATTCCTACTGCAGGCATGCGTGAATTTCATTTCGTGTTGCAGGATGTGGATGGGAAAATTATAGTTTTGAAGGATTACGTGTTTTTGGCAGAACACGTGTCTGGACCTCTGATTTCACAGGGGCATCTTTTCAAGAATGGTCGGGACATTTGCAGACAAGATGATGGCAGTCCAATGTTAAGACATTCTGACACTGGTTTTGCTTTCCAGACCTGTGGTCACAAGCTCAAACTGGCTGGAATGAGACTGTGAAGGGTACCCATTAACACGAACCAATGGCAATGTCCATGTTGACCCAGTTGATCGATTTTCATTTCAAGATTATCCCTACAGGACAACATTGAGTTATGTGCCTGTGAGGTCAACTAGCAAACCCCTTGGGGCAAACAGCCAGGCACAAAGCAGCCGTTGGGAATGGCACAGACACATCCTCACAGATTGCGTCCTTGCTCACTACCTTGGTGCAGCAAACACAAGCAGCCTCAACAATGGCAAGCCCACAAGGTAGAGTGCAAATTTTTGGTTTTACAAAGAAGGGCCAGTGCCTAGCCCCTGTCACTACAAATGCTCTTGCTTTGCCTCAGCCTAGCCACCCAGCCACCCAGCAGGCTGCTCAGCAAACAGAAGCTGCCAGCACAGTGTCCAAGCCAGGTGAGCAACTTGCACTACCAGCCCCACCCCTTCCAGCTCAGAAGCAGGACAAGAACAGAAGACTGAGAATGACACTGCTGAAGTCATTGGAAAAAGTTTGGAGGACGATGAAGCAGAAGCCATGGCAGCTTTGCAGAAAAAGAAAGCGCCAAACAATCGCTACATGTGTCATGGAAGGTTTTGCTTAATCATACGCAGGCAAGCGGCGCACTCTTTTTCTCCCTGACTAGGATTTGGGTTGGATTTTGGCTCATATTGGGAACACAAAAACAGCAACCGCCGAACTGCAGGTCCCCAATTTCAAAGTTTAACAGGAAGGTGGCAAAAAAAAAACCTACAATTTCAGATCTGCAGGCCCGGACCTAAAAGTGAGGCAGTACCAATTCAAGCTGCAAAAAATATAGGATCTACAATTTCAGAACTGCAGGCCTGGAAGGGAGGCAGTACCAACTCAAGTTGCAAAATATAGGACCTAGGGCCTACAATTTCAGAAACTGAAGCTGCAAAAATATAGAGCCTACAATTTCAGAACTACAATTTCAGAACTACAATTTCAGAACTGCAGGGCTGGAAGGGAGGCAGTACCAACTCAGGCCTCCATCTAAGGTATTGGAGCCTTGACACTCTTACATTTTTCTCGTGTTGGTGTCTGGTATCGTCGTGTGTGAGACTTGTGGTGTCGCAGGGAACTTCAAACATCAAAAAAAAGGAAAAAGGATTCGGAGTTTCTTTGGAAAAGGTCATGGGCTGTCTCCTTGAGTCTATCTCACCTGGAGTCATTGACTTCTGAGGGACCATCAAAAAAAGGATATGCTCACTTCACTAGATCTTTTGATCATCAGAATGACCCAAGCATCCTCCTTGCTGAGTGTGGCTGGGCCATTCTCTAAATGAGAAATACACAGCCCAAGTTTTTCTTTTGGCCCAGACAGTTGGTTACCTGGGTGTACCTCATCTGAGTAGAAAATGCCATGCCATGGCTTTGCATAGCTGCTAGGGCAGCTCTGCTGGCTGGTCTGCAAAGCCACCACCCTGCGCAAAGCTAGCTGCCAAGTAGCTCAAAAGGTTGAGGAACAAAAGGGCGGTGGTCCCACCATCCACAGTTCTAGCAACCTTTTGTTCAAAAATTGGCCCAAAGTGGCACATCTTAGCTAACTCAGCTCTGCTAGCTTCTTTCAGTTGCTTCTCATTGTGAAGCTCAGGGACCCCTTCCTTCTCCACTAGCTCCAGGATTGCAGGCAAAACCCTTTGACTAGAAAAAGGGATGCTCCTTTTGAAGTTGTTGAGCTTCCTCAACTTCCAAAGCTACTGTAAGCTCAACAGAAAGGTTTTTTTCTCTGCTGAAGCATTTGCTTTGAAGACATGGTATAAAACTTGGAACCGTCTATGATCGCGATGATTGAATATTTAAATCAAAAGGTGGTGGTGGTTTCAGGACATGTTGTTTTGCCATGGAAGAAACACATGCGAAAAAAAGTGCTTGCATTCTTCCTCTTTGAAGCTGTAGAGCTCTGCAACAAAGATTAAAACATTCAATTCCAAACAAAATAGCCTCTGAGGCTCGCAAAGCAAAAATTAGTAGCCACTGGCTCCCAAGGGTTGTTCTTGCAACCACTAAAGCAAGTTGGAAACACAAAAGCAATGATAGCCAGCAGGCTCCAACAAAATTACCGACATGCAAGCACAACAAAACAACACAGTCTTTTTGTATCTATTCTCCTTGAAAGCTGCAACAGTTTGTTTGGCCTACCTTTCTGGCTCAGCACTTGCATACACACCCCAACTGTACAAGCCATGCTTCCCAACTGCTGAGACCAGTCAAGCTGCTAGGGTTCATGATGGTTGCCCAAAAGTAAGACCAGAATGCTTTTAGTCAAACAAGCTCACTTTTAGCCAAAAAGGTCACTTAGGCTTACCCCAGTCGCCTCTGCACCTCTTCCAACCTGGCTGGGGTGGTTCTGCTTATGCCCTTTGCAGAGGCTGCCTTGAGCAGCGGCAGCAGCAGCAGCTTTTGGCTCCATCTTGGTTGGCTGTGCCTTTTGTTTGGAGATTGCAGCAGCAGGTCTTTTGAAGCCTTTGCTCTTGGTGTTGTTGGTTAGCACACACTTGTTTGCGGGCTGTAACAATCACACATGTGTTCAACACCTCTGTGAAGAGGTACCAAAGACCTGACTGTTTATTGGATGAATCCGTTTGAGCATTTGGGTTTTGTTTGAACCTCTTGCTCGTGACTCATTTTGGTACAAGTGCCCCCCTTGTACCTGATTTGTGAGAATTTTTGATGACCACCTAAGTTCCCTGCCATGGCTACTGCGAGCAGCTCCAATAAGATGGAACAGCTACCACCTCCTTGGGAACTTCTTCAGGTACAACTTGCGATTGACCAAGCCATTGACCAAGTCAATTGGGATTGGTCCAACAGTACATGTTTGAGCGGTTCTCTACACTGCTCGCTTTCGCCCTTGCCCATCCTTCTTGGAGCAGCGATGCAGATGATACCACCCCAAATTCCTACTGCAAGGCCAACAGGTCGTTTGGGCGCCACGCACTTGGATGTGCCATGCCTACCGCAGACGTCGTGATCTCTCCTCCCACAGTGCCACACACGACATACCCAACTGCCATCAGTTACAAACGTCGAAAATTGGGAATACACCGAGATGTGGCATTCCGTTCTTGGATCACCTCTGTACCACAAGACCATTGGTACACCATATACTGCTGCGAGCCCAACCTCAGTGGACAGACCCCGTTCTACATCGCACACTACAGGTCCCAACACCTCTCGCATACATCCGAGAAACACCATCTATGGTGCAACCTTTGGCAGCCAACTAGTGGGAACCAGAACGAGTCCACCGACGACAGCGCCAGCGAAGCAGCACTCCAAGAGGCCAACGTCCCAGAGCTGACCGCCATGACCAACACCAATCGCCGGCTTTGGAGCCCAAGATTCGGCATGGGGACTCCACCTGAACCGACACCATCGGGACCTCAGCGCATCGAAAAGGCTTTGGATCAGCCGGTGCCTCAGCCATCACCATGCCATGCAGCGAACCAGCCAACCAACGATTCGCTCCTGAATTATGGGCTGACCACGGAGACTCCTCCCAAGAGGATCTGCCATTGCCTCCCCGTGAATCTTCGCATCACGCCAGGTCCCAATTGGGCTCCACCTATTACACTCCATATGTTCCTCTCCACGACCGTGCAGAACTTCTTCACAAATCCGACCCCCCAGCATGTAGATTGGCAACTCCCATCCCGCCTGTTGGACGATACCCAAGACCCTGGCTCCCATGCATCCCTGACCATGTGAGGTCTTCTGTCGGAACCCTCCACTCAGACCAACGCGAATATGACGAACAAACTTTGGCCATACCTCTGCCGACCAACAAAGCCGATCCGGAGACTGCCATTTTGACCACTTTCTTCTACATGAAGATGAACCAGGAGCGTGCCATTGCCTTCAGAGGTTCCACAGAGAGCCCCGTCTCCATTACCACCCGACTCCTTCGTGAATGGCCAAATTCGCAGGCGACAACTACCGCCTATCTCGGACTCAACAGGGAGTCTCCCAGAGGTTCAACTACAACATTGCCTGTGTGATCCTGGACCTCATCACAGCCAACATCCCTGCACATCAACGCAGCTGGGCCAACACCGACCCCAACATCACTGTGGACAACATCACCGGGCGACTATGTTTCCGCAACTGAGTGACCAGTGATACCTGCACGTATTTTCTTTCGAAGGTCGTTGACTCCAGGCGAGAATCGACCAACGAATCAATGTTCTGTACCATAGCCGTGAGTGCCGCTGGTGCTCTAGAAGCCAACATAGGCCAATGCTTCAGGCTAATTCTTGAGGGCAACCCTTGCCATGGTGCGCTGCTCAAGCAGCAAGACAAGAGCTTGAAGCTATACTGGACTGTAGGCATGTTCCTACAAGATGGCTCAGCTCAAAAGCACACCTTTGGAAACAAGCATGATTCAGGGGGCAGAATGCGCTTGCACTGCAAAAATATTTTCAGTTGCAGTGGCAGTGCCCTTGCTAAGCAGAAGGCACTATATCTTCCAAGTTCCTCACCAAGGCTTCCTTGGACTTGGCCACTGACCAAGAAGTCCTTGATGCATGGCAGAGGATGAAGAAAAGGGAAGGTAAGGTGACCAAAGAAGAGTGGAAGAAGTGGCAGCAAGCTGCAGGCAGACAAGATGCTCTTCTTGCGCAGAAGCTACTACAACCTTGTACCCAATACACCCATGACTGGATGCATGTGATGTGTAGCCAGGGGGTGCACTATTGTCTTTTTGCTTTTGAAGAGCCTAGCAGAAGATGCCTTGCCCAATGTGTGGCACTTGCTGCATGGCTACCTCAAAGCCTGGCAATACCCCAGTGTGCAGAAGAAAAGCTCCAGCCCGCACAATCTCTTCATTCAGAAGGCCAGTCCAGGCCACAAGAAAGCACAAACTTTCAAGCCCAGTGCCAGTGAGATGTTGTCCCTTTCAAACCCATTGGCTTACTTGTGCAGACTGTGTGCATCCCCAATGATGCCACGGTCCCTCAAGCTTTCTTGGCTTGGGCAGCAGTGCTAGATATGCTGGTGGCTTTGCCAAAGATCAAGCCTGAGCCACCAACACTTTTGGCTACAGTTGAGAAAGCCTTGTTCTTGACTGTGGCAGCTGGTTGGGGGGGACCACATGAAGCCCAAATCCACTGGGCTTTACACTACAGTAGCGCCTATGCCACCCATGGAATGCTTCCTGCATGCTGGAGCTTAGAAAGGAAGCATAAAGCATGTGCAACGCACAAGCATATGAGAAAGGCCTCCTGGGGGCAGTGACTTGTGAGCACTTTGCTACTTGGACCCAGCCTGGTACTTTTGAAAGCAAGGTGTCCCTTGTCACCAAGAATGAAAGCTTTTTTGGAAGCGGATAATATAATCTCAAGTGGCCAAACCTGTGTGACTGCTTTTCTTGCAAGCTAGGCTCAGGTGCCATTGCTTCCAAGAATGATGTGGCCTTGCACCAGCCACTGCCTGGGAGCAGCTTTTCTGCTTTGTGGAGCTGGACAGCTATAGGCTGGCCTTGCTGAAACCTTTCAGCTTTCTGTCTTCCTGTCAGAGGACAAACCGTGCAGTGGAGCAAAGATGCTGAGGAAGGCTTGTACATGGTGCCAGCAGAAGCAATCCTTGCCCCTTTGATGTGGACAGAATCCAAAGCTGGCGTGGTTACAACCTTGTTGCCTCCACACATTGTGCTCTGATTGGAAAAAGATGCAAGAGCGCAACATGGAGCTTTAAGCTATATGGGGCATGAGCACCAGGTTGCTATCTCAGAGCCTTTTTGGCTTTTGTAAGTCAAAGCCTTTTGGATATTGTAGGTTAGAGCCTTTTAGCTATTGTAGGTTAAAGCCTTTTGGCTATTGTAAGTCAGAGCCTTTTGGCTATTGTAGGTTAAAGCCTTTTGGCTATTGCAAGTCAAAGCCTTTTGGCTATCGTAGGTTAAAGCCTTTTGGCTATTGCAAGCGCCTTTCGGCTAGTGTAGGTAAACCTTTTTGTGTTGTGAATAAATTTTTTGGCAAGGAACAAAAAAATGCATTTTCCCCACATGGTGAGCAAAATGCAGCTAGCTGAATGATTTTTTTGTGTCAAGGTTGTCACACACACATATGAAACAAACATTACATTTCACCTCAAGTTAACTACTTAGCTAAACAGGCTAACCCTTGAGCTAACTACCTGAGCTAAGCCTTCTAAAGTTCTTAAATGGTTATATTGCCAATTACTACACCACCAGCCGATCCAAGCGTGAAGGACCACAGACTGCGAAGTCAGCCTACTCGCCGCCGCAACTGCGTCAGTATGGCAGCCAATACTTGAAAGAAAGCTGATGGATTCGTCAGGGCAGGCCCGTGACATTGAAAAAATCCTCCGCTAGATGCCAATGCCAGAGGCCAGGAAATAACAGTACACCATTGTATCGTTGAAAAACGTTGAATGGCTGACAGCGAATATGCTTCAGAGGGGTAGGGACGCTGATGGGCAATGTGCGGAATTCCAAGAGATCGAAGTCATCCCGGCCACGATGTCTGGGTTGAATATCAGTCTTCGCCAAAGTAAACCCCAAATTAATAACCACCCCTTTGACCCATTACAAGAGAAGGTCCAGAGGGTCTTCAATAGATTTGAAGTGACCAAGTCCCAGACATCTGGTCCTGAGGACAAGTAAGTACACGTTATTTGCCAATTTCATTTGTTGCATACCCCTGTGATACCCTTAATCTTCCTTTGACATTACGGCTGAGACCGGGATGCAAGTAGACCAAAAGAGATTAGATTAAAGCCCATGTCCAAAGCGCCCCCTCCAGGTAGTATATCAGGTCTCCAAAAAATTTGCATGAGTTCAGAAGTTCAAGAATTTAGCCGCCTTACAAAGATGAATCGGCGTTGCCATTTGCCGGCTGGGGAGTGAAAGGACAATGTGACCAGTGGCTGCAAGAATCAAAATGAAAGGGTACTGGCTGGTCCCTCGAGATCGCTATGCAATTACTGGCAAAGGGGACAGATCACCAAGTGGTTTGCAAATGACAGCTGCAGCAGCAAAGGGCCCAGACTGATGAGAATGAAGGCAACACTGCAGTTGTAGATATGGAGGTCGACTCTCTGTATTTTTTTCTCTGCCTGAAAAGGTTAGAAAATTAGAATGATGGCAATTTGTACAGTCTGGCCTTGTTTTCCCGTCACTGCAAGGGGCAGAAATTATACCGGAATCACGTTTGCATTGTCAAATGACAAGGCCAAAACCACCACAATCAGCACAGTGATCATACATCCCGAAATTGTAGGCAAAAAAAGAAACTTGCTGCTGACTGATCAGCATCAGGTAGCTTTCAAAGTTGTTAGCATTTGTGAAGGCTGTGATATCCACTGCAGCACCCGGTCAACCGCAAGAGCGCCACACAGTAATCCCTGCCAATTCACTTGCGTTTTCCTAAATCCCTGCGGGCTTTGTTTTGTTCAGATTTCTTTGTGAGAGACGACCTTTGCGAAGATCTGTTAGCATGGAATCCAAGACTTGCAGCGGAAGCAGCTTTTGACATGGAAGTGGTGCGTGAAGCTTGCCTGTTCTCGGCTGGGTACCACAAGGAGTGCAAGGTGCGTGCTTTTAGTCTGAGCAAGACCATTGCTTTGTCTGCTCTCCGAGCGCACTTGGAATGTGCTGTGCCTTTGGAAGATGTGAAGTATGTCACCAGCTCAGAAACTCCATGAGAGCGTCACCTTCGAAAGAGGCAATCTCATCCAAAAAATTGGCGATTTCACTGACGCCACTTCCTGGCTGAAGAATGTCATCGAAAACACTGATGCTTGCGCTCCTTGCCAGGTCTACTTGCTTGGTGCTTATGCTGTTTTGTCAGATATGCTTGTCCACTTCAAGTTCCGGCACAGTGAGAGTGAACGTGCCCTGTTGTCTTCCATTGCCTTCCATTGGCCCTGAAGAACAAGAGCAGGCCTCATCAATCTTAGCGTGATGTCCTTGGAAGAAGTCAGCCACTGCATTCTCAGTGTCATCTACTATCTCGGAGACTAGCTCCCAGTCTTGAGGATCCAATGTTAGAAATAGTCTCCACTTGCCGCTGCCTTTGCAAAGGACAACAAAAAGCAAAAAAACAAGTTTCAGAAATCACTCTGGGATTGAGACCCAAGCTTGCGCCACAACCGCCATTTTGGCGGTGAATGTCTACCCACATATCTCTTGCAAGTGCAAGCACAGCAAGTTCTGAATTTCATGGGTATACGCAACTGCAAACTGCTTTGCTGACAACTCCAGCAAATTTCTATTGCCGCTCTACGTCATTGCAAAGCAATACGGAAATATGATTGGCCTATTTGAAAACTGGCTTGCTGATTTCTTGTTCAAAAGACTGCCTGCGGGAGAAGGGTCACTGGCATCACACTTCGGCCTTGGAAATTGCAGCGCTCGGCTCTGAAGGGAGCAAAGTCAAAGATCCGAGTCTTTTAAGACTATAGAGAGATAGAATATCATTGTTCGACTTTGAGTCAAACGCTAACTAGAAAACCGTTCAACCGCTTGAGAGATAGAATATTCAAAAGCAGGCACAGATAGAATATTGTTCCACAGATGAAATATTTCGAACATTAAAAAAAACATGTTTTTTTGGTCTACAGAATATGTCTGTTTTGAAAACCTGTGTGAAGAAAACATGTAAATCTATGTATGTATATATATATATATAGAATATTCTAGAGCTGATATCAGTCTGAAATTTCAAGAAAGAAAGAAAGAAAGAAAGAAAGACAGAAAGAAAGAAAGATAGATAGCTAAATAGATTGATTGATAGCTAGATAGGTAGATAGATTGATAGATAGCTAGACAGGTAGATAGGTAGAAAGATAAACACACACACATCGATACAGATATGTACATGGATATAAATATATTAGCGATGACAAGTGTTCGAAAAAACATATTTTTTAATGGCTTCGAAAAAAACAAAAATCTATCTGTGGATTTGATGTAAATAGCGGTGAAAAGCGTTCGATAAATTTTAATGAATTTTGAATTTTTATCAAAAATATTCTATCCGTATACCTCGTCGCGCATCCTTTCTGTGCACCGTTCTTTTTTGGCAAGATTTTGGTTTTTTCTGATTTTCTATTAAAACTCTATTGAAAAAATGAAATATGGATTTTTCTAGCTTTTGGCAACATTTTGCTTTGATTGGTTGCTTTTTTCTTTTTTAACTTCTAAATAAGAAATATTGAAAATTGTTTTTCTGGTTTTTGGCAAGGTCTTGGGTTTGCTCGTTGCGTTTTTCTATTTGAATTCTAATTTAGAAAAAAATTGATTGTTCTGGTTTTTGGCAAAATCTTGGTCTTGCTGCTTGCTTTTTTCTATGTAATTTCAAATTTAACAAAAAGATTGAAAATTGAAATGTCTATCTTTTGGCAAAATCTTGGTCTTGCTGCTTAGAAAAATACTTAAAAATTTATTTTTCTAGTTTTTGGCAAAATCTTTGTCTTGCTGCTTGCTTTTTTCTATGTAATTTCCACTTTGAAACAGTATTGAAAATGTGATTTCTAGCTTTTGGCAAAATCTTGGTTGCATGGCTTGCTTTTTTCCGTGTAATTACGAATTAAAACCGTATTGAAAAGTTATTTTTTCTAGCTTTTGGTAAAGTGTCTTGGCTTTGCTGCTTGCTTTTGTTCCATTAAAGTTCAAAACAAAAAGAGTATTGAAAAATTGTTTTGGTTAAAGGCCCTTTGTGAAACCCTTCCAAATTTCACAGATAGAATATTCCTGTAGGAAATCAATCAACATGATTTCTTCAATTTCCTGGACTGTTGCATCAATGCGGCAGCTTTGTAGATATATAATTATATTGAAAAATCTTTAAAAGGTAAAAATATATATATAGAAAAAGAAGATAATTGCACAATATAAATCAATACGTATTTCACAAAGATAGTTTAGGTGAGAAACATCGAGTTACGGAAATTTAAAAATACAAAGAATTCAGTAACATAACAGCTAAATAAAGTAACAGTTCAGTAAACTAACAGCTCAGTAAAGTAGCAGCTCAAAAAAGTAACAGCGCAGTAAAGTAGCAGCTCAGCAAAGTAACAGCTCAGCAAAGTAACAGCTCAGTAAACAAACAGCTCAGTAAACTAACAGCTCAGTAAAGTAACAGCTCAGCAAAGTAACAGCTCAGTAAAGTAACAGCTCAGTAAAATCACAGCTCCGTAGAGTAACAAGTTCAGCAAAGTAACAGCTCAGTAAAGTCACAGGTCAGTAAAGTAGCAGCTCAGTACAGTAACAGCTCAGTAAAATAACACATCAGCAAAGTAACAGCTCAGTACAGTAACAGCTCAGTAGAGTAACAGCTCAGTAAAGCAACAGTTCAGTAAAGTAACAATTCAGTAAAGGAACAGCTCAGTAAAATAACAGCTCAGTAAAGTCACAGCTCAGTAAAGCAGCAGCTCAGTGAAGTAACAGCACAGTAAAGTAGCAGCTCAGTGAAGTAACAGCTTAGCAAAGTAACAGCTCAGTTTTGAAAGAGCTTAATAAAATCACAGCTCAGTAAAGCAACAGCTCAGCAAAGTGACAGCACAGTAAACTAACAGCTCAGTAAAGTAACAGCTCAGTAAAGTCACAGCTCAGTAAAGTAGCAGCTCAGTAAGGTCACAGCTCCGTAGGTAGCAGCTCAATAGAGTAACAGCTTAGTAAAGTAACAGCTCAGTTATGAAAGAGCTCACTAAAGTAACAGTTCAGTAAAGCAACAGCTCAGTAAAGTGACAGCTCAGCAAAATCACAGCTCAGCAAAGTAACAGCTCAGGAAAGTAACAGCTGAGTAAAGTAACAGCTCAGTAAAGTCACAGGTCAGTGAAGCAACAGTTCACTAAAGTAACAGCTCAATAAAGTAACAGCGCAGTAAAGTAACAGCTCAGCGAAGCCGCAGCTCAGCAAAGTTACAGCTCAGTAAAATAACAGCTCAGTAGAGCCACAGCTCAGCAAAGTTACAGCTCAGTCAAATAACAGCTCAGTAAAGTAGCAGGAAAAGCTCCGTAAAGTACCGGCTCAGTAAAGTAATGAATCGTTTTTCGTGGCAGGCGCAGCATTTGGTGATGTTGCAATGTCACTTTTCGTGGCAGGTGCAACATTAAGTCTTATCATGCTCTGGAGGAAGTTGAGTTAACAAAACCCCGTGTGGCAAATCACCAAAAGCCCCCCGTAGGTGATATTCCCGGTAGTTTCGTCTTTTCCTGTGCAAAATTGGCCGGTCCTTCGCCTCATCTTTTGCAACAGCAAACAGTTCACAACGATCAAGTTGATTCACTTCTGCCGGCTTGCACACAAAACGGCGATTCAATTTGTCCCATCTAAGGAACACTTTCAGCAGCCCTTCTCTCATAGCTGTGCCCCTCACTCGAATCGGAGCTGGCATATCCTCAGGCTTTTTCAGCAGCAGGTCTGGACCCTCGTAGATCAAAAGAAACTCTTTGGACGAAAACATCCCAGGATGGAAGTCATCCTCAGAAGGTAGGCTCAGACGATCGGCCTTCACCGGCAAAGCCTTCGTTGCAGCAAAGGACTCGTCTTGACCACCCTCCTCAAACTTTCGTTGTTGTCGCGCATAAGGTAAACTGTTCACCTCAACTAATTGCTCTCGTAGAAATCGAAATCGTGGGCAAACGCAATCCACTTGCAGAACCAGAGGGCCCCAGGCGACCCACTGATGAAACCAAGGTCTTGATGAATGCCACCATTTCACATTGAGCGGCACTCAGCAACACCCCACACCTCCCTCGACGCGGTGCAACCTCGACAGACAAAGCTTGGTGACTAAGTGCACACACCACCAAGTTAGTCCAAAGTTCCAGCGATCGGCGAACCACAAATCTAGCTTCACGATGTCGGGACCTCCTAGGAAACTCGCCTCCTGCAGGCTTCCAAGGAATTTGGGATCACAAGGAAACAACTCGGAATGCTTCTCCGATGCTTGTAGGGCGTCTGCAACCTTCATCGCGCTGCAAACATAGCGTGCTACTGGTAAAAATGAATTCTGCTCTCCAAACGTTGATTCCAGCCACGCCAACAAACTCTTCGATTGGTTAGCTTAGTTAAAATTCCATGTTTAGAGCTCAAATTAAAACGTAGGAACCTGGGTCTCCTATTTCTCATTCGGCCTTTGGAGCCGCACTCTGATCATTCTTGCCACCTTTCGGGTTGCCTTTGATTTGACCTTTACTTCATCAGCCATTCCTCCTCCTTCAATTCGCTGATCATCGCCCCCGACCAAATGGACTCCGCCAGCCTCGTTTAGACGTATTGACGCCTCAGGGCACCCAAGTCCTGGGCGCTCCAAAGCCCCCATGGTGGTTCCTCTCCTCCAATCAATCTTGCTGCCACTGTCCAATTCTCGTCGATCAAAAACTGTTCCATAGCAGCCATCATCTTCAGAGTATGTAACCTCGCCTGGCGAGGCTTGTTCTCCACCATGAGCTTCAGGATCTCCGCATACCCGGCTAGGGCATACCCTCCAGTCACCGGCGCTGCGCGGATGAACTTTATCTCTGTGCATTTTACGGCTTTCATCATCTTGCTTTCCATGCGGCTTTGGTAAGCCTCTGGGTTTCGAGCCATGGCTACCCTCAACTTTTCCGCTGCTTCTATTCCTTTCCCTCCTCTTGAAGACGTAGTCCACTCTGCATCCTCGTTGCTGGAGCTGTCCTCCTCGTAGTTGGCTAATCCTGGTTTTTTGTTCTTCTTCTTCTTGCCCTGATGAAAGTCTTTCAGCAACTTGAGCGTCGACAGCTTGACCACATCGTCCATCGAGGGGTTGGAACCCGCAGCTTCCAAGCCACTGATCACTTCGGCAGCCTCCACTGCCGTGGTGCGTCTTCCTGGTTCGTCGGGAATATGCTTGGGTTTTCCCCTCAGCACTGATTGCATTGCCCAAGGAATCCAATCTTGCTGTCAGCAGTTGTAGTTGGTCCAGAATGCGAGCCATGTTCCTTTTTGCTGGCACCCAGCCTTGTCCAGGGCAGTCACGTAATCGTCTCGTCGAAGGAAACCTGCTTCTATCCAAGTCGCCACTTGTTCTTCCAACTGAGAAACCTTGGGAAGCCTCTGAGGTTCCCCTTCCACCGACGGCTGCTGGAAGTCTTTCTTTCTAGCAAGTTTCTCACTGCCATGGTAAACTCCACCAGATCCACCTCGAGCTCTTCTGTCTCCTCGTCCATAACGCAATAATCACTGTCTTGTTTCCCCCCCAAAAGAGCCTCTGGTCCTGCATCTTGTCGCTGAGCCAGAGATTCCCCCTCTATGCTTCCATGACAGATCGCCAGGATAACTCACCCCTGACTGACGTGACAGGGAACCGCCGTAGTCCACGTGGTCCCAATCCGGAGGCCACCAAGTCTACCTCGTTGCCCTCGGCTGCCAAGTACTCGTCTTCCAACAACGAAGGAAAGCCTCTTGAAATGATGCCTGCTTTCAAAACAGACCTGCGATCTGGGTAAAAGGCTTGGAGAAGGTCGGTGTATCATGGCCAGTCTCCACTGGCGTCGTAGAAGATAACGTAGATGCTGGATCTCCACGGAAATTGGTCCACCCCTGCTGGTTCCTGAGGCAGTCCTCTCTGCAATCTGATTTTTCCAAATTCCTAAGCTCAAAAGAACCGAGTTGCCGCAGTCCACGGGCCACCACTTGCCAATCTTGCACCTTTCAGACAATGGAGAGGCACACCACCCACAGCCACAGTAAGCTCAGGAGGCGGTGTTTGAAGCCTTTCCTCACCACCAATTTGGATACCAGTGATCTAACCCTTGCAGATAAACAATGGCAGTCACACATGTACCACAGCAGCACCCAATCACCAAAGAAATGAGAACCAGTAAGATCAGTTCAGCTGCTCGAAAGGAATTGCCACACAGACGAAGGAACGGACCAATGGTCTCAAAGATATCTTTGAGCATCTAAACAAAGCTTCGGGCCCATTCATTTGGATACACACTTCAGGGAAACAATTCAAATCCATAAGTATCTATTCTTGTATTTGAAAATTTCATTACTAAATCACCAACATCAGCAGTCGCTATATCCCCTACAAAAAACGATGCTTACCATTACCCATTATAACGTGGTTTAATTTTTGTATTCCTCCATCAGTAGTTTTATTAATATAGTTTTGGTTGTAATAATCATCTCCTTGATTCTCTGTATCAATCAACGATATTTGATTATTATATGGTAGTTTGATCGATTGTGGGTAGAAATCCATTGTATATAAATTGCTTAATACGTTCAAGTAGCATCTACATTACTATTTTCATATTTCATATATTCAAAAGCATCATCATTAAATGATATTTTAGTATTTGTACTATTAACATTAAAAGTGTTAATATTAACTCCATCTGCATTAGTATCCCCATCACTTGTTAATACTGATACTCGTAACGTTCCGTGAAAATGTCCATTAACATTACAAAAAAAAAATCATTACTCTCATTACCAGAACCTACAGCATTTATAATTAATTTACTATTTCCATTAGTGGGGTCTAATCTTAAATTTCCAATTATATCTAGGGGATTATTAACATTTAATTTATTATTTAGTAATGCATCTACTTCAGTTTGAATATAACGGTCACCACTACCACTACCACCACCTCGACCCACAGCATTATCTACATATTCCTCTGTGGCTAAATGACTAGTGCCTGTGTTCAATAACTTGATGAATTCAGTACCAATGTATGAAATATTACCATCTAATGTTAGATTAGCCATAGTGATATGATTGTAAATAGAAAAGAATTATAACATTATCTTTTTTTACTTTTTGGAGCAAACATATTTTGACATAGATTATGATAGTTTTCCTCTTTTTGTTGTATGTATTGTTGCTGTAATAACTGAAACTGATGTGCCATATTTGCTACTGGAGTTGCTGGTTGAGGCGTTGGTTTTTTAATACTTGATTATTAACTTCTTGGGGTAATTTAAGATTGCCACCAGGCAACGCTTCGCGTTTTGTTTCTTCTTCGTCGCGAAAGCCTCGCGAGACTTCGTCTGAAGCCGAAGCGTCTACTTCTTTAATGATGGGTTGTGCTTTTGGTTTGGCACGTGGTTTAGAAAATGGTTTTACTGGCTTTTGTTTTAATGTGCCTTGACACTTCTGTTCGTGTCCATACCGGTATGATTTTTAACTTCATCTCACGATTACACTTGGGACACCTAACTAACTTATCTTGTGGGCTTACTTTCTTTTCTACTTGTACTATGTCTTTACTTTCTTCAACTTCTTCTGTTTTTGTTTCTTGTTTTGTTTCAACTCCAACAGGGTTGGAGTTCAAAGAGCCACTGGCTGTTTCTTCAACAACTTCATTAACTTCTTGATTTGCTTCTTCAAATGGTCGCTTAATTGCTTCTTCTTGCTTTGCTTCTTCATTATGGGCATCTAGTACTCTAATTTCGATCATATTTTAATCTATATAAATTCTATATTTTTCTTTTGATGGGAAATATATAGACTCTGATATTACAATGTAAATATTATTGTTATCTGTTCTAATTTACATTTTCAATAAGACGAATGACTCAATAATAAAGCGAACTGGCAATTGATGTCATACAAGTCCATGATTTTCCCAGTCCCATCTGTTATTCTAACTGATATCTTTTTAATATTCCTATTTCCTACATCAATGTAGTCCTCGTTCAATGTTGCACCTTGGTAATTAATGATACCACCTAATTGCGACGACACCAGCACTTTTTTAATAATAGAACTACTATAAGTGTTAGGCGCTGAATACTTGTAGTTGGACAATTCAGGTGATGATATAAACAAATATCTAAAAGGCACTAAATTCAAATATGATGAATTCCAAACTGTCAATGGACTAGAAGGAATGTAGTTTCTCAACAAATAATTTACTGATAAAATATTGTTACTGTCATAATTTGCTTGTGTTGTATTCCACGTGTTATTGACATAATTGCTTTATTCAACATCTGTTGGAATTTGGATTTTATAGTTTAATCTGCCTTTTATTGAAAATTCAGCTGTTCTAGTCGCTGCTGAATAGGCATAATTGAAAATACCTCCAGCATTCAAATCTTCAGTGTTGCTATTTAGTCCAGCGTGAATATCAAACGTCATCTGTTCGGCAGAATAAAACTTGTTACCTAAAAAAATCCTAAAGTTTTTTACGAACACATCTGAATTGTTAAATATCATGACGTACAAGTATTCGCGGAAGCCTACTTCAGTTGTCTTCCATGAAGCTGGCAATGATATATCCGCAACATGCATTTTTGTACCTCACAGAATCACAACCACAGTATGAATGTAGCATACCAAGCATTGATGAAAAATAACGTTGAGGTGTATTCGGTTAAGACTGATGCATGTGTCATTGATGCGTGTAATTTGGGTAAGGCAAAAAACTTATTGAATTTTGGGGTTGCCATCGCATCTGGAGATACTGTGATAAATTAAGTTTTCCATCCAAGCCATTTGAAAAAAACTGGTCTTGAAGGATGTGATAACAGAGTACTTCAACACAACTGGTGTGGTTAAGGATGAATGGAACACTAAAGAAATTTTACAAGAACGCATTTTAACAAATAAAAGGTTCATGATTCGCGCTGAATACGCTGGAAGATCATACATACCACAGTATATGACTGAACTGAGTTATAAGGTTATGAATGTAGGACCTACAAAAAATTTAAAACAAGAATGTATAAGGGAAGCAATGACAATGAAAAAGTTTTTTGGCATATCATTTGGTGATGAAAAGCTAGAAAAGTTTGATTATCCTGATCGTCATAGTTTTTGATGAAATATATTTTTCACAGCGTGGGTAAGTTGTGTTTGATATGGGACTTCGTGATGAATAACCCTGATAAGATTATAGTAGCAACTGGGGACACAAAACAGTTGAAGAACCCCGAACGTTTGAACGTTTAAGCAATGTCTTCACATTTAAGGAGTATGCCAATCATTCTATAGACTTGGTTTTTGAAAATAACATTATGCTTTATGAATGTAAAAGATTGAATAATGAAATTGATAAATTAAAACTGAAAGATGTGAAACACTTGATTTTTGGAACTGACACTGACTACAAAAAATGACAGATATTTTCGAAGTACAAGTGAGATAGAATTGTGTGATAACAACATAGCATACACAAACAAAACGTGTAAAGAAGTCAGCAAGAAAAAAGAGAAATGAAAAAATATAAAAGATGAATTCATAGTTGGTGAAGATGTCATATGTAGAAAGTATCTGAAGTAAAACCTACTTCCAGTAGTGCCCGGACAAGCCGGGGGCGGAAGTTTCAAAGAAAAAACAATGAGTCAAAGAAAGAATTTGCCGATAGAACGCGCGCAAGGCGACCGACCAGCGCGATGCCCAAACCATTTCTTTGCTGTGAACGAGCCTTCTGCTGTTCCATGGTGGTGATGTGACCTGTTTTGATGTCATGAAGTTGCTTGCGGCGTGAGAT
>Ga0126337_10000458_pt1 | contig 20619 bp, 16 predicted proteins | sample DipCmetagenome_FD_92527 | JGI IMG/M metagenome (GOLD analysis project Ga0126337, IMG submission 92527) | Coral microbial communities from La Bocana,Puerto Morelos, Mexico - Diploria C A metagenome | ecosystem: Host-associated > Invertebrates > Cnidaria > Coral | place: La Bocana,Puerto Morelos...
CGTCTTATGCTCAAAATTCACCACCAAGCCTCCTTTACGCAAATTATTCTCAACCCTCTGCCACCTTTATGCAGTTTTCATATGGGTGTTCTTTTCATCTTTGCTGCTTTGGAAATTCGTTTACATTAAAACTTACAAGTTCGCACTTCGAAAGCGAGGTTTGGTAGTGAAAGTTAGCCAGTCTGACGTATATTTGCATAAGGGCTATTAGTTTAACACAATTTTTGATTTTTTTTTTAATATTCTGATACAGCCGAAAAGAAAAAAACTGTCCAAGGGCGTGGTCTCAAAAAGGACATGGTAACGCTGCAGGACAGGGGAGTAGTCCTTGTTACATATAATATTGACAAGAATTTCATGAGGTTTCCATTGGGGGATGGACCATTATATTTTTTTTTGAGGGGGGAGGAGGATGGGCAAACGTTCTTTTCTCTGTTTATGCTGCGCATGAATTTTTGGGGTAATTGTCGAAACACACCTCTCTCCCTTCAAAAATATGATGGTCTCTCCCATAAAACAAACGCTTGCTTATCGATTTCTCCTGTTTAAATTGGTAAAGTTCATTGATTTTGACGTACAAATAATAAAGCCGGGTTATGTTAAAGTTTCGACTAAAATAAATTAGGGGTCACATTTGCACTGTTATATTGTTGGTGAAATATGAACCAGAAGGGGATTGCTAACATTCAAGGTTCATTGTTACATTACACTAAAAATAATGACTTTGTCTCATCGCAAAAATTAGATTATGTAATGCATCAAGACAAACAGTTTGTTATTCGAAAACAAAGGGAAAGTAAAAAACGCTACGAGCGCATTTGCGTCAGAAAAATTATGCTTTGTAAACATTTATGCGCGGCAGGGGTAAAACGCCAAACGCAGAATATAGTATTTGACCGTATTCCTTAGATTTGAAAGCACAACTACATGGACTTATACGTTAAGGTTATTTAAATAATACTCTGGATGGCAGTTTAGAAAATTATAACACTTCGCAGACGGACTAGAAAGTTACAAGACTACTTTACATGCGGCGTTTTACCCCTTGCCGAAAAATATGTGTTAACGCAAAATATGGTCTTAGTTTTCGAATGCCTCTCAAATGCCTCTTTAAGGGTTAAGGATTGCGAAAATGATGGCAATATTTCACATTATAAACGCCACAGATCCACTTATACAAAACATTATTAGGATAGTTTGCCTCTAACTTATCTTTCATATTTTAACCTAAAAACCCTGGAGGCCATGCTGAATTACGCGCGCCAATTTATCAAAATCAGACTAGTTTTTCACTCGCCTTATCTCTGAAACGAAGCCGGTGACCACTAATTTTTATTTCATTTCTGAAACAAGTAAATCTTTATCTGTCCGCAGTAGAAGTTTAAAAAAATATATATCGAGTAGAAATTTTCTGTAGAACGTCCTTAAAAAGCCATATTCCATTTTGGTGTTGTTCGGTTAGCCAACTGGTCTGCCTTCCACCAGTTTGGATTTTTAGCCATGTTATGCTTATTTACATTATTTGTTTCATTTTTCGTTTCATTGGCTCTGAAGAGCCCAAAAGGTTGAGTGGTGAGTTTAAATAAGAGAAACAAAATAATGACTACAAGATATAAAAATTTTACCACGATAGCAATTTTGATTTGACGAACTGAAACCCACTTACATGGTAGTAATTCTGTTCTGCCACACAACACTGAGCTGTTCTGCCGGTTTCTTTGTAGAGAGGACTAGAGAAGTGACTTCCCCAGGCTTCGAATACTCGATTTTGTGATCTAACTTTTTAAGAGCTTAACAGTCGAGGGGCCAAGTAAGATCAGCCATTGTTGAGACGTTTTGCTCCGAAAGTCAAAACGCAAGATCGAGGTAATGTTACGGCAAACTGATTTTGTCAAGACGGTCTTGAAGGTTTCAGTCTTTTCGATGCATATTTAGCTGCAGAAGAAGTTTTGTTTTAAGGCACTTTAAGAGAGGATGAACCTTCTCCACCTAAACTGACCGGCAATTGGAGTGATTTTTTAACCGCCGACCGGTTAGCTCAGTTGGTAGAGCGTCGGACTACCGTGCGGGAGGTCTCGGGTTCGAGCTCCAGACCGGACCAACACTTCAAGGGTCTTAAAATAACTGAGGAGAATATGCCGCCTTTGCAATGACGTCTGCAAATGGTAGGCCCCGTCTCCTGCATCTTCATTGTTCTGGTTAGCAGAGGAAAAATAGTAAATAGTAGGGCACGTACTTCCAGGTGTTGTGGTCTGCTTTTTTGTCCATTGTGCTGTTATTTGCGTTTGGAACATGAGCCCCTGGCTCGGGAAATTGGGCAACCTCTAACTCCGTTAACGACTCTATACACACAGGGTAAAGTATACTCATTACAGCGATGTAAGGACGTTCAAAGTGTGCAGAAAATAAATTAAGAGCCAACCTTCTGACAAGGCCAGCCACAAGTTTTACATGCTCTTTGTGCATTCTGACTGTTTAATGGTTATATACGCACGAGGTACGGTTTAAGTAAATTATAACAAAGTGCACAATGACCTTACAATACACATCACCATGATGTAGAAAGTTCAGGTTTGGTCCAAATAATTTTTGTTACTGAAAGATCATTTAATCCAGAATTCAAGACAACACTCTCGAATACCTTGTGCTTATTTAAATTTGATACAGCCATATTGAAAAAATCTAATCAACAAATAAGAAATGGATGAAACAATGATTCTTCATAGGTGACCCAAGCTTGAAATAAGCACCCTAATAGCGACATTAGTTCTCAGAGGTAAAGCTTACAACCATCCAAATTACCACAGATTGGCCCAAAAACCTCAAGGGAATCAAGGAAACACACACCTCGAGTGAGGAGGTAGGTTTACTGTTCATTCTTCTTCATATTTTTTAGGCTTAGCAATATAATTCTCTTTCCCATGCAAATCCTTATATTTCCACTGCTGTGTAACCTGACAACTACTGTGCGTACAAGGGAGCTTGGGCCACCTGTGGTTTCTTTCATTAGGAAGAGAACTACCGCTTCTAGCTTGGACCTTAAAAAGCGCTTGTGCTACACAGTGTTATGGTGAAATGTGATTTTTACTGAAATTTATGGCAAACAAAATCAGCTTGTGTACTGTTTCATATATTGCCAGTAAGTTGTTCAATATAGATGTTCATATCGCTAACAGTGGTAAAACCACCATAAACTTGGATAGGCATAGATTCCACATTGTTTTCCATTGACATAGCCATTATTGCTTGTTATTTGATGGCAGTTGATCTGCTGGAATGAAACCTTCCTCATTCAGTTTCCTCTTGTATTCATCAAAAACTCTTTTCTTGGCAAAATAGGACACCTATAAATATCAAGTGTGATAACAATAGTTAATTATGGATATAAACCCACATATACAGAATCAATTAATCAATCAATTGATCAATAAACCAATCATTCTGGGGGTGACTTCCATATGAAAAGGTTGGCAAGACTGTAGTCTAATTTGCCTGCATAGCTTGGCGGTTTAAGCAGCGGTCATGTGCACAAAGCGGTGAAGCCACGAAAAACAAGGAAGAACTGCCGAAAAAGAATAATTTGGATGACTCATCTAATCTTAACAGAAGTCATTTGGAGAATTACAGAAGCTATAAAGAAGGTAGTAGGTCAAAGATGTCTGCCATGCTAGTGAACCAAGTCAGTTTTCAAAATTTTCTTGTAAAACGAGATGTGTACAAGTAAACCACTTGTAATCACTCCTGAAAAAAGTTCAATGATTTGTTGTGTTATTTATGATGTTAATTTGTGTAAATTGCCACAACAGCAAGCAAATTATTGTGTTATAGTTTTAAGCAGAGTTCCCTATTATCAAGTGTTTTTTACCATTAAATTTTGTTGAAGCAAATATTGTTTTAAAGAATCACAGATTACTATAGCTTTGCAAATTATCTAAGGTATAGATTTACACCCTCCCTGAATGTGGGTAATTTGAACCTTTTGAGCATGCAGGTTTCTGATCATGCCTCATCCAATGGCTGTTAGTGAGACCTTTATCTGGAATTGGCAGCTTGTGTTTCATTTAAGTGTAAGTGAACCTAAAATATCTTCTGTGATGTACATGTATGTTCAGTTCTGAGCCAATTAGAGCATTTGGAGCCGTTTTCCTTCAGTGGACTCATCTGCCTGAGGTCATGCAGTACCCAACCATGGGGAAAGGTATATAGAGGACAAAGCACTGAAGCTACAAACCACCTAAATGCAGACCTCTCAACCTCAAAACACCGAAAATCTGGATACTGATGTAAAAAAATCTGGAGATTTCAGTAAAAATCTGGAGATTGATCGATTAAGTGAAAGTGTTTGTATCCTGCTTATAATTACTGAAAACTGAACAGAACGGTGGCTTGATTTGTTAAAGTTTAACTATGGATTTCCACAGAATTTGGTGCAAGACTCACCTAAGCAAGCCAAAAATGAAATTATACAAGAAATTGCATCTTTTCAGCTTGTGCCTGTTTTTCGTGAGATTTCCCTGTCTCGTCGTGAGACCGTGAGATTGAACTGAAAACCGCGAGTCTCAAGACAAAATCGTGAGACTTGAGAGGTCCTTTTTGCGCTCAACTGTTTTTCCCATATATACAAAGCCTTATGTTTCGACTGTTGCGTAACGAGTTGAGCACGCAAGAGACAAGAGACGCTCATTTGTGAGCTTGGATAATAAAATAGGCTGCAGTAGGTACAGGTCATTTGAGTATACACCATGAGAAAATGTGGCCTGTTTGTGCAACAGATGCATCCATGGGATTCTCAAGTAGAGTCAGTATGAACACCTACTATTACTTACCCAAGTTGCTGGGCAAAGAGAATTGAATTCATCCTTCTCTTTAGTGCACGCTGATTCATCGTTACCATTGGACGACAAACAAGCGAAGTAATTATCTCGTGCTGCGTGGCATTTTTTTCTTTGTTCTCCTGTTGGAGCTGGCATCGTTGGCAGGAATAAATATACACTGTTACACTTAGTACATGGACTGTTCAATCCGCCATTTTACTTTGTAACCACCCCTAGCTTTTTGCCGGGCTTGCAATGACCTCTGGGATCGCAATGGCCGTTAAATCGTTCTCCCGCTAAATACAAACTTGGAAGAGAAGAGAAGCATTTTTCACTTGTAAATAAGGCTATACTGTTGAATTATTTTAGCGGAAGTGAGAACAGTATACTAACTGATAGTTTTTACAGATGGTACAGTTAAGTTAAGTGAATGCAGACTGATATGAATTCTAGCGTGAGATCGGAAGGAATCGATCCGTCCGTTGTAAGTTCTAGGCATGTCTTCCGTGGGATAGAGTACGTCGTCACCATTATGATTGACAGCGACAAAGAAATCTTTGTCCTTGAAGTCGAAGACAGACTGACGTCCGATCAGTGGAGAGGGCAGTTTGATGCCAGATGTAAGTTTCTTTGATGTCAACTTAAGCTTAAATAACATGATGTGAGTTTATAAAACTTCCCTGCTGTACATGTAATTTCTGGGACTTTGGCAGCTGACTTCTGAATATCGGTTGACAGGTCAAGGTTTACAATTGACGTTACAGCAGTCCCCCCCCCCCGGGCCCCTGCCGTGATTGAGTCCCTAGTTTTATAGCTTAGTTTTATTTATTTTCAGATATTGAAGACTTGACCCATAAAACTGGGAATTTCAAGCAGTTTACAGTCTTTGTCAACATGCTTGAAAATGCGCTTTCAAAGGCAAGTATTATTCCTACAGTATTACCCTGTATTGACCACTCATAACTGAATGATTTGTAAAATTGCTAAAGTATAATTCAAATAATTTATTGAATCAATCGTGTACATGTTCATGGTGGTGTTAGGCAACTTCATTTAGTAGCCAACAATAACACTAAACTTTATAAAATATTGTTAAAGCAAATTATTTTTAGGGATAAAAGGGGAAAAGGTCTTGCAGATGTGTAATATAACTGACTGATTAATGTGGTGGTGAAATTACATACATTGTAAATGGATCCTTCTCTTGTATTTCCTGTAATTTACTTTATTGATTATATATTTTTTCAGAGTAGTACTTCAGTATCTGTGGATCTTTTGACGTATGGTGATCTTGAATCATTGCGTAATCAGCAACATCACAGAACTGGCTTTGGAACGCAACATATTCCTGGTGCAAAAACAAGATCACAACTTCATTCTAAGAGATATCTTATTATGACGTATACTGTTGAGTATGACAGGTTAGCCATTGGTATCTTATATTGTAATTAGTGTCCCAAAGGGGTTTATGGATCCGGGACTCCAGGCCTAAAAATTCAAGGCTCCAGGGCTTTGAGGCCCCAAAAATGGGGCTCCAGGGGTCCATAGAACCTGCTTTTAGGCTCTGGGCTCCACTGTTATCAGCTGTTATATAGTAAACTGCGGTCTCAGATTTAACCCAAAATGATTTCAGGGAATAGACAGAATTTAAAATTCAGCACTTTACTTGCTTTCTTTTTCTTTTTTTACACAATAAGTGGCGGCAAGATAATGGTCACATTGCCATTCCTTCTGCCGTTTTCCCATTTCTGGCAGCCTTACTTTGTTTGTGCTTACCTTTGCATTTGATGTTAAGGGAGCTCTGTCACGGATTTTAACAGATTTTTTAATAGCCAAAATTTATATTTGTATCAAAGGAAAACAAAAAATAATAGTCCATTTTTATTAACAATTTTGTGGAGGCGCGGTGGCCTCATGGTTAGTGCGCTCATCCCCGGAGCGAGTGGTCTGGGTTCGAGCCCTGGCCGGGGACATTGTGTTGTGTTCTTGGGCAAGACACTTAACTCTCACAGTGCCTCTCTCCACTCAGGTGTAAAAATGGGTACCGGTAAATTGTTGGGGAAACCTAACAGATTGCAGGGGAATGACCTGTGATGGACTAGCATCCTGTCCAGGGGGAGTAGAAATACTCCTAGCCGCTTCATGCTACAGAAACCGGGGATAAGCTCTGCCAGCTATGGTCCACTAGGATCGAAAGGCTTCATTTTTTTTATTAACAATTGCTATATTAGAACACCGAAACTGTTAACAAGCATCTTTAGCTGCAGATCAGATTAGCTAAACTTTTCAAGCTGTTTCCGTGGGTCTTCAAAAAAATCAATATTTCTATCCACATATTAAGGTTATATCTTCCTTTAGATGTTCAAAAATACTGTTTTGCATGGGCAAAGTTGCCTACCACTGATTTTAGAACAGTTAAGACCAAAAATCTGCAAAAATCCTCGTGACAGAGCTCCTTTAACAAATTGTCTTTCCGCCCTAATTTCCAGTTTTCCATGACTTTTACAATTACCTTGATACAAACATCTTGCTTTCTGGACCAGGTAATTTCGAAAAAGCACATCTCAAGAACAGAAAATTTGCTCGATGCAACAACTGGGAACTTTGTGTTCAAACCTGATGGAACTGTGGTATCCCTTTTTGAGTTCAAAGAATTATTTAGCCATAAGCCAAATCCATGCTGGATTAAAATGTCAGCTATATATTGCACCTCTCGATTTCCTAATAGTATTTGAAATATTCAGTTTAAAAAAGTCAACTTGTTTTCAAGGAAAGAAAGCATTGCCACTGGCCAAGATGCAAAAAATTCATGCTGAATCCTATTTTTAAGAAACACTTGGCAAGCTATCCCTTGTCTTGCATGTATGATGTGTACAAACCCAATTGCAGTTCCTTCTGATTTCTGTGCACAGTAATCGTATTTGTAAAATTTTGAACACCAAATGTTTCGGCTACCTCATTTAAATAGGAGGCTAGCCAACTTGACAGAAAACAAAGAAACACCTTCAAAATGTGATAATCGCTTTACACAGTGGATAAATGACAAAAAATGTATTTGTCTGTTACACCTTTTGCTCCAAAAATTCCATTTACTAGCAGGTAACAAACAAAAGCAACAAGGACTACCCTGGAAGATACTGAAAATTATTGAGTTTTTATACTTTGGTCCCTGGGCTTCACTGCAAATTTTCAGAGCTCCTGGTGCCTGAGCCAAATAAGATCAGGGTTCCAGGCAGTGAAATCACTCGGCTTCAGGTTCCAAAGGAAAAACTTCCATGCACCAAGGCTCCAAGAACCAACCCCTTTGGGACCCTGTGTAACTGTGTAATTATGAATCTTATCAGATCTACTTGCACTGGTGTTATTGGATATAAGAAGGTGTAGGAACGGTCCTGAATACCACTTTCAATTTTTTCATGTATGAAAAAGGGGGGAGGGGAATATTATTGTCTTTGAACTTTGAAACACACATGGGCTTGTGAAAGTAACATGTAGCTAAAGGGCAATTAGACTGAACATTGAAACATACCAGTTTATTTAAGTGTTTTGAATGTTGTGTGGCACCCCTTGATGTACTGAGCATTGACTGCTTTTCCTCTCTCCTTCCGTCCTCCCCTCAAAGATGCCGAGTTAAGTTAATCTTGTCACAAATGATACTTACAGGATACATTACCCACTTCCTTTGCCATATGTGGGAAAACCAGATCCAGTGCAGCTACAAGAGACAATAAGAAAACTAAGAGAAGAAAACCAACGCCTTAAAGAACAGGTAATGTTCAAGTATTAGAAGATGGCTGCTTTAGCTAGCACCTAGCCAAGGGCTTTGCTTTTAATTAACACATGTTTTTTTGCAGCTCATGAAAGGTTCAAGGACTGCTGCACTGACTCACCTTCAAAAGGAGTAAGTATAAATTTGTTGAATTTATCATGTCAAGTTGAATGACATTAAGTATTTCCAAAATCATATAATACCAGGGTTGTAAATAAATATTACTGGATGTTATGATGAAAATCAGATGAAAAATTTTTACTTATCTAAAATTTAATCATTTAGGAATGACAAGGTGGCCAAGGAAAAGATGGAAATAGAAAAGAAGTTCGAGGCATTTCAACGGGAAGTGAAACATACCTCTAAAGCAAACACAGCCAAGGAAATCAGAGTGTTAAAAAAAGTTGTACAGAATCTTGAGGTAACTTGGATAACTTGCAGGATTAGGTATAACCACTTCAGTTGACTAAAGCACCTATTAAAAGTATCATAATTCTTTGTGATGAAAACCTATACCAGCATGTTACTTCATGTTTTCTTCATGGTATAATAATACTCCAATCTGTTTTCTATTTGAAATTGTTTTTGTAATATTATATGAAATAATATTACTTCATAAATTAATTTGTTGTTTCTTCACAGTTTAAAAAAATGAAATAATAATTATTGAAAAGTATGCATTTCCCAATTAATTTTAAGAACTGTGCTGTAAAGTTTAATTTGTTGAGTATTCTTTACAGTAAAACAGCAATGACATTATAACATAAAATGTAAAATATAAAATATAAAATCTCCAGTTTGGTCCATTTGCTTTAGAAAATGATTCAGTTTCATCTCAATAATCCACTTGCTTTTCATTATTTAGAGTGAACTAATGAAGGAGAAAAACAAATATCAAAGAACAATCAGTAAGAAAAATGAAGAGCATAGGAATGTAGTTGAAGAGGTGAGTTGGCAGTGAAGTAATGACAACAGTATCCCTCTCACTCATGAAATCCAGCCCTTTGTTCAGATCTCTTCAGGTAATCAAATTCTACAATCTTGTCACATTTTATATTGCTACGTTCATGTACAAATTTCATAACCAGTTCCTTCCTATTGTCTTTCATTCTTTTTTCACTAGAGTAACTAATATTCACAAGTATAATACTAGACTTGCATCAAGAGTCTCATTATCTTCCTGTTGTTAAAACTAATTATGGCAAGTTTAATAATCCGTTTCAGGCCCCCTTTGTGTGGTATTCTATTGATAATGATATGAAGTTATCATCCATATCAATGTTTCAGAAAATCACAAAAGTTCAATATTTGAAAGATGCTAGCTAGTGTCTGTATTATACAAATCTAAGGCTATTTTGCTCTATTTTTATTTTTCCTATTAGTAATGGTAATTTGATAAGTTACACTCATATCCTTCCTATTTTAATATTTCATCTTATTTTTGTCAGCTTTCCCTTTTTCTTCATGTTGCTCACAGTATCATTTCACACATAACTAATCTGAAATACAGAGAGGAATGTATGATCATTTCATCACTTCACTACTCTTTTTAGGAAACTTTAAAATATTGTCTTTATTAGCATAAGTTGTTCAGTTTCTGACTGAACTGTCATTTTTACATTTAAAGGTAAGGCGAAGGTAATTTTTTTTGTGACGCAGGGTTGAAAATTCAAATGTTTTCAAAGAATGTCACAAAGAATTTTTGAAGTTTTTTTTATTAACATAATTTCCACAAATGATTGATCTAAGCAAGCTCCACACTATGGAAGCAACAATTTGAGGCCATTTTTATTATTTGAACTCTCAAATGCTGTTGGTCTATTGCAAAGAATTTGTTTCCAGGTTGCTTGGGTGACTTTGATTAGAGTAAACATGTAACTAAAAACTTTCACTGGATATTAAGTTTGATTCTTGATCTTAAAAGGGTTAGAGTCACATCGTTTGCATAGGCTTTGAAAAGTCCTTGAAAAAGTTGCCATGTCCTTGAAGAATCCCTGAAAATAAAAGCTTAAGGTTTCCTCCTCAAAAATTCTTTGCCAGTAAATGTCCTTGAACTGTCACTTGAGATTACCTGATAAATATGGCAATCTTTCTGTGAACTCTAAGTCAAGAAAAATTTTCCACCAGCTAAACAAACATTATAATCATGTACAATGGAAGCCCATCACTAGCAGGCTGTATTAATGGGGTATGGTCAAATTTCATGAGTGGTCTAAACTTACTGATGTCTCAATAGATACCGGTATAACACAACTGTACTTTATAAAAACTGTTCTTGGAATACTGAATACTGTTCACATTGGAAATGTGAACTTAGCTGGTTTGAGTTTGGGCTGCATCATATCATTAACAGGGTTTCTTGTAAAAAAAAATGTATTGGGTGTTCTGTCTGGGACATAATATAGTTAATTGAGGGAAATAGCTATGAAACCTGGCAAAATTCTTTGTTGTGTGTTTTTGTTTGTTATTTTGGAAGTTGACCCTGCACAAAACCTGGCAAAATACAAAAGGTGTTTATGTGTGCTCTTACAAGTAACCAACAGAAGCATTGTGATTATGTAATTCACGCATAGTCAATGAGCATAAAACAAAAGATGTGCAGGGTCAAGGACCTTCCAACATGCATCTTAACCTGTTTGTTTGTTTGTTTCTTTGATGTTTGCCAGTCTTCTTTAACCATTTCCCTCTATTAACTATGGACAGAACAAAGTCACCATACTAATGAGATGTCAGTACTAACCAGGTAACTGTAAGGCAGGGTTCCACTGTAATTGTAAGGGAAACATGTCCCTGAATTGTTCCTTAAGAGTTCTTGACTAGTCCTTATAAAATGGTCCTATGTCTGTTTGTTCAGCATGAGTCAGTTTGTATCTAGTATGATGCCTTCTATATGCAATGTGGTATGCTACTGAGGCAAAATGTAAACAATAATGTCTGCATCAATAACGTCCTATTGGTAGCTGTTCATAGCTTGAGATTGCCTTCATATACAAGTATCAAATAGTTGGTTGCTTGACAGTTGTCCACTTTTAAGTGAACTGAGACTGCTGAATAAGAAGTGTAAAAACCCATCTGTACAGTATAATAGGTGTTAATCTGAATAAAATTGCACTCAAAATACTGGCACAAAAGTGATGAGGCATGTGATTAAACAATGCACAGAGTATTTGCAATATTGTACTTCAGATCGAAACTCACCCTGTACATAACACTGTATGTGTCATAAGTCTTTTTATTCAGCGGTCTTGGCTAACTCAAAACTAAACTAGTTATTAATCAAAAGTAAAAAATGTCCACAACAGGAAATGAGCACGTCATAATTATCAGGTTATTAATAGTCATTATTTCATAATTTTTTTTGCAGCTAGAAGAAATCCGTGCAAATGAGCGTAATTTAAGAGCAAGATGTAGAAGCTTAACAAATGAACTTGCAGTATTAAAACGAGGGTAATTGTTTGAGATCTTTCTTTCAGAAGAGTCAATATTATAAACCATAAGTTTTACTTTTCTGAGATGCCCTTGACTGTTCACAACCTCTCTGATTTTTAACCCAGAGGAAGGAAAAAGTCAGCATGAATGCAAAACATGAGGGGGTGAGGGTAAGAAAGTGAGGGAAGCAAGTTCATTCTAGAATAGAGAGACTGTAGACATCTTGGGAGTGGACTTATCAGGCTCCTCCCCCTGTTTAGTCAATTGCAGGGTTACTCCCAGTGGAGAGAGGTGACTTGCCTAAGAACACAATGCAATGTCCCTGGCCAGGGCTTGAACTGGGACTCCCTATCAGGAGTCCAGCGCACTAGTCAAGACGCCACTAAGCCTCCCATTTTTCAAGCTGTGGCCTAATATAATCTGCCTTCCCTAAGACTAAAAACACTCTTACATTGCCTTGAAACTTTCACTTTAAAATTTATGAAACAATATTGTACAAGTTGAGTCTTTTTTATAAATTCCAAGGCCTAGACCATCACCAGCCCAAAGTAGTAACTCAGCTGCTAGGAGAGGTCGGGCTCCTCGACGTTCGATTTCCCAAGAAAGGAGACCACCTTCCAAACAGTCTTCAGGCATGCGCAGTAGAACACCTTCACCAGCAGGTGAGGGAGTTGCACCATTAGTACGAAAGTAAAGTTATAACGTACCAAGAAAAGCTGCGCTATGAAAGTCACCATACGTACATCATAATCCAGTCATGCGCACTCATGGTGTGAGCAAAGCTTGATACTTTGCCTCTCCATTTCCATCAGCAAGGTTACAAAATAACTGATTCATGCTTTAGTGTGCAACATGCACTTAGCAAGTGTTAACGCTCCAGAAGTTTAGTTAGGCTTGTCTGCACTGTATCTCCAGTAATCCGTACCCTTCTTTCTGTTCTTTGCTGCTCTCCAAACTTCCCACGTGCCTCGCTATTAGTGGATAACGAAAAGTAAAGCTTGAATCAATTGTTGTTTAGTAGAAATTATTTTTAATGCTTTGAATCATTTTCTAATCGTTTGAATATACATTTCCAGTTGGTAGAGCTCCGCGGTTTGATCCAACAGCGTATCCTTTTGATTTTCGAAAAGTAACCATTTAGTATTAATTCTAGCTGCTGAATAGATGCGTGACAGAAGAACTTTGCACAATTGCTTGTCATGACCACGGTAATGTTTCTTAATGATTGTAAAGATACGTCAAAGAAAAGCAAAGGAAACAGAAGGAGATGGACGAAGCCAGAGGGTGAGTTGAACAAAGCAACATGGCTTATGTTGCTGTAGTGTTGACAAAACAAATTGCATGTTTACGAATCTGCTACCATCGGGACTTAATGTAAGAGGAACTGAAAATGAAGAATGATCACAACCTTCTTCAATAATCTTGGAAACATGAGATTCATTTGAAACAAATAAAAGCTTATCACAGTCCAGACAGTCATCTTCAAGTGGTTTGTTTGTCTTTTTCAGTGTGAGATTATTGAAAGCAGATGAAATATATGCGATCCAATGTTTAGAGTAGTGCTTTACTAAGTACATATTGAGTATATATTGAAACCGTGGTCTTTAATTATTCAACAACATAGGCGAAAGAGATCACATTCCAGTGGATATGGCACACGAGCTCGTTCAAGGTCCCTATCAGCCGATCGCTTACCTCGTAAAGGCCCTGATTCGGGAAGAAAGAACCCCAGCATGTTGTCGGGTATGATTTGCTTTTTACTAATTACTATCTATATTTATCTGTCTAAATTGCTATCTGTATCTCATACTCTAGCCTGTGTAGCAGACGTCTTCTTTCATTTTCCAGGCGGTAAGATCGAGAAAAAGAGTGACCAAAAAAGCGCCTCTGGGGCAAGCAAAAAAAATGGCGAGACATGCTCTTCATTTTTTGCGCTCTCTCGCAGTTTCGTTCCCTTCGCGCTTTTACAAATAATGAAGAGGCTACTTTAACTCCTGTCAACAGACCATTTTCGTATTCTCGGTACTGGACTGGAACTACAGCTTGCAACTGAGGCTAATGCAAATGACGCTCGTCTCTTTTTGATGATATTCCCCCATGACCCTCCATTGCAGGCTACAATCATGGACAATTCGCACGTTTGGTGCTTTTGCGCACACGCCAGGCGCGAATACAGCTACACCTTCCCAACCTCGCCCCCCAATGATCCCCACATTGAATGTTGAAAACTATTGCCTGTAATTTCACCTGATTTTCAACAATGTATTGGGTTGGGAGAGGTGGAACAGCAACACGTTTTAAAAAGGATAACAGCGCTGTTCTCATACTTTAGTTGTAAAACACAGATAATTTGTTACATTACATCAGTATCCCAAGGACGTTTGTCCTCTACCGAGAATAGCAATATGGCCCGGCTAGTCAGTTGAGCCATTGAAAAACGTTTATTTGTGTAGAAAGTTACAGCATTAATATTCACAAAAAGTACAATTTAATAGCGGATTGCCTTCAAGTTTATGAATTGTCAGCGGATAAATATATGTAACATGCTTAACGCAGTTGCTCACCTGGGTCAGCGGCAGTACAGTCGATGTAGCGCTATTCTTAAGTTGCAGATGATTGTCGTGTGATAGTCTTTGCTCTTGGAATTGTTAATCTGTTTTGTACAAAAACTTCACCTCGCCAGTTAGTGATAAAGAAATCACAGTGAAGATCATTTCACTGCAGTCATCAGTGTCTTTTTTCTATGTTTCTTCAGTTTTGAATATTATCAATCAAACATGTTCACATTAGTTCGGCTTGTCTATGTAACCAAAATGAAGGTATAGTACGACAAATACTTCGATAAAAGAGAACACAACACTTTCTGAAAATGGGAAACAAAGTAAGCCTTTTATCTCATCTCAGGAGGCAGACTAAGAAGAACATCGTCCAATGGTAGCCTGGGCACAAGGCGCTCGTCTCAGTCCTCTGTAGATAGAGACTACTTGTCTGATGACATAGAGGGACATGCGCAACCACGACGAGTGAAAACCAGGTCAGCATAAGGCCCTTTGCAGCTAAGCCATCACGTGACCTACTTTTCATATTATTTCTGGGCTAAAACTTACAGAATGCCAGAAATGGAAAAATGTGTCGAAAATTTAAAAATAGCCAGGTTTGAGGCCCTTGGAACTAAAAAATAAGAAATAATGACGGTTTGAATTTATAAAAGAATTAAGAATATTTGTAAGGAAAAAGTTGTTGGAGAGCAAAACCTTGCTCTTCAGCAACATTTTCCATAGATATCTTTAGATTTTCCGAAAATTCCAACTGTCGTATTAACTTACTCTTTAATGGCCTCAGACTTGGCCATTTTCGATGTGCTTATTCCATTTCTAGCATTCTTCATATCAGCCCATAATATAAAGAAAATTTTCGTTTCGACAGTGTTATGATGACTTTTGGCATCAAAAGGTACAGACATGTGTGATAACCTGACTTTATTAAAACATGTGGGTTAATGTTGGCTTTCTGCCAGCACAATGAGGTTATATTGCAAAAGAAGTGGCTTCATGGTTGCTTCACGGACAGTGTAGAGTTCCCTGTGTGAAAATACTTTTCTCCAGTTTTATGATCGACCACAAAACAGGCAAAAACCCTGCAACTAGAATGGATTAAGTGAGAATTAAATGCGGAAATTATTGGAAAACACCCTGTATGAAAGTGCGCGCTAATAGCTGTAAAACGATTAGATTATGAGCTCGAGATTTCTATCGCGTGATAGTTGACGAGAGCGCAGCCTGAGTCAACTATCACGCACAGAAATCGAGAACGAATAATTTAATTGTTTTAGTGTAAAAATGTCATCTAAATCCTCTTCAGAACAATTCGAAAACACGAAGAAGCGGGCCCTAGTGCACGCTGCTATGCTACTCACTATCTACAACAGAATAGATAGCGAGTAGTGTAGCCAATCAGAGAGTGCCATTTGTGATAGAAGCCTAGTAGATTTATACTATAAGTCGTTAGAAACGCGTAACCAGAACGACTGTTGTCAGAAAAGAAAAATTCCTTTTTCTACTCGACTGAACAAGGCGAAGTCGCATTAGGGGAAACTGTAACGTTCATTTCACTTAATCAGACATAATTTATGTCTTTGAAGATAACATATTTCGGTGTCCCTTCTTGACTTGATCAGCTCACTTCTTTACATCCCCATAGATCCATTAACGGCTCAGCTGGGAAGACGAAAACTGCTTCCAAGAAAAGCTCGTGGTACAGCCCTGGGGACTCGGACACGGTATGGTTTACTTTGATGTTCGTGTTGTTGCCTTTCTCCACTCCTTTTGAAATTTATACACTTGACATTTGACAGTAATAGTGGATTCTTAGCACGGGACAAAGGAAGCTAGTGTCTAGTAGCTTATTGTTTATCTCTTTTGTTTTAGGAGCGAGGGACAGCATTGAAAGTAGCCACCGTACCGTATCCTTGAATCCTCAACTCAAATCAGATCAAATATCCGACTTAGGTTATCTCTTGTTAATCATAGTGCCCACTTTTGCACTGATATTCAATTTTGTTTCTGGTGAACTACTGCAAAACCAAAGTTTCTTAAAACGTAATGATTCTGACAGTAAATTTTCACAAAGATCTTCCTCAGGACTGCATGCCCACAGCGAAATGTTTCTATAAAAATAGTTTACCAATGCTGTAAGACAACACTGACAGATGAAAATCGTGCAAAAGAATACTATTTGCTGTTTGGTCTTTATTAGGGGAAATAGTTTGTTACTCTTTCCTTTTTCAAATTTCATAGTATTACACTGCAATGTGTGTTGGCTTACATTGCTCTGTGTGATGTGTTCATTGTCATGTGGTCTGTGTCAAATGCCTTGCTTATTGCGTTACATTGCCATGTTCTTGCTTTACATTGCCATACGTGCATTGTTACATTGCCATGTGTCTTGTGTTACATTGTCATGTGTGTTGCCTTACATTGCCAAATGCGTCGTGTTACCTTGCTTCGCTTGTTGTGTTGCGTTATCTTGTGTCTTGTGTTACATTCCAGTGAATTGTGTGCTAATCGTTTTTCTCTCCTTGGCCTCTATCGAGTTTAGTAACACTTTTTAATTTCTAATTCTCTTTGGATTTGTAATCCATGTAATTTCTTAACATACTTCCTAGCTATTCAAGTACTCCAGAGAATAGTCGAACACACTCCAGAGGTTCAGAGAAGCGCCGCCACGTCACACCTTTGCGAGGTTAGCTTGCTTGTTATTTCTAACTTGCATGACAGTACACTTGTCATAAATCCTGATATTTGGTTTTATTTTTTCAAGACATTGGGAACGAGTCCCTAAATCGGTCAGCGGAGATGATGGAAATTGATGCGCGATTGAACGCACTGCAGAAGTTTATGAAAGAAAATATGCCTTGATACCGTGATGCCTTGGCACTTCACTTGTCACATATAATCACATCCGGGGTTATCGAGAATGATAATTGGATACGTATGTCACTTGTTGTTTAGGCAACCTACATGTACCACAATATTCCATCGTGCACTAGAAATCTAGGAAATGATTCAAACTACTGATTTTCACTGTAAATAGATAATTTTGCTCCTTCGTATTTTAGGCTATTTTATCGTACATAAGTGTAAATAAATGTTTTAGAACACAACTATGAACTGGAGCCTGTCTTGCTCAACAACTACTTAGGACGGGTAGGAAACTTTATCGACTGACGAGTACCTGGGTTGTCTAGTACATTTTGGCCACGCTTTAAAGCCGAAAGGATAAAAGGCCAGGGAGGCGTGCTCACATGAAAATCCCTAATTTATATAAACAATAGTTTGGTTGAAACTAATACGCGCTCTCATTGTTTCCTTTGCGTGTATTTCATCCTGTACAGTATTTCCCTTTTCTTTTTTTTTGCATGCGTTGTTTTGCCACGTGGTCCATCTGCTGTTCAATTTAGCGTGTCCCATTTTGTCACTGTTTCTTAAAAAAACATTTTATTTTTCTCCGAAGAAATATTAATTTGGGGAAAACGCCCACTAAGATACTCAATTAACGCCTAACGCAAAAGTTAAAACAAAACTCTTGAACTCAAATTAAGTTCTGCCCAATTCCTTTTGCATTGGATTTTGTATTACGACGGTTGTTCGTTACAATGTTTTATTGTCATTCCTGTTTTTCCTGTTTTGTTCTTTTTTTACTCCACCTTTACGTTCTCTGTTCTCTGTTCTCTGGTTCTCTATCCTGTGGTCCTTTTGTGTTTCGTTGTGTTCTGTTTTCCCCTGTCTTTTGTGTTTCCTTTGCATCATCTTGTGCATTTTCTTCTGTGTTCAATATTTTTTTGTTCCATCTTGGTGTTCATTTTCCAGTACGTTCCATCCCGTTTCCTGTTGTACTGGGTTACCATATGAATTGCCCTTTGAGATTTTTATTGCTTTTCTTTTACGTTCCGTATTGCTTTCCGTCGTGCTTCCTGCCCTTCATGTTTACATCTCCTTTTGAGTTCTCTTACTCAATACGTTTGCCACCTCTGCTCGCTCATAATAGACTTTCGTAGTCGTAGTCAGCTTAGGCTTTTCCCACGAAAGGACGGAAACCTAATTGTAGCATTGTGCGCATGTATGTATTTGCATTCAAGACAAATTCAGTCGACAATTTTTGCACGGTCTTAAGGTCATTTTAAATAAGCACATAGCATTGCATTTTGCCTTTTTATGCTAACGCTTGTAACTTGACATGAATGAATGTTTTTCTCGCACCTGTTTTCACGAAAACACACGGAAGATGTACATGTTTCATTTCACCGACAAACAAGAATAAATTTAGTTATCACTTTAATAGTCAGGAAAAAGCACGCTCTCATTGATCGTAGTATGTTTGGTTTTGAAAATATAATCAATACACAGTAATAACGTAACGTTTTGGCTGAATATGAACATAGAGATCACTCAAGCCGGTAAAGAGAAGCCATATACACATTTAATTACATTTCTTGAAGCTCAGTGTATCACGTTAACGATGCTAGAACACATCCGTCCCAACATGCTATTTTCTACCACAAGGAAAAAGTACACAACGTTTTTTCGTGCTCCTTTATCAACAGTTTCTTCCACCTAATATACAGTGTTGGAAAATTACCCAAAGCGAATACGCGTTGTTTTAAACCATGTTTCTAGTTAAGAAATAGATTACGAGCTCGAGATTTCTTCGAGGTGATAGATAGTTGATGAGACCGAAGGCTAAATCAGCTATCGCTATCGAGAGCAAGTAATCTAATTCGAACTGAAATTTGCTTCAAATAACGGTTCCAATTATTTTTGATCTTGGCATTAAACTTCAACTACTGGATTCTCAATTTGACATTTGCAGTTATGTACGCGCGCTCATCAGTTTCTTTCAAAATTTTCGAGTTTTTTTAAAACCGTTATTTTTTAAAACCGTGATTATTGCCGATGGTAATCGATGACTAATCGATGGGCCTGAAAATTTTTGGTCATCGACCAGTCATCGATTGCATCAATAAGTCATTGGTTGCATTGATTAGTCATTGATTTCATTCATTACTCATCGATATCATCTCGTGGCTGCAAACGTATTTGGCGAAGAAAAACAAAATTAAAACAACTGAAATGTAAACAGAAGTTTCCAGGTTTATTCTTTTCAGCTTAAGTAGTACATGGAAATTAAGCTTCAGAAGGTTTACCAGTATCATCGTCAACAGGAACTTCAGATACAAGGAAAAATGCGTCTAATACAGATATAGAGATTACTCCATGAAAAATGCGCGCGTACGATTTTTATTCACGAGTTGAGTAGTATCAGAAAACGAACGAGTGAGCGCAGCTCACTCGGTTGTTTGAAAAGCCAATTTTTGGCACGCGCGTGTTTAGGGAACCCATTCAACTGCAATGTATGCGTGTAAAACTAGAATAACTAAAACATCAGTTTCTCTTTCAAAATCTAATATTTAATGAAATAGCACGAAATAAGACGTCAGTATATACTTTCACAACTTTTATAAATTTTTTTCAGTTGAAAAAAAAAACCTGACTGAGGCTTATAAGTCAATCGAAATCGCGATGCGATGTTAGTATTCACTAGTGAGTTTTCGTCGTTCGCGTTTGTGATTGGACGAACGACGTTTTTTTCACTAGTGAGTTTTCATCGTTCGCGTTTCGTATTGGCTAATGCTTTTTATGTATCATTTTTACGTAATCTTTTTTTTCTTTTTTCGTGAGGGGATTTCAGTATCTATGAAGTAAAAAAGAATCACAAACGCAAAAAATGGTACAAGCCGTGAAATTGTCTTTCGTGCGCAGTATGATGGCTAGGTGGAAAACGCGGGGCCGGGGTACGGGGTACGGGGTCCAGGGGTACGGGGTACGGGGTACGGGGTCTGGTGGAAAACGCGGGGTCTGGTGGAAAACGCGGGGAACCATTTTTTTCGCCAAAATATGAATTTTCCTCAGTAAAATGAGGAGCCAGAATTTTGTTAGCTTATATTGCGATGAATATTAATTCAGCATCTCGGCCTGAAACACGTTGCTTGATCAAAAGAGCAAATTAAACATGTCGTGAAAAAGAAAACCATTCAAGAGCCAACGTGTC
>Ga0126337_10000459_pt1 | contig 20609 bp, 15 predicted proteins | sample DipCmetagenome_FD_92527 | JGI IMG/M metagenome (GOLD analysis project Ga0126337, IMG submission 92527) | Coral microbial communities from La Bocana,Puerto Morelos, Mexico - Diploria C A metagenome | ecosystem: Host-associated > Invertebrates > Cnidaria > Coral | place: La Bocana,Puerto Morelos...
AAAAACACGCTCCATTTTTGGTGCAAAATCGGTGCATAAACAGGCCAACACATCTGGAACTGATCAACGTCCCCTTTCCAGTTTACCGATGATTTTGTCCAAACTTTTCCCGCCAGAAGGAAGGATGTGGAGAGTAAAAAGGAACGAGGTTAAGAAAGCAGTAAAAAAAAGAAGGAAAAGGAGTAAGAGGAAATTTGGAACGGTTTCAGAAAAAAAAAAAAAGTCCAAATTTTGGCTTATGAGCATGCACCAAAGTGAAATTTTATACATTGTTACACGGAATCTCTATCAAAATGTTGCTGCAATGTGAAAAAAGTGCTTTAATAGCAAATTTTGGCCAAAACTAGCATCGTAACAAAAAATTTGGTTAAACGGATGAAAAAACGCAGTGAAATGGTTAACCCATCGACCTTGGGAGTTGGAAGCCGGATGCTTGTTTCTATTTACGTATATCGTAGCCTTCGAACATGTACAGGCTCCCAACGAAGACGGGAAAGAAAAAATCAGCGAGCGAAGTGAGCCGACAAGCGCGAAACGAATTCGGAGAGCGAAGCGATCAAGGTTCTCCGTTCGCTTAGCTCGCCGAATTCTTCGTAAGCTAATGTATCGTCACCCCGGACAGGAAGCTAGCCTTTTCCACGCGTTTATTAAGGTTGGGTGGCGCGCAGCGAGAAGTGAGAGCGGATCCAGATAACGGAAAGCTTTGTGAGAAGCGACTACCCCCTATTTTTTCGCGCGCAATTTTTTCGCAAAAGAGTAAGCGTCTATCTTATGCTTATATTTTTGCCAACATGTCCCCATTAGACATTCACAGCGACATAAGCATATGAAGAACGCAAGGTTTGATATTCTTTTATACTTATGCCTAGGTCACGGCCTTCCTCCGGCACTAGCGCATAAGAGTGAGGACCGGGCTCAAGCAACAGACTTTCAGCCAATCAGCGAGCACTTAATGCACAAGCTTATGTCAGTCGCAGACGGTCCTCACTAGCGCATTAGCTTCTTATGTTTGTGCTTTTGCTTACGTTTGCGTGGCAAAAGAGGACATTTTGAATTTGCAAATCGATACAAAATTACTTTCTAAAGAAAAGTTGGCTCAAACTTGCTTAAGGTAAATGACGTGAGCCTTTCCTGAAAGAAAACTATGAACAAAAACGTATATAGAAAAATTATTTGAACTGAAAGGCAAAGATGTTAACGGTGGTTTCTCGTCTGTGGATTTCAAAACTCTTTGCCAAAGCGGAGCAACCGTCATAGGACGAGACCTTCCTTAGCCGATAGTTACGAGATGAAAAAATAACAAGCTTATAAAGTAGTCTAGTTTCAATTTTGGAATTTTTAACACACACATCGTTCAAAGACCAATAGTAATTAGCCGTATTCATATCTATTGTCATTACTCATTGAATGGACTACGTGAGAAATTGCCCTCTCGCTACTTTCAAGAAAGCTGCATTGTTTGTTTTATAATCATTAACATCTTAAGTCGATCTCTTTATCTTTTAAAGTATATTAAGAATTTTAAAATTCGTTTTTAATTTAAATGAGCCTTGATGAGGTGACTCGATAAGCCACTTTGGCGACAAAGATTTACAGGAAAAAGGAATTTCCTTTGACCTTTTAATACAATCCGATTAAAATGCTTCAAGTGGCCCAGCTTTCACTCCATGGATTTGACAGTGAATCCAAAGTTTGCGTCAAGGCCTTTCCGGCTTTTAAGACTAGAAAAGTGTGTGATCTCAGTGACCACACAATGTTGTACCTAGTCGGATACGAGTAAAATTTATTTGGACTACTTTGTAGCAGAGGACTTACCAAGGATTTGTAAAATCTGGCAGTTTGGTTAATTTTCATGTCTTTCTTAGGGTCGCATATTGAGGATTAAGGTCTAGATCTGCCCTGGACTTGTGTCGGTCCGTTTGAATGCGATTGTCTGTTATTTATAAATTTTAGTCCTTAAATTGACTTTTGTCTTTTAAATGATAAATATCTCCACAAATTATTCAAAATTAGCTGTATTTAAAATCGATAAAACCGGATTTCCTTCACAGCATTGACTGAAAGGCCATGCACTGAAAAATCACAATGAAACGAGCTAGTCATGACCCAGTCATTTTACGCATATACGGTAAACTGAAATTGCACTGAAACACACTGAATAGTTGATTGATGTTATGGAAACTGAGCAGCTCGGTTAGTTTTGTTTTCAGTGGCATTCATGAAAGATATAGGTTGAATATCCACAATCATTTGCTCTCGGTCATCTAACATATATATAACAAGCAAAAGAAGACTGACTTGTGATTTGGTTTTTATGGTCTTTCTACATCATTAACGCATTTTAGACAGACCTTTTTGGCCTGAGAGATGACTTAATCAGTCCAGTGTCTTTAGTTGAATATTTATGAGGTGGTGATATTTAGGGGAATTCAAGTGTGTCAGCGCCAGTTTCAAAATTAACCTGCTTTTCCGAGCGGCGACGTCGAAATTCCTTTTTCAAAGTGCTTTCCAAAATCACGAAAGTTCGAGGTGGCAAAAAAAGTTATTGATTTATATCGTTTGATCCGAATCAGTCCGAGGAGATTATATAAAGCCTTCCGAACAGATATCTTTCGAGAAAATATACACTTTTACTAAAAAAGGCAACTGTGACGGCATTCAGATCAAATACAATGCTTTACTTGTCCCGAAGTTTTTGGGGGCCCGCCCCCCGGGTTGGGGTCCCTTCCTGAAAACTTGCTGGTGACGTTGGTTGAGCTTTCTAGCACATCGCCTGCTCTCATGATACATACGTAAAAACTTGCTGGGCGGGTCCGCACCGCATACAGAGTATGTCTTGAGTCCTCATATATTCCCCTGATCCTAGCCGACGTAATAATTTGACCGTGTTTACAGCTAAGTAAAGGTCTCTTGTTTAAAAACTCAGATTTTTTTGCATGATTACACCGAGCCTGACTGACTGATCGTATCAAGTGAATGTGTGAATGTGTCATTACACCTATATTGTGCTTAGTCTTGGAGAACTGGCTTTTTGCTTCAAAAACGGGCTCTGAGAATACAGAATTTCAAGGAAACAAATGCATGAAATTAAAAAGAAAGAGAAAAAGAGCAAGACGCGTCTTGACGGGATTTCATGTTGCAAGCTATTTTTTAGCCTGTATAGTAGATATGTATAGTATAGATCCCGGGATATGCACCAAAGCTATCGGGCTATTAGTTTCCGCTTTTTCACAAGAAAAAGAGGCCGAGCCATGCGTTTCACGTTCATTAATTTGATCCATCTGCTTTCCTATGCCGAGACTGAAACTCGAGACTTTCCCATGATCTCTCTGCTATTGCGCATCTTGAAGTCACGCGAATGCTGACAAGTCCCCTCAACTTGTCAACGACGAGTGAAGGATGTAATTTTATCTCAGATTTTAATTACAACACTTTGCCATTTCCCAGCTACACTAATTTGCCATGTTTACCCTCCTATTGAGTCATGTTTGAACATACCCGTAGTTTTCGGCTTAAAAAAATATGCGCGCTAATAAAAGGTTGACGGCTAGCAATTTCCTGTCTGCATAAATCGTTGTCATTCGTTAAACCGATCACGCACGAATGTCTTATGGAGTGTAACATGTACAGTGTCGAAAAACGACAACGCCATAAAACTGTGTTCTTCGTCTAGTTTTATATTTGCTGGAGTTAGAAGAAAACATTTAACAACAAATTCGTTCGTGAGGGAATATCGACGAGTTGACTTTCTAATGAATGACATTTGTGAGTGAGTGCCAAATATTTGATAATTGACAGTGCACCGTCTGTGAGAACAACATCAAATGCATTATCCGCCTTCAACTTGAAAAACAGTAATATGGACTTAGTTAGTGTGGACAACCGCTCTCAAGTGTCTCAGCATATGATTGATGCCTCCATAAACAGAACTTTCCAGCATTTGTCTTGTTTTGTTTGATCACGTTTCTTTCTTTAAAAGTACAAACTTGCCAATGGTAGGAGATTGCTTTGGTCCCTTTATGAAGCCAGAGAAAATTACAAACCAGAAAAAAAAAATTATGCCTCAATTAATGTCTATGGGTAAATTCTCACCCTAAATATTTAATAAGATGTTCATGATGACACCAAAAAGATGAAACAAAACTGTCTCACGCAAGTTGTTTTCCTCCCACTATTATAGCTACGGCCCGGCATAAAATCATTACAGGAGATGGGCTCCTGATAATTAATAGTCATAGGAAAGGGACATAGACGTAGAAACCCGTTTCTGTTATTTAGAGAAACGAAAAGCCGCACTTCATAGGAAGACGAACGGGTTCTCAATATTAGTGATTAACGTTCGAATTCTGCATACTGGTCCTCATAAAAAAAACCCAGGAAAACGCAAGAACCAAGCTAAACTAGACATCCAGAACTGGTGTTTTGTTCCAATCAAGTTGCAGGACATCAAAAAATCATGGTGATAAACAAATAAACAAATAACTAAACAAACAGAAATTAACAAGATAATGAACAACTTGTTAAATGTCGTCAGTTTTTCTACATGTTGAAATTGCCGCCATTAACTGCTACGATAAGAATGGACGACGGAAACTGCACTGCTATAAATCTTTCGATCGATTTCAACCGATTTTTCATCTGAAATCAGGAATGAAATTACTTTTGAGTACAGACAATTGTAATTTTCGTTAACGGAAGCTTTGGAATTTTCGTTAACGGCACCTTTGGAAAACGTTGCCTTTTGGTATACGTCAGTATATTATAATAAGCAACAATACCGATGATTTTTTTGACTTGAATTCATTTAATCAGTTAGCGTTCCACGGCAGGATCATACTCTTTTGTCGGCAACACGTGTTAGAAAGGTCAGGCTAGAATACATAGCAGTTCGGATCTTCTCCTCTTCTGTTCGGAAATTAAAAACCGATTGGACCATTGGAAAATTACTTTCGTGTTGGACGTGCTCGGAATTCATTAACTTCGTTTAGCCTTCACCTGTTCGCTAAAAGCTTTTAACTCGTTTTGTCATTTCCAATAAACCGTTCATTGTTAGCGTAATTACGCTTACGTAAACCTTAAAACTAAATATTTAAAAAGTTACTTCTGAGTTGAAAAACTAAGTTGATACGTATTTGCGACAAACGGTATTAATTCACTCTTTCACTTATGTTAATTAACAATGCAATTAACTGCGAAATTATCAAGCACAGTCGTGGTTACACTTTACAGCGGAAAACCAAATTAAGAAAAAATCGGTACAAAACTTATGCAAAATCAACACAACAAATGCTTTTCATTTCATTGATACTGACACGTTCCAAAGTGAAAGATCATTCAAAGTTGTCATTCGTGAGTGACTTGTCCCTAAATTGGCAATGGCTGTTAAAAACACAATGCATTTCAATCTATTTTTATTTAAAGTGCTCACCTATCTATTTGTTTTTTGGGCAAAGTACGCAATTTAAACGTAGCGAATACACGTAAAAATACACTGAATCAGGAAAAACGTGCAAAATGAAGCAACTAAACTTCTCTTTTCTAAACCAAAACGCGATGACAACCATTTATTGAAAGACCGCGCCGGTGGAACCGCTCACAAAACTTAGGTGCATTTTCAACCTAAAATTGCTAAAAGAGAGATAGTATTTATCTCTTACCGTGTATTGATGGAATACTGTTTACCGTTCCAATGTCATTTTCAGTGTTTTCCGATGATAGCGATTTTCGCGAGGTTAAAAATTGGCGATCGCACGAAAACCTTGGAAAATAAAATATACAGTGCTGAATATTTTTCTAAGCTAAACAAGTTCTTTCCCTAAGCCCAGAGTCGGGATGTTAATTTAGTGTTTTAACTAAATTCACTAGGTGGTTCTTCTCAGTTTAGAGTTTCGATATGAATTTTCCACCATAAGCCGTGATCTTCGCCGGGTTGTTCGAAAGCCGGATAACGCCGACCCAAGACGAAAGTAAATCGCAGTCTTGACTTTTCTTGTATAAAAAATGTTTTTACTGCTTATGTTTTAGGTAGTTTCCTACTATTCAAATTCAAAATTGGAGGACAAGCAATATCAACAGAAAACATCACCGAAAAATTACAAAACTGTTGTAAACGTTTTCGCTTATCTTTGGTTAGCTTTATTGGGCTTTGAACAACCCGACTCTCAGAACTCTAAATATTGTTTCACCCAACAATGTTAAGATTTTAAAATCTAATATTTTTATCCCGTTGGTTTTTGTTCCTCTTCACTCTGAGGAAATGCTAAAAGTTAGAAACATGTCTAAGTAATATCAGTGAAACCCACGCGAAAGCCACACAAACAAATCAAACCAAGTGCCACAGATTTCCTTTCCACCAACGCTATTATAACAGGTGCACCATGGCCAGTCTGTGTCCTCTTACTGAAGTAGGCGTTTTTCCTGAATTAATTTCCCTCCAGACTGACAACACCCACTGATTGATAAAGCGACACTTTCTGTATTACACCAACGTCTCGAAACTAATTGTGTTTCGTCCTCGACTAGTTTGTAACCAGGAGTTAGGGAGTTCCTCAATTTGGGAGCATCCGCTTTCGGTTGCAAGTAGCGATCCAAACAAAAATAAACAATTAAGGTAGTGTTAGTCTAGATAAGGGTAAGCCCACAGCTAAGGCAAAGTGACTTTATCTCATTTGCAAATTGACCATGAACGCATGCCCTAAACGTTGCGTTGTAACGGGAAAATCTTGCGTCAAACGGCTGACAAACAACTAAATTTTTAATAACCTCAAGGCAGACGATCCAAAATGCCACCAGAGGCCTGTCACCAACAATCTGCTTCCCCTCCTCCCGCGCAATTTGGTTCAACCCTTTAGTTGTGTGCTGGATGTTTTTATCCCTACCTCCCTGACTCACTAGACTTCATTCAAGCAACACGTCCTGCAAACTACTTCAATCAATTCAAGTTTGCTGACATCGAAATCAACAACAACTCTACCTCACTGACAAAGCTAAGATGCGAGCATTGTATTCGCCACTATTCTTAAGATATCAACATCTGCATTATTTTTTGCATGTTCTGAGGGATTTGTTATTTCGCAAATTCTCCAATACGGTGGTCTGTCGGCATTATCCTGTGTAAGATCCTTCTCTGGCTAATTAATTTTCTATTTTTAAAAGTTGTGCAATTTTCGGCTTCCAGCTTTTCAACGGCTTTAGACTGGAAGCTGAAACCTCTAGGAGTCAGTTTTTTTGAAAGAAAGTCCCAAAAAAATAACCAAGCAAGATGATTTGTAATTCCGTTTACACCTTCATCTTCAAGTTAATTTCATTGTTTCGCGGGACTAAATTTGTTTTCATTTATGATATGTCTTCCAGGAAGTGTAGAAAAAAAGCATGATAATATTCTATAAACAGTTTTTCAAGGAATGGACGGATATTTCTGCAAACAAAATGTAAATATGAGAAGCGGATAAGGATACTTGTGTGTAATCATGTCCTCTCGGGAAAAAGACCTCTAGTAAATAATTGCTTTTTTCTAAAAGGAAGTAGTAAAATATGGATCGTAAATAATATTGCCAGTCAAGGCAGGGGGGGGGGGGATTTAAGATCAACTTATAAGAAGACTGATTTATTTGAGTAGAAATAGAAGGAAGCGAAATAGCCACAACAGAGGAGGGAGTTAATTTAATTGAATGCATTTTTGAGTGGGCATAAAGGAAATCAGTTATCAAATGGTACAAAAATGTCGGCCACTCGCTTTCGTCAGTACGATTTTCTTTTATAATAATCTAGGTGAACTGAAACAAGCGTGGGTAAATTTATTCATACCTTACTACGTTTGTTTTTTGTTTTCCGTCCCCTCTTATGTATTTATTGTCCACGCGTAGGTCCTTTGGTGTTCCAATTGGCTTCACATTTGCAAGTTCCTTTTCCGCTCTTACTGACTGAAATACTGGTAATCAAGCACTGATTTTGTTACTTATTTGACTGTACCGAAATAGTTCTTTTAAACATTACTTACACGAAGGCCTTGTAGCAAATTTTAGCAAAGTTTTTTATTTGCACAGTTAAGTTAGAATTCTGTTAAATCCGTCGCTTACTGATTTGGTATTTGAGGGAAATGCTTAAATTATCACCTGTAAGAAAAAAGAAAATGATTTTGAAATAGAGTTAAATTAACATAGCAGTTTATTTTTGTCTTATTGTAATGCTTTGGTTCCGTTGTTTTAAATTTTCAGTTTTTTAAAGTTAAAATTTACACCTTTCAAGGTATATTCGAATCGCTCAGACATTGTGGCTTGAACATCGAACAGCCTACTATAAATAATACTTTTCATTTACATGCGGTTGAATAATTGAAAACAAAATTCCATTAGCTGCTCGAGGGCTTCACCGCGATTGGAGCGAGTTCTATCTTTGCCCACTTGCAAAAGCGTAAGTCGCATTTACGCGCATAATTCAGAGAATATCTTTGACCCAGAGCATGTAATGTTTTGCAAATAGTAACTGAATGGTTCTTTTTATTCGCCTAAAGTGTTACTGAAGTGCAGAGAATGACAGCTAAACATTTTTGGGGAGTAATGCAAAACAGTGTTATTAGGAAACGAACTTAATAACAAGCTGAGGTCAATGTAGTTTTCGGTTTCCATGCATCACAACACGACAGTCTTAAAACAGATTTTTTTTTGCTGTGTTGCAAACTAAACCCAGTTGTAATTAGCTATTTGAAAACATATCAAACTCGGAATAAATCAACGGTAAAATTTTTCGATATTAGAAATTAAAAAAAACTTTTGTTGCAAAACAGTTACGCTATCGATTCATGTCTTGGAAAAAAATGTGAGTGACACAGGACTGAAAATTTAACACAGAAGTATATAATCGAAGTGCCTATTTTTTGCGGCTTAAGAAGCTTAAAATAACAATCGTTTGTCTTCCGATAAATATCTGCATTTTCAACTTTCTTTCAAAATGTTTCCTGTCTTTGATATTTGCATTGTCTTCAGCCTTAAAAATAACTCAGCGATTTCTTTCTGACCACAATCGAGGGATTGATTCAATAAAGAGCGCCTGTCGAGACAATTTTTTCGGAATTCACTGCGTAATTGTGGAGTTCCATATGTTTCATCTTTGCTGATTTTTTGGCAACACAGTCTGGCTTTGTGACATCAAAAACAAAAAAATCGACAGTTAAACTGTTGAGTTTACGAATTTTTACTCAAAGCAGTCACATGAAACTATAAAGGAAATTCAGCTCATATGATTTGCGCACGCCAAACAGACGTGGTTAATTTTGAAAAAATACCAGGTTTCTGAACAACTGAGGTGTATCTTCTGATCGACATTTCATCAGGTTTTCAATAATAATAACATCATGCTATCTGATTGGATTATTTTCCTTCTATGAACCATTATCTTTTCCACGAAAAATTGAAAACAAACTCGACCACAACCGGTTATAACCGGTAAGCAGAAAACTGCAAAGTCAACAAACTTGTATGCTATATTTTGCAATGTCATTGGTTTTTACACTGCTCATACCACGCTTTTAGCAGGCTCAGTTCAATGTGTTTGTCAAGTTTGAACATGTATCGTGACGTCAGATCAGTCCACACGCTGAAACAGCGTTGGCGAATCTTTATACGCAAATCTTTAACCGAGCTTCTTCAATTCTTTGTTGCCAAAAATATCGCCCTTTAATGTGCCTGTTTTAATTGAACGCCTTTGAAAGAGGTGCAAAAGGCCAATTACAAACAATTACTCCAAGGAAGTGATAAAGCGAGACAGAAAGCTGGCTTATAGGTCCCCTCGCCATGACGTAATGCGTTATTGTTTTGGTTAATATTACGGGATGGACAATGAATGAAATTCGAATTCCCTCGGGCCAAGTAAATATTGAATTTCCAGCCGAGACGATGGACGTATGTGGAGAGATGGCAGAATCAGGGACCGCGCTGGAAAATAACGACAATCCACCGCCAGTTGATGGCATTTTCGCTGCCGAATGTATTCTCAAAAAGCGAACTCGAAAAGTAAGAAACACTGCATTCGAAACCCTGTCGTCTTCGTGTTGATTCGTGCCAGAAATGCTTCCCTAAATGTGAATTTTCTCTCCGTATTTTTTGACAGGGTAAGATCGAGTACTTGGTCAAATGGAAAGGCTGGTCTGCCAAGTAAGTACAATTTTGCATGGAGAATAAAATTATTTAAAGGCGACGAACTGACTAGAATTTTATTCGATTTATACAGACACAACACATGGGAACCGGCCGATAATATACTTGACGCTCGGCTGCTTCTCGCGTATGAAAACAGGTAAAGTCAAGTGTTAATATGAATGTCGTAATTTCAGCGTTATATGCTGTTTAAAATTTCGCTCTGAACGTGGTAGTCAGTTATTGCCTCTGTCGTTTCACATTTCAGCCGAAGACGAAGAGGAAAGCGATCGAGGTGGCAAAGAGGAATTGCAACATCTTCCAAAAAGCCGAGACTTGATACGGTTTGTGTTTTGATGTTTTGTATGAAGGAATATTGCAATTTAAATAACTTAGACGTCGAGGAACTCGCGCGCCAAAAAATTATAATTCAACGTCAGTGCCCGGTATGGCTGAATTTGCCCTGTCAATGTCATGTGCAAAAATCCTGTTTATGTTTTTATTATTTGTTTATAATTTTAGGGTCCAAATTTTCACATGAGAAGCGAAACGAATTCGTTAGACTGGGATGGCATGGAAGATGAAGATTGCCGTGTTAGCCATGAAAGTGAAAGCAGTGATTCGAGTTTTGGTGGCGATGATGCTACAGGCAACGAATTTGAGTTCAATGGCACGGATGATAATCTAGCAGCGAATTCTCCGCGACAAGCTATTGGCGCGGAGTTAAGTTTATCAAGCCTGGCTGCACCGCCGTTAGTGCAGAGCACCCAAACAGGAAGGCCTCTGTCAGACCAGAAAGTGACAACACTCAACGCCAATGACGCGAGAAGTTCCTTTGAAAAACAAGCCAAAACGTCAAGCTCTGAGCTCCCGAAAACGCCGATTTCTGGAGAAAGGAGAGAGGAATTCTTAAGCAGAGCTCGTATCCCTCAGGAGACGAAATTAAAGATCAATTCGGAAAGATTAAACGGTCACGATGAAGCTTCTCTCGGGGGGAGTATATCCGGAAAAGGATGTCTTGTCGAAACCGTGGACCCGGCCGATAAGGTTTATCTCGAGTCAGCAGAACAAGAAAACAAAAAGGTTCCCTCTCAGAAACGTCGAGAAGGCCTTAGCGAAGGGGAAGTTAGTACTAACGGAGAATTAAAACAAATGACACTGAAGATGAACGGCGAGAAACCCTTCAAAGCTTGCCCGGTCACGGACATCGGTAAAAGCGGCCATGTGAAACCTTTCAAGTCAGGCAAGGGTTTTCGCAGTGAAAGTGGTGAAAATCAGGCTATCGCAGTTATCAGCGGCTGCGATGCAGCGTACATTAGCACTCCAACGCAAAATAAACTCCGGCGTAACGGCGAGATGCTTGTGTCTGAGATGACGGTAAACTCATCTTGTGTTTGTTCACCAAGTCCCAACGAGCACTCTACCAAAACCTTGCCACAGGAAAGCTGCAAGTGCTGGAGAAAGCCCCTGATTGATCAGATCTTCATCACTGATGTAACATCTAACTTTGTTACAGTCACCGTCAAAGAGTGCTTAACAGATAAAGGGTTCTTTCGTCAAAGATGAAACGCGAAAATCGCGGCACTCTCGGATGCAGTTTCTCAGTCTGTGTTTTCAGCCGCCGGTTTGTCGGCATAGGCAAAAGCGTATGAAGTTGTCAACAATTTTTGGTCGTTTCATGACCTCTGCTCCATGCTTGTGGATTGAGTATGGATTGTTCTTTCCAGTTTCCTAGATGACGTATAGCGTAGAAAAGTATAAAACTGTGGAATCATTGACGGAAATCATTGATATCATCGGGGTTAAAACGTTGGTGTTTTAACTCCGAAATTGCTCAAACTTAGTAGCGCATGGTAGATTTCTAGTTCATAGTTCATAGTTCATTTCTAGTACATAGTGTTGGTTTTGTTAGAAGTTCATAGTCTTGTTTGCAACGAGCATCTGAACGTTTTTCAGTACACTACTGGACAGAAGTTCCCTTATAAATCATAACGCCTTTTCTACGACTTAAACATCGTGTTAGCACCAGTCGCTTGCTTCATCAAGGCCCTTCGAATCGAGTTTATTTCAAAGCAACTCCGGGCGAGCGAATGGATAAAGTTGTAGACTCTAGATTGCTATTAATAAGGTGTTCTACCGCTGATGTACCGCCTCTATCGCACATGATGATAATACAGAAGAGTCGAGCTGTGACGGAACACAAATCGTCTCATTTATATTGGTTTGTAGATCGATCGAGCTGGAAGTGAGAGTACGTACAACAAACTTTGCTTACTGAACTACGCAACGCATACACAGCCGTTGATTTAAGTAGAGCTTGTTTATAAATCCACGAAGCCGGCATTAAATTTGTAATAAAATCATTTGAATGAAAACTAGGTAAAGAGGTATACCTATAACAGTGGTTAAAAAAAAAAAAAAATTAAATCTTAACGACTTACGTCGTCGTCATAGTTGATGCCGTAATACCTAAATGTAAATTGAGGACTGTTAGTTATTTGTAGAATGTACTTAATCCTCGATTTGAAATCATGCAAGTTTTGTGATAAGCTATAGAGCATTATTCGCTACGTTTTCGTAGAGTGTGTCAGTCGACAAAATGCCTTCTTGTGTGGGCGACATTTGTAGGCCCGAAGCGGCCATTGAGTTGAAATTATGTACAGAAAGATTATCAACAGACGCAAAAGTTACAATAAACATTATCATTTACTTTCGGCCATTTACTGTTCTTCAACGCTGTGCGCGATTTTCTCAAACGAATATTTCCTTGTACACCAAGATTTTCCGCCAGGAAACTGACAAACAAACGATTTCATAAACGACAGGTACGCATTAACGCAAAAGCTCTCTATCTCAGCTTGAACGAAACCAGAGCTATGAATAGAAATTATGCTATCTTATTTAATAAAAAATAACGAGAATCTGACACAGGGATTCGAAGTTAATTTGAGAAATCGTCCGCGAGCAGAGTGCGTGTTTCGACTTCACTGGGGTAACTCAAATATAGGAAAAGAATGTTGATATGTACGTTGTAAATTTGCAATTATTTTAAATAAAAAATCAAACTGGCGTTCATTACAAATTGTCAGGGGCTTGTGGCGAGCAGAATATCGCCGAAGATGCTTAAGCCGAGCTTTTATACATTTTAATTCTGCTGAAATAATTGAGTAAAAACAATATTACAGAAATAAGACGGCGTATTATGAAAAGGTTACAGAAGTCCATTTAAGCTGTCATTTTCCAAGGTTGTAATATTCATTTCTAACCAACCGGGCTAAAATGAGTGTAATGTTTAGATAAAGAGCGCTAAAAAGCACTCATGTTGAAATAGTAGGTGTTAAACCAAAAAGCTAGATACAGAAGCGTCATTTGGAACTAGACAATGAGTTTGAATTTTTATTTTACGAAAATCGCACGGAAACTATACGTATTAACTATATTGAAAAAGTTTGCTTTTATTATAAATTGAAAGGAAAATTATACATCTTGTAGTGTTGGAATAGAAAAAACACCTTCAATTCCCTTTAATGTTTTCCTTTCTTTTTGTAACTATTGAATCGAATAACAGTGCTGATGATGTAGGAAAATCTCCAACATTTGACCATGGTGTATTTTATACAACTTATAGTTTGGCTCCGAAAGGTTTATGTCGATCACTGACATTCACGATCGAAAGGCGGTGATGATACCGTCTCTTTACAACGTATCATTTGGTGGTTCCATGGAAAGGCTCAGTGGCAATTTGGTAAAAAAAAACTCGAGTATGGTGAGCGAGTAATTCCTTACTCGGGAGTGTTATTTTGTGAGAAAGCAATCAAAAATACATCCGGCAGATGAAAAGAAACGATTGAAGACTAGACAGAAAATACAATCTTCAACACTGAAAATCAGACGAATCACTCAATCACCATTCGGCCAGTTTAAACAGAAAATGAGGAAACCTGAAGCTCATGGAGAACTTTCACAATAATGCTGGTTGAATTAAATATTTAGCCAACGCTTTTCGTGTTTAAAATGTTGTCTGCTTTCAATACGATACGTGTGTGGTACAGAAAGACATCAGTGCGTGCTTCACGTCGAATTAAGCAGGATGATTCCAGCTGTTTCTGCCGGAAAAAAAAGTCCTGAATTTTCTCAGTTACAGAGCTTAATAACATTAAAAAGAATAAACCTTTTTTTTGGGGGGGGGGGAGGGCGGTATTGCCGTGGTCGATGAATCCGTAGCTAACAGCCGCGGAGAATAGTTAAACTATGTTTAAAATTTTAAACAAACGTAACCATTTAATGTTTCAATACCATTCAGCGTGATTAGATCATTATGAAAATATAAATAAAATTAAAACACAAGATTAGATATATGAAGCGTTTTTGCCTAAAAAGTTATATGATCGAGAACGTTTACTGATACTGTTATTAAGATAGAAAAACACTTTGAAAAGATAGCCAAGCCAAAGGGAAAATGTCATACGATTTAGATTGAGAAAATTGAGACGGTTATACGAAAGAAAATCTTAGAAATGTTTCGCTGCAGTCGTGTCCTAATCCAGATTAACGGCTTCCAGAATTTGTTGGCATTTGCTAATAGCAAAAAAAGACACGGTGGCTTTTTTAGTTTTAAATTAAATCCATGATTGTCATCTAAAAATCTTTTTCTGAAACTCACACAAGAATAAAAGAAAATTATTCTATAACTGTTTTTGTACTTGTCAGTTTTTAGTGCTTAAATTTGGATCATCATCCGACAAAACACTGGAGCTGAACTTTGACTTGGAGGTGCTCAAGGAATTACGCGTACGACTGAGTGAAAAAAAAGATGATGTCAGCTTGCAAAAATCATTTTATCAGGGTGTTTCTATCGAGGAGTTTCCAGATGTATCATCAAATAGCAACCGAGAGTCGCCCGCGGAAATGTTAGGCTCTTAAGTAGAGCAGATAGCAGCCTCACGGAGAGAGTTTCCAGGCCTATATTCTAGTTTTTAAAGAGACATTTTCAAGGGCTGGTCATTGAGGTTGTCATATTTGCACGTGCACTCGTCTTTGCTTGTTGGGACTTTTCTCAATCCGGAGGGAGAAAAAAGCAAACTTGGTTACTTCACAACGAAGCTCAAGCTAAATTGACAAAGTACTCGATGTGATACTGTGTTGAAATCAGATTCTGCAGTATTTCTGATTGGCGCAGTGTACACATGATATGAAGGTTTTATTTTTAAGTCAGTCAACTATATTGAACGGTTGTTGTACCCACATCACGTACATGGGTACCAGTAACTCAATAAACAAAAATACAGCAATTCATGACTAATGATGGCATTGATTCCAGCAAAATGTTTCTTCAAAACAGTCCTTACCCTGCAATAAAATTCCATAAAAGAGAAACGAAGCGTCAGAGGTAAATGTGGCTATCTTTTTAATGTAACGCCATTGCCCGGGGAGGGGTACTCTCCTAAATGAGGTATATAGGTATGTGCGGTCTCATAGGGTATGGTTTTTGAGCCGTTTTGGTCTGAAAACGGATATAGATTTTGAACATTTTGGTCTGAAATTGGGTATGGTTATCGACGGAACGTTCACGAAAGCTTATAAACTTATTTTTCTTCCCAGCAGCCCGCGCTAGTAACTGGTGAGAGAGAAAGAAAAATAGATAAAATATATCATTCCAGCTAAATTTTACCTATTCATGTCTGTTACGTTGATATCCGTTCAGCACTGATGCAGATGCTCTGCTTAATCACGTGCAAGGTCAGGTTTGAAAACGGGTATGGATTTTTGAGGCCAGGTCTGAAAACGGGTGTGCGAAATGGCATTTTTTGGTCTGAAATTGGGTATGGATTTGGAGATGCGGGCGGCACACCCCCACCAAAAATTCCAAGGAGTACCCCTCTCCCCCCCCCCCTCGGGGCGCCATTGATTCATTCATCTGTTCTGAAGTACGGACAAAATGTTTTGCTGCCATAAGTTTCAACAATCCACAAAAGATGTCAGTCCCGTAAAACAGATATTTCATCTACTACGAGGATCGTAAAAAAAAAAGCATGCAATTCACTGTTTGTTCTGATATCGAAATTATCAAAAACAATCGAACAATTGACTGTAACCCATAACATACAGTTAAGAGTACAAATTGAATTATTGTATTTGATAAATCTTAAATTGATATACTCAATATTTCGATCACCTTTGATATTTTAGAGAAATTTTGTTTTTAGCTTCATGTTATTAAACTAAATATTTTTGAGAACCTCTACGTGAGGGCCTGGTAAGGGGGTATCCACGGCTAGCTCAGTCAGATACCAGTTCGTTTCCTCTGTATATGCTAAAATGCGAAAACCCTGGTCCTGTAGTTGTCCCCGCCCCGATGAACGAAAAATTCTCAAGCTCACAAATCTTACATATCTTATAAAATTATTTTATAAAACATCTCAAAAGAGCAGAAAAATCCTTTCAATCTAAAACATTTCTCAAATTGAACCCGGCTTTGCAATACCGTGTTAGGCTTTCCTTATATGTTCTGTACCCATCTCTCTCTAGCTAACGAAAGTAGGACTGTTAAGCGGAATTGAAAGAGAAGGAGAACAAAAAGTAACCAATAATTCGAAAAAAACTTTCCCAGCACTGACATTTTCTGATCATGTTGCGGTCAAAACGTGAGTCACCAAGCTGAGCCACTAATGCACCGTGATTACGACTTTAAACGATTTTTGAAGAATCGATTTGAAAATAGACGCAAAAATAAAGAGAAAAATGAGCAGAAAAGCAGAAAAGCACCTTCAAACGTTGAAGGAAAGTGTTTCAGGAATAGCTGTTGAGACTAGCTTTTAAATCAATGGTTATTTCGAGTGCGCTAAATGCTTCAGTTCATGAACGTCTTAGACGCTGGCAATCAACTGGTAATGTTTAAATCAAAAGTGGATTATATTTTTGTCGGTTTTATTTCTCGTTGAACGTACCGTAGTTAGTAAAAATAAAATATAAATCTGTTGGCTTTACAAATATTTGAATTTGTCATATTTTTTCTGCTTACCTGATGTTTATGTCAAGCATGCTTCCAGAAGTGCTGAAACGGAAAAGCTCTTCAAATAAAATATGAGCTTACGACATAAAAACAACGAGCGCGTTGTTATGGTTACATGTTATGCATTATGTCATAGACACAACTATTGGGTAAAACGTTCTTGCGCGAGGGAAAATTCTGGATCACAAAAGATTAAATCTCCACCTTCGTTCCCATAAATTAAGATAGACATTTTGGCTACCTTTCAAATGATCGGAATGAAAATGCACCACTGTATGATAGAAGAAACAACTGCACCACTGTATGATAGAAGAAACAACACGTTATATGTTTTCAGCTGGTAATCACAAATGCAGGAAGAGTCTTTTAGATTTTAATCTATCAGCGCGCGACTCCCGACTGAATCGCGCGCGAGCTCACGCGTCTATATCAGAAGCATATCACCGTCGAGTAGGTGGCGGAAGTCATTAGGTAAAACAAAGGACATTTATTCTAGCCTGTTGATTATTGGTTTTAAATAGCCGTGAAATCACAGTAGTGTGAGCCACACAAGAGAAACGTTTATAGACCAGTAGAGGACGAGCAGTAAAACAAATTTATAGCAGAAACTACTTGACCTACGTACGCATCTCTTCCACCTCAAAGGTGTGAATTGTATGGTTTTACGTTAAACTCTGTGAGCACTTTTTTTTGTTGTGACGTCTTTTGTGGGCTCCTCGGTCAAAGTTTTCGCACCAAAATACTCTTGTAGAGAATACTCATTGAAAGTATATGTGACATAGCTTACCACCCCTAGATGTTTTGAAACTTTTTTTCTACACTGAATAATTCCGCGTTCTCTAATTCATTGATTATTAACCTGTCCATCGATGGCTGGTATACCCAGTGCATTTCAAAATTTTAACTATGTTGCTTCTTTTTTTTTCGTTCTCTCCTTTCAATCCATCGTTTGTTAAAGCTATCTTTTCCTCAGCGGTTATATATTGATGCAATTTTGGGAATAAACAGATTACGAATAAATGGCTATAGGGGGTCTATTAATTAGATCAGAATAAAACCCCGGCAATTTAGAGCTGAAAGGGTTGAGTATCGCTCTGCAGCAGATATCATCTGCAGGGTCTGAGGCGAGACTTAATAAAACTTTTTTCTTCGTTGTCATCTTTTTTCATGAGTCCGTTGGATAATCTGAAACCTTACATATATATACTTCAACAGTTTCTCTGTTCCTCCATGGAGGAAAAACCCATCTAACATTGATTCAGTACACACGGGTTACTGACCAAGGTTGAGGTTAAAACCTGGATGATGGCCAATTCCCATTTTGAGGCTTGCTTATAAACCAGATGCAATTGAGGTCTACAACTGATCACGCAAAGAAGAAACAACAAACAATTAAAAACAAAAACAAAACAAAACATGACATAACAAAAGAAAACAAACCCGAGGCAAATATTTTATTATCTTAATGGAAATAGCTTGATAAAGTCATTTGATAAAGTCATTTTTCGGCTTAACACAGCAGCTAATTGAGAGCTTGAACATAGCTCCCGTCAACCAGCTCAAGTAACCAATCAAATCGAAGGATTTTGTACGCCTTGCGTTCGCTCGCAAATAGCTAAAAAGTGCCCTTATCGGATTTATCCTAGTGGTTTAAAATCCGATTAGGCTGATGCCGCCGGATTATGAATCGAAACCGACCGGTTTTTAATGAACTTTAATTCAAAGTTACGATTGAAATCAACCTCCTACGCAGACATACGCTGGCCGCGTCACGCACAGCTCTTCCGAACGAACACCTCCTCCGAGCGAACATTCCTTGGAGAGGATTGCTTGCCACACAGAATCTTTGTGAATGAGTCCAGAGTAAGTTGAAGCAAAGTTAAATAATGCACGCAGAAAAAAAAACCTGATTTAATTAAACTGAATACATTGACCTACTGGACCTCAGTTGAATGTTCTTTGCCCGTACGCTAAAAATAACAACGGTCTCAATCGACATCAAAGTCTCGCGCTTTTTTGATATGAAGGAATCAATTATTAATAACATTTATTTATCATGTAACATACAATGTATTGGTATATTTTTCGTCTCCGATAAGTCGGCGAGTTTCGGCCTTGTTTCTCGGGGTGCACTGGTTATCGAATTGTAAAGAGCAAATTGCGTGAAAAACATTCATTGATATTGGCAGATGCGAGGCCATCCTTTTTTATTTTTCTCCATTTAGCTCGCGTCGTCTAGACGACCCAAATTTTCACATATTATAATCTATTGGAAGGACGAAATATACAATGACGTCACGTCAAGAATATTTTCACTTTTGATGGTAAAAATAAATTCTTATGTAAATTCAGATGGAAGCCCGATTTTCAAAGAAAATGGTAAGTGATAATTTTGCAGTCACGCCTGGTTGTTCCTTGTCTCATTAGCAGTGATACTAGAGAACCGGGCATCAAAGCTCTAAGCGGTATAAACGAGAGAAACAAGCTATTTTCAAGCCAATGTTGGTTTGCTGTCACACCATATATATTAGTCTGTTAGTTAAACCGGAAATCGTAGGTGAATTCAGTAAGAGAACAAAAAGAGTTCCTTTAACGTCGTACATTAATTTTTTAAGTATTCTTCGTCGAGAGGCTAAGCCATATTTTACACTGAAAGGAAGCAGTTTGCGTTTCAGAAAACGGAAATGTCTGAAGTTTTATTAGTAACAGATCACCTATGAAATAGACCGTGTCTAGCTTCCTGTACACCTGCTTGGAAAACTCAGCATTTCCTAGATTGCTTAAGTTTTTCGGGTTTCTAGCTTGACTGTTTTATTGTTCTGAAGCACAAAAGAACACGGTTCGAAAAACCGGAAGTTCGAATTACACTATCTATTATCATCAAGGTCCAGCCGTAGTTATAATTTTGAGCAGGGGTTGAAAGTCTAAAAAATGGTAATGCTCAGTTTCATTTAAAGGCTGGTTTTCACTAGCGCATAAGCACAAGCATAAGCAAAATTAAGAAGCAAGTGAGAACACTAGAACATAAGCATAAGAGCATACGCAGGCGCAGTATTAATAACAAAATACCTCGATACCAGCTTTCCGCAACAACAATCAAGATGGCGGATGAAGGTGACCACCTTACGCTTATGCTTATGCTTATTTCACTCGCGTTCGCACTACGACATAAGCACAACATAAGCATGATATAAGCACAAGAAGAACGAACCATGTTCGTTCTTCTTGTGCTTATGCTTTAGTAATTTGGTTATATCAACTAAGTTGAAAATGTAAATTGGCCACCGTAACGAGTTAAAATTTGACGTTTCGAGCGTTAGCTCTTCGTCAGAGCGAATGATGAAGGGCTAACGCTCGAAACGTCAGCTTTTTAACTCGTTACGGTGGCCAATTTACATTTTCAACTTAGTTGATATAACCAAATTACCTTGTTATCCCCACCGACGCAGCACCACAGTTTCTTT
>Ga0126337_10000460_pt1 | contig 20583 bp, 34 predicted proteins | sample DipCmetagenome_FD_92527 | JGI IMG/M metagenome (GOLD analysis project Ga0126337, IMG submission 92527) | Coral microbial communities from La Bocana,Puerto Morelos, Mexico - Diploria C A metagenome | ecosystem: Host-associated > Invertebrates > Cnidaria > Coral | place: La Bocana,Puerto Morelos...
TTTCCTATCTACCACTCTATCTGCATCCACAACATCTGGAGCAACAGCAGTTGCCTTTGCTTTAGCTTTAGCAGCAGCCTTTGTCTTAGCAGCAGCATCCTTGTCCTTGGACTTGGAAATAGTAGGCTTAACCTTTTTGGTGGCCATAGCCTTTTTTTAAAATCGGTAATTTTGAACCACTCAAGGCTACATTGGATAAACAACTTATCAGTTTTGAAACTTGTAGTCAATGGCATATCACTTGCAGGTTCTTAAGTTTCAGCTTTCCTTGATTATAAATCAAACCAACGTCAACTACATTCAGAGAATGAATTGGACTTGGACTTGAAGTATCAAAGTCTATAGTGAAAGAAATCTTAGACTATCAAAGACTGCAACCAAAACACATCTATGACCTTCGGGTCCAAATTATTCCATTTCAGGCACCTAAGGTGTTAAAAAAGTGTTAAAAAAACTTCATTTTTTAACAGTGTAAAAAAAAAGTCTCTTTAAAAGGAACATACAAGTCAAAACCATTTTCTTAACACTGTTAAAAAATGATGTTTTTTAACACGGTTTGAACACCGTTGCTTCTCCAGTGGTGACATTTGTACCTTCCAAAGGGCAGGACAGAGTCTCCAAAACCAGCCCATGACCAAGAAGAGGTGGTGACCTGAAGGATCATCAAACTCCTCTGGGGAGTCCATGGGAAAAATTCTAAAGCTGAATAATTCATCTGAGGGGTCCATGGGAAAAACACCTCATGTTGAATAACTACTCTGAGGAGTCCATGGGGGGACGATTTGAAGTGAATAACTCCTCTGAGGAGCCCATAGAAGAAAAAAAACTAAAGTGAATGAGTTCACACATTTGAAACTGATATGTCAATCAATGCAGTCTCAATCTCAATCAATCTCAAAATGAGTTGTGAAGAAAAAACGTTTATTGGAAATGACTTCAACACTGACTGACTCAGCTTGGGGTGCCACACATCAAAGCTTGAAGTGGTCCAACCTTAGAATGCAACAAGTGGACAGTGCATGGATTGGCAAGTCGAAGAAATGCTGGGAGAAAAAACAACTGGTACACCTGGTCAAATTAGAATATAATTTTTGAATTCCTCAAAGGAGTCTATAGGTATTTTCAGGTTGATCTCCTCAGAGGAGATGATTATATCTGAACTCCTCAAAGGAGTCTATAGATATATATAACTTGATCTCCTCAAAGGAGATGATTATATCTAAACTCCTCAAAGGAGTTATGTATGAAGCATGCAGAAGTGCAGGCATAGTAGTACATTTTTTTTGACACACATGCGGAAGTGCAGGCGTAGAACCATGCAAAAGTGCAGGCACTTACGGGCCCCTTACCAGGCCATGGCGTATGATACTGGCCTCATTGCTGCCTCACTTCTTGTCTTTCCAGTCAGACTGGGTCCAGTTTCTGCCTGGCCATACTTTGTCTTGGACCTTCCCAGCTTCAAAAACTGCTGTGCAAAGTTTGGCACAGGGATGTCATTCACCACGCATTTTCTTCTCTGAGATTCTCGCAGCCAATGCCTGCACCCTTTTCCATCCCTTATTCCTCTTTTTCCTAGAGGCCTGGATCAGGGCTAGATTCATGTCATCATCCTTGAGATCATCAGGGCCACCTCAACCAGGCAGCATTTTCAACTGCTGCAGGCTGCATAATTTCTCCGGATTCCAACTCTTCTATCGCAATAGTTTCTCCAGCTGGGATGGCTGCTGGCTTGGCACTCTTCATAGGAGGTGGTCCATATAGTGCCACTTCTTGCAGGGCCTCGCAGAAGTTCTCTTTCAGGAGGCTTTCCTCAACCTGGGAAAAAGATCCACTGGAGACCCACTCCTGTGCGGACCACTTTCTTCCCTCCGATATTTTACCTCGTGCCTGAAACTGCCCTGCTCATATAGTACAGCTTGCAGTAGAGGTTAATGCACAGTCCCTGCCTCACATACGACTTGCTTTTGCAAGAAATGCACCACCTCAGATCTTGCAGGACAAGGTTTTCATTTTCCTCCTCGTCACTGTCTGCAAGTTCTTCTTTCACTTTATTTGCAAGAGCAGTGCCACCAAAGGCATTGAAAGGAGCTGCCTTGTCCAAACCTGGGCCAACAGGATCTTCAGGCTCCTCTGGAGGAGCCTGCAGTGCAGCTTGTTCAGCTTCTTGTTGGGCCATCTTTTCACTTTCGATTTTTGCACTTCTTTCTTCGATGTCAGCAAGAATCTTCTCCTTGAGCTCCTTTTGTTTCTGCTGAAATGCAACAGGGTCAATATTTTTGAAAATTCCTCCAGGCTGTTCCACAGTCTCCTCTGCAGGAGGCTCAGTCCCTTCTGCAGGAACTTCTGGAACTTCTGCAACTTCTGCAGGAGCTTCTGCAGGAGACTTGGATTCTGCAACGTCTGCAGGAGACGCAGGAGACTTGGATTCAGCAACTTCTGCAGGAAGCACAGTCTCCTCTGCAGGAACCTCAGTACTGAGGCACAGTCTCCTCTGCAGGCGGCACAGTCTCCTCTGCAGTGTCATGAAGAGGACTACAAGCCCTTTTTGGAACTTGCTCAGCCATTTTCGAAAAAACGGAAGGTTCAGAGTCACAATCTTCAATTTTTGAGCTGTCAAGTTTGAGGCTGCAGAGTCACATGCAATTACATTATTGCTCAAATGAAATTCCCACATTTTAACTAAATTCAGGAAAAAGCAGTACCAACCTTCATGAACTCTGTACTCCTCTGAAGGAGTCTTTTCTCACTACACTGAGTTTTCTCCAACTCCTCTAAAGTCTGCTTTGTCAAAGGAGGGCTCCTGAAGAAAACTGGTCCAACCTGGCAGCAAGTGTGGAGTGGAAGGGACTATGTGATTCATGTTTGGGGTTTCCATTACCATTAACAGGTGTCCAAAAGTTACTGGTGCGTTTCTATTTACACAAGTTACTTGTCCTACACTCTTCTTTCAAGACTTCTCCTAGTCCTACAACTAAGAGCTTATCCTTTTTACTACTTCCCTTTCTTGGTTTATCAGTTACTTTGAGAAAACTCCTCTGAGGAGTTTTCTTCCAAAAAACCTTAGGGGCCATTGCTATATTAACAAACCATCTTCCCCAGAGAAAGCTATATACTGAGGTTCCAAAGCTCAGGAGCTCCAGGCATGGTTTGGTCGAATGGGGGTTGAACAAATTCTATCCTGCTCCTATGCCAAAACTGCTGACGTTTGATTTTTCAACCAATGTGACAAACATCCAGGAAATGCGTGCTCAGAATCCAAACTCGGTTACTGTACACTACAAGGTGGTGACCCTGTTGTCACACCAACTTTTGGCATCATCCTCTGAAATTTGACCAGCTACCAATTTCACTATACATTCTGCTGCCGTGCCCATCAAAACATCTTTGTCATGTGTTGCACCACCAAATTGAAACATTTGGGTTCCTAGGCCATATGCTTTCCTGATAGCGCATTTGCCACTGTTCTTGTAGTACGTCTTGTTGTACTTGCGTACTGGAGCCTAGTGTCCAAAAGAGCTCACGCATGAACATAGAATTTTCAGAATCTAAAGCTGTTTGGCCTACACTGTAACGAAACATGGAAAACTGAGGAACCCAAACATGGAAAAGAAAATGAAATAGGACAAGGCAAAAAAATAAAATAGAACCAAGAAGCTGGCTGTTCTTCTAATGGGGTGGGGCAGGCCTCAGGCTCAACAGGAATGGCAGGCTTAACAGCTGCAGGCCTTGAAGGACTGGTCCTTTGCTGCAGATTTTTTTTGGACCTCTGGCTGCTTCAAGAGGACATTTGGGATTTTCAGTCGCCAGAGTTTCACCACCTCCAAAAGTAGCTGTGCAAAAGCCACCTGGCACCAGGTGCCATATGTGCTATCTCCAATTCACCAGCAGATTTTGCCATGCCTCGCCAAATCTTTGTGGGCTGGATCATACCAATGGGGTACTTTCTCTGAAGTGGAAGTAGTAGTTGGCAAGGGCACAGGAGCAACCTTCGAGCTGGAAGATGCATTGGGCACTTGGTCATCATCATCGCTAGAAAGTACGATTGCATCTGAACCTGAGGCAGAAACTTTGGGACTTGAAACACCTTCGCCAAGCATGGATGCATAGAGCTGAGCAGTGCTGTTGCTGGCTTTCTTAGGTGTCAACATGTTGGAATACAATTGTCCTGCCCCTTGCAAAGTTTTCCTTTTCAAAGGGCTTGGTTCCATGTTCCCATTGGTGGCCTTCCTCTTCAAAGCAGCATTGTGCCTCAACATATCACCTGGGCTTTGAGGCCTCCCTTTTTCCCAGTGGTCACCTGCAATTTCTTCCTGAAACAATACTGGCAGGTCTGTGCCAACTGTTGGCCAAAGGACTTGGCCACAGAACTTTAATAGAGTGTGGTAAGTCTTCAGCACAGCATCTCCACTATGATTTGTTCATAGGCGATAGCTACATCCTCAGGATTTGACTGCAAATATTTGTTTCCAAGGCCATTAGGCAAAAAGGTCTTCAACACTTTGGACATTTTGAACAAAAGAGCTGAAGCAAATTGCACAAAAGTCAAAAAACTGGCAGTAAAGGAGCAGGCAAGAAGACATTGCCCAAAGGCACCCATTTAAAACATGCCAGGAACACCTCTGCAAAGATCTCCACAGCTCACAGCGTTGGACAGAGATCATCATATTTTGTTGAAGACACATGTTAAATGTTCATCTCCTCTAAGGGGATTTTTGCTTGCTTCAATACGCCTTATTTAAGCAATAATTCTGGAAATTATTAAGCCTGAATTAGCAATAATTATGCTTTAATTAAAGGGTAATTTTAAGGCATATTTATTGCTAATTAAGTAACATTGCTTAATTAAGGTGTGTTGGAGGCTCAGGGAATGCAAGCTGATGATCATTTGATCATTGCAGGCTGTCCTCGGAAAGGCCTGGTCCAGTGAGCCCAAACACATTTAGCCTACGTTTTTTGACTTCCTCGCAAGCGCGCCGATTTCGACAATTTGTCTGTGATGCCCTGGTTCATGCCACTATTGATGTAGAACTCAACTCTGTGGTCAATGAGCTCCTGCAACAGGATTCAATTTCGTGGCCTCAATCAAAAAGCAAATGCCCGATCCTTAATCACATCTTCCTCATGCTGGGCGGCGCGTTTGTTGTGCTTTGCCAGCTCTGCATTGTAGCCATCCTCATTCTCTACATTGTCTTCATTCATCACCTCAAGTGCCTCATTTGCCAGAGGTAGCAGCGCCAGTCGCAGCGTGCGCCACCCTTGGAAGGCTTTTCTGGCCCCAGCTCGCTGTGGAGGGAAATCCGTTGCATATTTTTCTTTCACCTCAAAGATCGTGGCAACAAGGGTCTTCTTATTGAATCATAAAAACATTTGAAAACAATTTTGAAGGAAGGTGCGTGATCAAGAAGGTTTCCCAGCTGCTCATCCCTGTCTGCAAGGTTGAGGTTCCGCCCAGGAACGCTGTCCTTGGCGATCTTACCTCGCGATGGTTGCGAACAACTCCAACAGAAGATTTCCTTGCTATTGCCATCAATGTTCCAGTCTTCTGAAAACAAGTCAGCCAAGACACACATGCTCATTTCAAGGCTGTTCATCCCCAATTTTTTGGCTAGGGTCAAAAAAAGGCCTGCGAGACTGGAACGTAGAAACATCGCCCGGCGCTTCTTCTTCTGGCACATCACCTGCTTCTTCTTCATCCGATCGGTCATTGTCCACCTTTCCTGCGCCATCATGTTCTAGGGAGAAGGTTGTCTTAAAGAATGCAGGGGTTCCAAACCTTAGCAATCAAGTAGCGAGCATTTGCAGCACAGAAAAATCAACAAATGTATGACATTCCAAAAGAAATCACATCCAACACCTGATGAAAACTGCAAAGGAACTCCTTCAGATCATCTGCAAACTTAGAAGACGTGCTAGCCAAGCGCAAGAACAAATCTCTCCGCGCCAGGATAGCTTTGAGCCTCATGGCCACATCATACTTGGCCTTCCGACTCTTCAAGCCTGACATGATACCAGCTTTGCGAATGCCCTGACTTCAAGAAGGACAGTTTGGACCTCTGTACAGCATCACATGATGAAGTGACTGCTGAAAGTTGACAAAGAACTTGAGCCAAGCAACAACATAAGATGAAACAGCATCTTCAGCACCAAGCCGGAGCACAGCCCGAAGGGCGGTGATATTGTCAAAGGGTGGGTTTCTTGCAAAATGAAATTCAGCAAGCTCCAACATTCTCTTTGTTAAAGGCATTGATTCTGGCCTTGCCGCCAGACCTATGTATGCCGTCAACTTCTTTGACACTTCTCCAATAGGAGCGGCAGCGCGGTCAACAAGCCCCTTCAGCTCGTAGCAGCGGCCCAGAGCGCTTATTCCCATCACATTTTTCTTGCTCCCCTCATCATCCAGCAAACCTCAGTTTTCTAATTAAAGAGTAACATGAGCGGGCCATATCACTGACTCGAAGCCAAAACTAAGTAAGTGAGTAAATGAACTTCTGGACCAGCAAGTCCGTTCCATTCCCATAGAAGTTAAACGATGCCACCAGGTCCTTCAGACTCTCCAAAGCCCAATGCGGTGCTGGTGGTGCCTCATCCAAAAAGTAATAATGCAGGCAGCTGCTTTGCTGAAGGCAGAAAGATCAAAACTGGGTAATCCAAGTAAGAAATCTTAAGTGCTGCAAGAATATCAGCATCTTGGTTTACCCTCTCCAGCTTTGCTACTTCAGATCCATTCCAAGAGTTTAAGTTCAGCTGAACAGCTTCAATGATAGAACCAAAGCCTGGCGCCATGCAATTCCACTTGTTGGTGGCATACCCAATGCGCTTGGGGGACACAAAATTGTGAGCTGTCTCCTTCAAATTCAACTGGCCAAGACTGATTCCAAAACAGGCTCCTGACCTTTTGTCATCACTCACTTCCTTGAGCCTTTCAGCCGTGACAGCAGAGCACTTTTTCCCAGTTGGTTCTGAGCCGGCAAGGCGGGTCTGAACAAATTTAATTTGAAGCTTTCAGAAAGAAGATCAGGTAGCTTACCAGCGCAAACTGACTTCTCAAATAGCTGTTGGACCGACAGGACACCCACCTGCACCAGGTGTGGTTGGAGTAGCGACCCCAGCTGCGGATACACCAGCAGGGGAGAAAGAGACAAAGCGCAAGATTAAGTGCTGTCAAGTATTAGATCAGTCAGTACGTCCGGAGTGCGAACCATCCCCAGAACAAATATCCGCACTCAAGGTCAGGATCCTGGAATTAGACCTCGCCCCGTATGCAGGCTTTGGCGTATTCGTGAACTTTCAGCACAGGTTCTCAAAGGCATGAAAATGTTTTAACCGCATCCTACAGCCTGATGGAGCTCTCCGGGCAGTGGGAGTGAGGAATGGCTGTCGTCCTGGAAAGTCTTTGAGAACACATTGCCGATGTTCCAGAGAGAGGCATCGCCAGGAGTCCTGAACCCGATAGTGACACCATCAGGCCTAGAAGAGTATAAGGATGCCTTCAGGGACATGGTAGTGAACTATCCGGAAGCCTGGCACTTATTGGTGCAGGTTGGAGGCACAGGAACGACAACGGACCTTACGGAAGATATGGACAGCCCCAAGAAGAAGAAGAACAAAAGTCAAAAGGAACGACTCAAGAAGCAGCTCGCAAAGGAGCGAGAGAAAAGGTCCAGAGGTCACAGCGCCTCCCCCCTCGATCCCAAGGGTGAACGAGGACCGAAGCGAGACTCGAAAGGGCGGTTCTTGACAGATAGGTCTGGAATGCCCATCTGTTTCGCTTTCAACAACGCGGAGTGCAAAGGGGTGTGCAGCAAGAATATGGTGCACATCTGCCAGAGCTGAGTTGGTTCCCATTCTGCAAAAGAATGCAGGAAGGGAATAATAATTGAAAAGGCAAAGGGTGTAAGGGTGCTGTTCCAAAAAAGGACAAGAAGGGGAGCGCCCAGGCAGGCCGGGAACATCAACCCCCTTCAGCGCCGCCAGTTGCTAAGCAGGGTGGAAAAAGAAAGCTTGCAGAGTTGTTTGCAGGGTTTGCCGGGCTCACGTTTTCAGTGGCCAGGATCTGCCAAGGTTGGGCGGAAGTCTTACCACCCCATGACGGGTTCTACGGGTCGGATCTACAGGGCGATGAGGAGTTTGTGGCGATGGCAGAGCAAGCTCCAGAGGACTTGCCAACCTGGAAACACTTTGCACCACCCTGCAGAACATACACATAAGCAAGAAGGGTGCCATGCGAAAGTGAAAAGGCTTAGGAGCGAAGAAAAGCCAGAACGGTTCGGGCGTGAAGACACCAAAGCAACGAACACCTTGGGGGACAGGATTGCACATCTATGCGAAAAGCAGCGCCAGGAACACAAATATTTTAGCGTAGAAAACCCGTGAGATTCCTTCATCTGGGAGCGGAAGTGAATGAAACGGCTGGCAACACTGCCAGGAAGAACGCGACTCCTGCACCTAGACCAGTGCGCTTATGGAGGGCCATACCACAAACCCACCGGTGTGTTAACAAACGCACCTTGGTTGGATGAAGGACTCCTGTGCGGAGGAGCCCCCCCCAACACGGTGTTGGAGGGACGGGTTTGGTCATACAAAGTAAATAAAGAAGCGCGGCTGACTTCAGAGGCAGCCGAATATCCCACTGGACTATGCGAAGATTGGGCCAATATGGTTGAAATGGCTAAAAGAGAACCCTGAAGAACGCAGGCTGGGCCCACAACCTCATTAAAGTGGGTAAGTTTCGTAACAACCTGGTCCGGGAAGAACCAGATCCTGCTTTGACGAGCCTGTGACAGCAGCCAGCTTCCAAGAAGGAGGAAAGGGATGAAGAAAATGCAAATTGCATAGGTGGAATGAGGGACCCACAAAGAGCAGTGGCTAGGCTACCGACACTCCAAGCTTGGGGAGAGCGCGCCTCGGCTGCACTGGATGAAGTGCTCCGGCGAAACCCGAGTTTCATCAACTTGGTAGATCGCTTCGAAAAACTGAGATAGATGCAAAAGAGGCAGGAGAACTCCTAACAAGCGTAGGCAAGAAGGCAGCTCAGGCCCTTTGTGCCTCCTATGGATAGTATGGTCACAGGATCTACGGGTTGGAGATGGCGCCTGATGGCCGCAATAGGTGAACAAGCAAAGGATCCAGACATGGATGTACCAATAGGGTTCAGTGGGCAGACGCCATTCGGCATAAAGGAACCCATTCCAAACTGAGACTGTGGTTCTGAAGTTAGGGAAGTTTATAGACTTAAAGGACATACAAATATACTTACAAAACCTTTCTTTTTACCTTTATGGAACTTATCTTAAGTTCATCTTAAGTTCAAGTTAAGTTCAAGATAGGTAGAAGATAAGTTTCGATCAGTTTTTGTAAGTTTTTTGTAAACGATTTGAAATTTCCTGGAACAAATCGCAAACAGTTGTTTCTTGAAGATTCTTTTCGTTTCGAATGTTCATCAAGGTTTTTTTCCTGCTGCTTTCTTTGAATTTTTCAAAGCAATTTTTTTTAATTTGATCATCTGATTTTTGATCAAGGAAAGTCTGTAGTTTTTCATTGTGGAACAATTTTTTGCTTGAAATTTATTTGCATTATTCAATTTTGATCTTGTTGAAACAAAAAATTAATCTAAAACTTTCAGATTTTTTTTGCATTGTCTGAACTTTCTTTCTGCAAATTTTCAAATAGTTTCTGAACTTTCTGAATTTTTTCCTTTCAAATACATCTTCTCTGAACTTTTTCTGAACTTTCTGAACTTTTTTCTGAACTTTCTGAACTCCTTTTTCTTTCAAATACATCTTCTCTGATCTTTTTTTCTGAACTTTATGAACTCTTTTTCCTTTCAAATACATCTTTTCTGAACTTTTTTTCTGAACATTCTGAACTCTTTTTCCTTTCAAATACATCTTCTCTGAACTTTTTTTCTGAACATTCTGATCTTTTTTCTGAACTTTCTGAATTCTTTTTCCTTTCAAATACATCTTCTCCGAACTTTTTTTCTGAACATTCTGATCTTTTTTTCTGAACTTTCTGATTCTGTTTCCTTTCAAATACATCTTCTCTCAACTTTTTTCTGAACTTTGAACTTTTTTCTGAACTTTCTGAACTCCTTTTCCTTTCAAACACATCTTCTCTGAACTTTTTTTTGGTGAACTTTCTGAACTTTTTTTTCTTTCAAACACATCTTCTCTAAACTTTTTTCTGAACTTTCTGAACTTTTTTCTGAACTTTCTAAATTCTTTTTCCTTTCAAACACATCTTCTCTGAACTTTTTTCTGAACTTTCTGAACTTTTTTCTGAACTTTCTGAACTTTTTTCTGAACTTTCTGAACTATCTTTCCTTTCAAACACATCTTCTCTGAACTTTTTCTGAACTTTCTGAATATCAATATTGCTTACCCACTCAAAATTGCTTACCCACTCAGATCGCTCAGCACAGTCTGTCATGCTACAATTTGAAACAGGAAGTCATTCACCGGAATACTTTTCAAAAAGCATTTCCAAACAACAGTAGATTTCAATCATGCCTCCGCAGGTCACACCTTCACAGGCGCTGCCCGTAATGGGCACAGTAGATGCCAGCACTTGATACCAAGAATTTCGTTCGCTGTGTTTGTTTTCATCCTCACGGTGCTTGTTGTGACTAAATTTGTCTTTTCTCATTTTGTAACTTTTTGTAACTTTTGTTAAGTTTTGTGATAACTTTTCCTAAGTTCAAGCTAACTCTACATAAAAACTTCTGTTGTCTTATGTTACTTGCACATAAATTCTACAACTGTCCCATGTAAAGGTGACGTTTTGCAACTTAGCCTAGAAAAATAGAACTAGATATAAAAAGTTCAAAACATTTACCACAAATACACAAATTACAACATGTTTATAAGCTACTTGCAAGTAACTTACTACAGAGTTACAAAACAGATAACTACATAAAGTTCCTTAAGTTCAAAACCACAGTCTCAGAACAGAGGAGTGTTCCCCACTACCAGTCAAACAAAGGCCTAAACGAAGTCCGAAAAATATCTTCTGGAACGAGGCGAGGAAGTTGGAATTGAAAAGAATTACACCTCCTTCCACGAGAACGAGGAGGAATCGCGGGAGGAGCTGACAAAACTCATGAAAGCAGGGCATGTTGAGGTAATCGGAAATTGGAAGCAAGTGGTGAAAAGGTGGCCGGACGCCCGGGCTACGAAGATCGCCACCTTGGTCAAAGCCAGGCCCGACGGCGCAAACGAAATCCGATTTATTGTAACTATCCTCAGATCCGGAATCAATGCCTTGACCAGGGCAGAAGAAAGGATCGTGTTGCCCCGGGGGGCCGACCTCGTCCGGGATATCTTAGACCTGCTTATAAATGCCGAAAAGGGCAGGTCAAAATCCTAACTGCAGATTTCTCCGACGCCTTCCTCAACTTAGCTGTCAAGAGAAGCGAACGGCGAACGAGGCAAAGTGGTCATCAAGACGGCTTCTGGTCAATATGCAGCATACGCGCGTGTTGCCTTTGGTTGGCCACTGCACCCTTACTGGCGGGACGGGCAGCCGCCTGGCTAGGACGATCTGCACAGGCCCTCCACAGACTGCAGATCTATGTAGATGACCCAGCCCTTGTGGCTTGTGGCAACCGGTCCCAAAGGACCTGGACATTCGCTCGCACTCTGCTGTTCTAGGCTTCGCTGGGAGCTCGCATGGCCCTCCATAAAGTTGAAAGAGGGCACATTGTAAAATGGATCGGAGCAGTGTATTCAGTCAGAGTGGACGGGGTCCAGGTCTCGGTTGACAAAGACCGGATCGACAGTAAGGCGGGAAGGACTATAGTAACTGGAATGCGAAGTCTAGCCGGAGAACTCAGCTGGGTAGCGGGCATTGCACCGACCACCCGCCCATTTGTGAATATGATTTTGGCAGCCCTCACCAGAACCTCAAAAGCAAAGGCAAGGGGCGCCGGCAAAGGCCTGAAGGGAGTGTCCTTGCTCCAATGGTGCGCCTCACCTGGTTCTCGCGACTTCTCAATGGAGAAAATGGTGGTCTCAAACGCACCCGCCTCACACGAGACCGGCTAGCTCATCCTGGATTATCTGGACGGATGCATCAACAACAAATATAGGAGGAATCCTTCTCACCGCCACAGGACGCCCCGTGAGATGGTGGGCTCACCCCCCTACAGAAGATTTATTCAGCCTGTTGTGGGGGTGAAGAGGGGGAGTGAAGGAAAATGACAACTTACGAACTCTTGGCTTTGCTCATTTCCCTGCGACCCTGGAGCACCTTTATCCAGTGTTTTGGATAGTGGAAGTGCCCTCCGGGTCGCCACAAAACTGGCCTCCCGACCCCGTCGTGAACAGACTGGCAGCCGAAGTGGCTTTATGCTTAGAAAATCTGCACCTGGAAACAATCACCTGGCAGCACTGGAGGAACATCATCAACATTGAAGCTGATGCACTTTCACGGCTCCAGGAAGGGTATAGCGTTCCGGCACCTCGGAGCTGTACTTTCTCCACAGCACCTCGGGCGCATTAGCCATCACACTCTCTTGACCTTCTTGGTTTCGGAACTTTCTTGGTGGTGACTTTGGGTTTTGGAGTTGTGTTGTGGTGTTTTGTTTGAAGTTAGTTTCTAACCTAACCCGCAGCAGCTGGGCTCAAACATGCTCCTACTGGTAGTTCTTAGCGTCTGTGGCATAGTGCCCTGGGATCTCACCACCTTTTTGGTGTGCGATTTCCGGCTAACTGCCACGGTGGTGGCAGAACCAATCCGGAGATGCCACAAATTGGGCAAATCTCCTGGAGAGCAGTCGGCCTTACCGCAAGAGCCGCCAAAGCAGCCATCTACCCCAACTCACGGCGAAAGCGCCAAGAAGGGGCCACAGGGCGAGGTAACCCCAACAAAAGAGATCCCCCGCCTCGCCGGGCACGTGGACGGGGAAAGGAAAACGAGGCAAGGGAAAAGGGAAGGGCAAAGGAGGAAACAAGAGTGGAAAGAACCCCGACCATGGAACAATGTACTACCGGGACCGAGAAAGGTGGAGAAAAAGGGGGCAACACCAAAGCCCGTCTCAACACCTGGGATGCTGCCATTGCTACTCTGGAAGAAAAGGGATTGATCGACCCGATTGGAGATCCCACTCACCTCACGCCGGAGCTGGTCAAAGCGGGAGTTGCTTACCTCAAAGCCAGGGAGTGCAGAGCTGTACCTCTCGTCGGCAATGATGAGACACCGCTCACGAGGTACCCCCTCCGCTGACTGGAGCGGCACGGGAAGCTACCCGAGTAGCAAAGCGACGAAGAGGGCCGGCCTTGTGGAAAAATGCCAATCGACTTCCCCCAGCCGAACAACTGGCAATTCAGGCACTCGTGGCCCGAGCCCCTCTGTTCGTTACAGAACAAGGAGGCAGAGTTACGATGGTCCCTCACCAAGAAGGGAGGATGTAGCAACTTAGCAAAGTTATGGGAAAGAAGTTTTGAAAGGGGATGGCGTACCTACTGGTGACCATTGGGGGGTGGGTTCCACCCTTGACACGACTGAAGGGTGTAAGGGCCGTGGATACACAAAGGTTTATGTGTCCTTGAACAACTAAGGCAAAAGCTACAAGAAGGAATGAGGAGAAAGAAGGCTATGACTTAGTGAGAAGCCCCCGGATCCACATGAGATCCTAGAAAGGACATGCAGCGCTTCAGGAAAAGAAAAACAGATAGACCGCTGGCTAATGCCTGGGTGGTAAGGCGGGGATTTAAGAAGCAAGGTTTCAACTTGGAATTGTTGTGGTTTGCAACTTGTTGCAATGAGTAACAATTCCGTTGAGTGCTTTGTTTTCAATTAGCGGTTGTCCCTCACTTGTGTAAGGTGATTTCAAAGTTTGACATATTCAGTAGTGATGCCCTGCACTCTTGTGCCATTTGGCTCAAGGAAATGTTGAGTGCAGGGCTGAAAGAGTAATCCTCCCCTCCTTAGTGGAGGAAAGTTTCTTTGTTTTCCACCCACCCTCCTCACCCCAAAATAGGGAAAACAAAGAGGAGTGGAGGAGGTAGCAACTTAGCAAAGTTATGGGAAAGAAGTTTTGAAAGGGGGGGGACAACCTTTTGTTGTGATGTGTTAGGCCCCCCAGTTCGTTTGTTGAACAATAGGGTCTAATTTCGTGTTGTTTAATAAAGGGGGATGGCGTACCTAGTGGTGACCATTGGGGGGGGGGTTCCACCCTTGACACGACTGAAGGGTGTAAGGGCCGTGGATACACAAAGGTTTATGTGTCTTTGAACAACTAAGGCAAAAGCTACAAGAAGGAATGAGGAGAAAGAAGGCTATGACTTGGTGAGAAGCCCCCGGATCCACATGAGATCCTAGAAAGGACATGCAGCGCTTCAGGAAAAGAAAAACAGATAGACCGCTGGCTAATGCCTGGGTGGTTGGGCGGGGATTTAAGAAGCAAAGTTTCAACTTGGAATTGTTGTCGATGGCGCAGAAGCAGGTGTCAGGCAAAAATCTGACAATGCTATGATGATGCTTGCCAGGCGTGAGAATTATAATTCGCCTGGCGCCTAGCTGCAACGTGCAGTTATTTACAAAATGCGCAGTGGCCAGCTGTATTGCGTGCATCAAATCATTTGCCAGCTGAAATTTTTGCAGAAGCGTGCAAAGGCCAACTGCAACAGATATTCAAATCAAACCAGCCAGAAGAAAGGGTGCAGAAGTGAGTTGCATCAGCTGACTGCCCTCAGGCCTTCTCGTCAGGCGAAAGCATCAAGCTGCCTCAGCATGCTTGCAAGCTAAAGAGCAGCCAAAAAAAAACAACTGCCATATCCATGAGAGGTGCTGTCTTGCCATCCCAAATGAAAAACTGAACCTCGGTTACAAACGCCACGCAACCTCAAATTCATGGCATTGAGCTTGAAAGTTCTAATTGATGTCACGTGGTACAAGCTTGTTCCGCTTAGGCTAGCACTCTTGGTCAATTTCAAGCCCTAGGGCAACACGATTGGCTTGAACTGCTTGGATAATATACTCTACTTTCTCAAGGGCAAGGATGGGGCTTGTCGAGTTCGGTGATATTGGCATCACAGGAGAGGATGAGACGCCAGGCGTAGCAGACCCAATTGTCTTTGCAGGCGAATGGAAAGAACCAGGCGGCAAGATCAACTTTTCTGCACCGTGCCTTGGATGCCAGTGAAAAACGAAATCCATCGTGATGATGATATTTGACAGTCAAATTAGACAATAAAACTAATTGTGAAACACGCAGCTCTCTGTGGCACTGTGAAGAAAGTGTGCCTGGTGTCACTGACACCAAGCGTAAGGATGATGTTTTGTGAGAATGAGTCATAGAAAAAATGCTGTAGCCCTAACAAAAGATCTATTCATTGCAGGAGACATGCAGAAGAACCAGTGTCAGGCTCATCCTTCAAGTTCTCCTGTTCACGCTGAACCTGGCTTCACCCAAGCACCAAGCAGGATGAGACACGACCCGTTTAAGAAGGAGTGCATCCGTGCACCTGTTTGCAAGATTCCGCCAGGCGCTTAACGCGATCCAACAAATTAGCCCACGCAGCCTGAAGACAGGAAGATTGCAAGCCCCATCATGTCTAATTGAAAATTGGGGCCAAGCAGCAGCGTTAGGTCTGTCCTCAGGTTTGCTCCCAGGGCTGTCCTCAGGGAACTTCTCACAGTGATATATGATTGTTCGGTGGGAACAAATGTGGATTGTTCAGAGGCCACATGAGAAGCAGCTTGGGATGGAAGACCAAGGATCCACATCCAAGCAATCACTACGCCAGGCGAAACCATTCCATTGTCGGACTTTACATGTAGATGACACGGTCCATCATGGAAGCTGACTGTTATGCCCACCCACTGCCCTACAGTCTTTAGGCCTTGAAACAGAAGGCTAAGCATCCACGGCGCTCGCGCCGGCACTGGCCTGACCTCCTCCCCCAATGTCAGTGTATCGGAACCACAACTGACATGGCGCAGGGATTGCACTAATGGAAGGACGTGAATTTGAGCCTGACACTGGTTCGTGAACGCAATAAATGAATCCGAATACTATGTAAGAGCAACACTGTCTTACAAATAGCTGTCACAGCTTGGGAAAGTCTGTTGAACTTTGACATGTGCAGGTGGGATAAATAGCGCAAAGCTTAGGAATCCAAAAAAGCAGGTGACACAGCTTCAAAGGTTTGAGTTTGATAAGGTGGAAGCTGGGAATGCACCCATGATGTGCAGGTGAGATAAATAGTGCAAAGCTTAGGAAACCCAAAAAAGCAGGTGACACACATTCAAAGGTTTGATAAGGTGGAAAGTGGGAATGCACCCATGGCACCACTCGTGCAATGACAAGCTCAGAGTCATTTTTTGTTTGGGAGTTTTTTTTTCAAGAAAAATCCTGATTATTGCGAAAAATGTCACGTCTAAAGAAGCGTTCGCGAGGAGGATCTTGATTTTGAAAGCTTGATTCGAAGGGGATATGGTGAAAGAATGGGACCTGGCACCACTCCAAAGGGTCTTACCATGTACCTCGTAGTAGACCAGGTAGGGAATTCAGAGCCCCATCTTGGAAAGGATGTTGATGAGTGCCCGCCGTGCACTCATGGCAGATAGCAGTGTTACTGGCTATTTGCGAAGCAAATGATCTTGAAAACCCCGAGAGTTTTTGAAACCACCTTAGATCTCCTTTCATTCCGACACACGCTGCGAACCACCGTTCATTTTTACCAGTAGGCCCCTTAGCCACCACACCTTCTCCAAAGAGAGAAACATATCTCGAACAATGGCAAAATGGACAGCTTCTCTAGCAAACTCGAATCTTTGTTGGGTAGGGCCGCTACGACAAACTTCGTCAAGAAACTGTGCTGTTTCAGATTTGTTGCCTGATACGTGGCGCAATGAACCCCCATCACCGTGGCAACGATCAATCCAACCCGAAGAGACTTTGAAACGTTTTACCATAGCTTCATCTAGCTCACATTCATCACATTGGGTGGCGGTTCGCTTCGTACACATGTTTGACCATGACGCCCAAAACAGACTCCATCATAATGACTGTCGTATTAGCCTTTCTCAAGCCGCTACCTTCATCACCATGAATTGCAATAGCAAACGTATTGTTCAAATTCCTGGCATCGGATGAATCTTTTCATAGGCGCCCCAAAATGCTTCCAAGTATTTTGACCAGTAGTCCGATCCGGGCACCTTCCGAAAACTAGTTCTGGGATTCTCGGCCAGACCATCAACTTCATGTTTCACAAATGGGACCCTCCACGTCAAGCCCTACTTGGCCACAAACTGGTGAGCGTCCCGGCTAGCATTGTTTCTGCACATGTCCTTGGCCTAGGTCCTGGCCAAGATCTTGGCGTGCAAGAGAAGCGAAGTCGTGCAAAGTAGCTGTAGGAGCATCACTCGGCATTGTGTGCTGGGAACCCACTTAATGGATATATGGGCTACCAAACATGGGTCTATACTATGACTGGGTGGCTCTTAGTGAGGTTCCTTTGGTTCCCTGTGTATCGGTTGGTTCCGGGTTGGTTCCGTTCCCTTAGTTGAATTGATTTTCAAATTCTCCAGCTTAGTTGATATATAGGCTTCTGCAACAGTCATTTTCACTATTGACTTTCCACCACTTGCATGTAGGCTCATGCTTTTACTAGGCCTTGAGCCCCGGCTCGCAACTGTGAAAACTCGTTGTGCCACTGCGGCGCATAGCAGCTGTTTCTTGGTGAGGCAACTTCCTTTGGTGTTTGGGGTAGTATCTACATCCACTTGGTTGAGATCCTTTACCCCTTTTGGTTTTTAGCTTTGCTATCGCATTGGTAGCAGAGCGGCAACTATCTGGGGTGAGCTCCTTGGTGGTTCTGTTGGTTGCGACGGCGGAGGAACTTGGAGGTGTTTGGAGCTTGGAGCGGGAAAGGTCCCCTCGTCGAGTTCGAGCTCTGCTGCGCGCTGGACCTCATCTTCCGGAACCTGAGCCTGAACCTTCACCACCAGGGAAAGATGCCACAGCGGTGGCAAAATCTCGTGATCCTTTCAACCCCTGAGGCTCCAATATGTCTTATTTAGTACATGTACTATTGCAGACATTTAATTTAAGCAATGTTGGAGCCCAAAATCAAAGCTTATTGGCGCAATGTAATTTAAGCAATGTAAGAAATTCAAAATCAGGAAACATTTCCAAATCAGGAAATTAAGTTCTCAAAAACTTACTTATAGCTTTGAGTTTGAAAAAATCATGTTTCATACAAAAATTATCAATCCTGGTAGACATTTCAAACTTCTCCTGCATAGGAGTTAAAAGCTCCTTCACAAGGGCTGCGATTTCTAGACAAAGGCTTTGGTGGTTCTTGAAAAAAGCATTTGCTCCTAGACAGGAGATCACTTTCTTGGACCCAGCAGCAACGTCCAAGCCATCTTTTTCTTTGGAGGTTTGACAGCATTCAGTCTATAGGCCATGTAGGCACTTCATTGCCAGCTACAAATTTAAGCAAAGCATTTCTTGAAATGGCCAAAGCTGAATGTGTTCCACCTCTGTGCTTGGACACTTTGGCCATAGAACCTCCAAAGTCCTCATCTCTGTACACCCATGTCACACTTGGATTTACCAAATCATGCTCACACAATTCCTGCGCCATGTGGAATTTCAGCTTGAATTTCCAAAGTCCTTCAGCAGTATTCCAGTCCCACATACAGGAGCAAAAACTTCCAACAGTGAGTGGCCATTTCAGCAGGTTAATACTGAGCTCGACTCAAGCATTGATACATGGAGACCAAATGCTGGGTAGCAGCCAGCGTCATGTTTTCCAAAGGTTCGTTGTTGTCCAAAGTGCCAGCACTAGCCCTGAGCTTTGGGGAAGTGTACTGGCCCTTGGCATTCTTTTTCCTGATCATCAAGGGAGTCAAACTGGTGAGCTTGTTGGACCAACCTGGATGCAAAACCTTGCATTGCTGCTTGATGTTTCTGCCAGGAAAACAAGGCAACACATGAAACAACAAGTTGCCAGCAAAGCCTGCAGCCATACCGAGATCCATGCAATGCAGCCAGTCATTCACAAAAGTCTCCAATGTGACACCAGGAATGGAGAACAAGGGTGACACAAATTTGCATTCCTGCAAGTGTTGCCACAAAGTCTTTCTCTGTGATCTCCAAGCTGCTGATAAGCTGGGGTCCCTGATGTCTTCAGATGTGGCTTGCAAGTCTCTCAAAGCATTTTGGTTTTGAGATACACCAGCGAGGTCTTCTAGACCTTCTGCCTGGGCATCTTGAGCATCTGTGAAAAGAGAAGCAGCTCTGACACCACCAATGGTTCCATCCAAAAGCAAATCAGAAATATTGGCCTTCAATCTCTTGTTGGGAGATTGTTCTTCCCTGCTTTACAGGAATTTGTTCTTACTATGCATACTCATCTTGAGTGAAGGCAGAGGGCTATGGAAAGTGCTGTGTTGAAGTGCTTGCTGTGTGTGTGCTTGATTCTTTATCCCTTTGAACCTTGAGTGAAAAACCTTGTCTCCTACACAGGAGGCTTACCCCAAGGAACTTTCCTATACACCTACCAGGGCTAACTCCCACACAGGAGCTGAAAGGAAAGGGCCTATGCAGAAGTGAGAGGTCAAGCGCCAAGGGCTAAGAAGACTGGGGACAAAACTATGTATAGATACTCCTGTACAGGAATTCCAGAAAAAGAGAAACAAACCAGAGAACACTGCAGCGACATTCTTTTTTCCTGGCAGGCTGACAGTGTGGCACAAAACTCCAAGGATGTCCAGGTCCTAAAGGATCTACTGCAGGGCTCTCATTTGCTTGACCATAGACTTCAACCCATCAATGTGATGGGTTCCTGCATCGATGCCTCCCTTCAATTCCTGGGTCTTGTTTTGCAGATCCTTCTTGTCAGTGTCGGTGTTCAAAGCCTTGGAGTCTACCAACAACTTCCTGATCCCAGTCAGGAAAGTGCTGACTTCAGTGAACACCTGGCCCATGTTGTCAAGGACTGCAGTAACCTCTGGCTTGCCCTCTGCCTTGAGGTCATCCCACAAGGTCTGTGCTTGTGGCGCTCCTTCTCCAAAGAAGTCTTCATGCTCTGGACAACAGTGATCTCTTGCTTGAGGTCCAAGTAAGGTTGGTTTTCGACTTTGACAACACTATCAGCACCACTGGAACCACCCAAGGCTTTGCTCAAGCCTTGGGACTGCGTGTCCATCTGGAAGCCCATCTTGATACTGCGATCAGTGCTACTCAGCAACTTCTTCATGTACCAAAACTTGTTGAGCTCTGGCAGCTTGGGGTGGGGCTGCTCAAGGTCAAACCCAGGATTCTTTGGGTCAATGCCAAAGGATTTTGGTAACAATCCTGAAGAAGACCCTGGACCATTGCCTCTTGGGTCTTGCCATCGAACTGGTTTGCCACAAAGCCATTGAGAGTCAAAATCTCACTGGCATACATGTAGCCCTTCTTCACCTCATGATCAGTGATCTCTTGATCCTTGGATTCCTCCTGGTAGGTCACAACCCAGGCCAAGTTCTTGATTCCTCCTTCTGCTTTGTAGCGGGCTATGAGGCTCTTTTTCTTCTCTGGGTCGCTGTCACTGTAGGCCTGACAAGGCAAGCAAATGTCAGAGTCACAAA
>Ga0126337_10000461_pt1 | contig 20566 bp, 10 predicted proteins | sample DipCmetagenome_FD_92527 | JGI IMG/M metagenome (GOLD analysis project Ga0126337, IMG submission 92527) | Coral microbial communities from La Bocana,Puerto Morelos, Mexico - Diploria C A metagenome | ecosystem: Host-associated > Invertebrates > Cnidaria > Coral | place: La Bocana,Puerto Morelos...
AATTAATTTCAGTCCGGGAATTAAAGGAACAACAGCACAAGAGATCGGGACAAAGAAATATTACCTTGTAATTTACAATATCGGCTTCTATTTTTTTAAAGTGAATGCATTTTTTGGACTTCCCTCTTCTTCCAACCGAAGCTCCTTGAATCTTCGATTCTCCGGCATTCTTTTGCTTCTGGATTTCTTTCATTGTTTCCAAAGCCCTGTAGTCAATAGTTACATGCGAAATCAACCAAGTCTTTCAGAAGACCTCTACAAAACTGAGATCAGCTTTATTAGCAAGTATTATTATTTTAGAATTACTGAAACAGGTGTTTCAAGTATTACCTATAGTGTCCTCCCTGTTAAAATAGTTCTGATTGAACGGTAGTGATTAATAAAATTTTGTCCAGAGAAATCAACTATATAAGTTTTGTGCTTATAGAATATTGAGGAATAGAAAAGAAAAGCATGAGAAAAAAAGTACATCATTCAGTTCTGAAGGCTGAACCACTCTCTGCACAAAAACACGCTGTAAGAAAAAAACGGTTTCTTCTACCTTTCAAGTTTTTCCAGGCCATCAGGGAGGTTATTTTTAAGAGCAATTTCATCACTTCTTCCAGTTTTATGTGTCCTGAGTGAAGAGATTTTACGGCCCTGAGAAAATTAAAAAAAAAAGCTTGAAGCGCTGACTCAGCAGTAATCGAGCAGACTTGCTGGTCCTTATATTTACCATTTACATGTATGGGTCATAGGCTGTCATAGTCAATATAAGATTAGATTGCATTAGTTACAGCGCACTCGTAGTCACTTTGTTGGACCTCTTGACAAATAGAGGTAAAAGTATTCAAAAGGTATTAAAAACAGGTACAGATATAACAAAAGTAACTGTCAATAACTTACTTTTGATGCAATTTCGTTCGTTGAGAACGTCTGTTTCAAGGCTCTAGTTTCGAGGATCTTCAGGGCACGACTTAACTTGGATAACTGCTCCTTTAGATCCTCGTAAACTTGTTTCATATCGCTGGGTAAGAAAGAAAAATAAATCCATCCTGAATGAAATCTTGAAAAATGATCATACACAGAGAAATAGCCAAATGGAATAAAAAAATCTATGAATATTTGTAAGCAAATACTTCTCAAATAGGTAATTTTATGAATGAGCATTATTTCTAAATTGCTGTTTACTCTGATGTATTTGTTTTCGTTTAATTTGCTACTTGGTACATGTTTGCTCTGGATGGCTTCATTCAGTCAATGGATGGACAAAAGTAGTGAATTTTTCTGGTTAGGGCATCAAGAACTAAGCATTAATATAAATATAAGTTTTGTAAGTTTTATTGGAATTTGGCTACAACAGTCGCCGAGGTTTTATTGGGTAAATTAACTTAGAAGTCTTTTCCTTCCTTTATTTCTGTAAGTTTCTATGGATGAAAGAGTTGATTTCACCGCAGGCGTTTGACGCAAGTCTGTTTATTGCAAATTCCTTCTTGTTACGGAGAATGGGAAAACAAACATAACTAAACGTGATCCCGATCATGTACCACCTAGCCTCCTTATTTCATCTCTAGAACTAAACAGTAAGGTATGACTAAATTTTTTGCGTGATTTTGTTTGAAGTTTGACCGAAACAGTACTCTATTTTATATAGGTGTAATTCTGCAACGAATTTTAATATCCCAGAACAAAACATGATTGACCCACTTGCGCACATATTACCAAAAACTAGCTCATTAGAGGCAACCTTAGCTTTGTCAACTGATGAAGAAATGAAGTCAAAGAATTAGGTAATGTTAGGTAATGTTTCTCGTTTCCGAAATTCCCTCAAATCTTACATAGAAGCACGGGCTTAATTTATTTGGTTATGATAAATTCAATTTTCATGCCTGAACGAGTCACTTTATATATTAACTTTATGCAGGCTCATGCTTTACGCTATCTACAAAAGAACAATTAGGAAACGATTGACGTCAACAAACCAGTGTCGAAATTTCGAAAGTTAATAAAGGCAAAAGATAAGGTAACAGAACGACCAAATGAGCTGTTAGAATAGTACATCACAAAAAAAACAACTTGATAATTTGACCTATATTTGGTTTCATACATTTATGTAAAGTGTCGTCTTTTCAACTTTCAGTTTTTGATAACACAATGCCAGCTGAATTAGTTATTTTTCTTCATTTGGATAAACATGAACACCTTGTCCTGCATGTTTCTGGTAGTCATTCATAATAAAGTTGCTTTTTTATATAGAGAGATTTTAGAATTAAGATGAGAGCTTTCAGAAGATCCAGTGATGTTGTCAAAAAAGTTCGTTTCTTCTAACGCTTGTCAATTAGATCTATAATCAATCGTCTATTTCACGTGGTCATTACGCTTAGCTTAGAGCTAGCTTACAGGTACGCCACAAAATACCTGGGAAAATATGGATAGAAAAATAAAAGCTTCTTAGAAGTATATAAAATCAGGTAAGCTATATTCGCACAATCACACATTACGATATTTCCTAAGCTAACTGTAAGATATATTAAAATTACAAAAATAGTTGAAATTGTTGTACATCACACTCGCACTTGTAGTCGCAACATCAGACATCACCCACATCCACACACACACTTATAGTCCTGTAAGATTTAATGCTTTTAATTTGTCTTGTCTTGTCTTGAATTGAAAGCCGTGTAATTTTGAATTTTTCGAGACTCGTCTGGTATGGAATTCCACAATTTCGATGCAGTGTGTCTCCATGATCTTAAGCCCTAAGTTGTTGATTTCACTTTTAAAGTGGAGCGCTAATGTTAGCAACTCAGGCAAGCTTGGAGGCCAAGTATCGCCGACTAATATCTTAAAAAAAGGTGGATAATATTTTCGCTAGCCCTTGTTTCCGGAGACTCAGGAGGCCAATACGCTTTAAAAGTTCCTCGAAAGGAGTGGACTTATCCCTAAAAACAAACCGGAGTGCTCGTTTGTTTACCATTTCCAACTTATCAGCTGACTTCTCATGACAGAAATGCCACGTTTCGGAACAATAATTAAAATGTGGTAGTATGAAGGCCTTAAAAAAGTCGCTCCTAGCCTCAAAAAGGAACAGTTTCTGCATCCTTTTTAATACCGCGATATCGATGCAAGTAGTAATGTAAATATGTTTAATTACACTCACTGGAGTGGAATGACAGTGTTCACAAGATTGCCAACGCATGACATTTTGGTTCCCTATAAAAGCTCCCCGTACAGCTATAATGAATTTAAAGAGGCCACTCAATGGTAAAAACAGTTACAATCAGCAACAAGAAACTTAGGTCACTTAGGCCACTTAGTGATAGAAACCAAACACGATCAGAGATTCTTACTGATTTCATGGTTAGATGATTCCAACATTTGCAATCAGTGAAGCTTGAATGTCAGTTTCAGTTCGACCTTTATTTTTTGTTTCTATGGATGAACGAGTCGATTTCTAGTTTGACGCAAGTCTGCATATCACGAATTCCTTCTTGTCCACGGAAAATTGGTAAACACGTTTTCGATCGTGCACCAAGTCTTCTTCTGATTTCAAGATACTGACTTTTCCTCAATAAACGCTAAAGCAGTGAACTGTTTTCACTCAATTTGAAACTCCTTTCTGAAAGCGCACTATAAATTACCCCAAGCGCTGTCTGTGCACTTCCGCGCCATAACTGACTGGAATGAGCGAGAACAATTATGGTTTGGCCTGTATTTGAAAGCGGTTTGTTAACACAAGAAAACAGGGTTAAAAACCTGACATCCGAGACTGTGTAACGAAACGGAACTAAGGGCAACGGAAGGCTATACTACTTTAAATACGATTAGTTCCTTTGTTGTCCTGGCAATATTGACAGAATATTCATTTTAAGAGTTTGGTTTGCGATACATTCGCTCAATTAGGTGACTGGTGTTAATACGAAAAAGTGTACCCTACATTTCAAAATCGAACAGAAAGCACACTTCAGTATAGCCAGACACAATTCGAACACGCCGGTTAAGTCAATATTACGCAGTGCATAGCTGTTTTACGGTTTGAACATTATTATTACTTCTAGTAATTTCGATTTAAATAGTATATGTTTATTGCTTAAGACAATTTCTTAGATTATTCAGTATTTCGTCAATGCAAAATTCCAAGGGGTCGCGATAACTGTTTCTTTGCAGCAGTGTCCTTGCAGAATGAAAGGCTTGAGTCAAAAGCAGTAAGTTCAGGTATCGTAGTGCATCTTTCATGCTTGCAGTAACACGGGAGATTTTAAAACTTACCTATTCCTGGAAGGCATATCTGTGCCAGTGAAAACAACAATATTTTCACAGGTCGAACGTCTACCAAGTACTACCAAAGGCAGCGAAACAGGCGAACGACAGACATTTAGCAAAACAACAACTTTGCTATACAACGCAGTTATATTAATGACATTTGATGGAACTCCAAAAATGCATACATTTCCTTTGGCTTTATTCTAATCACAAAAATACAAAAGAAATGCTTTAATGAACTATTACAAAACGACAATAGCAGGCAGCTGTAGAATCTTTAAAGACAGTCAAATATATTTATTCTGGAACAATTCCAATTGTTTTGAGAAACAGCGGAATGCTTATCAAATCTTGTTACAATACTGAAGTGACTTTATTTGCTCAAAACAGTGAATGTTTACGAAGAAGACGCAAGAACTAAAATATTGCACGGGCAAAAATGATAATATGACAATATAAAAAGTTGGTGGTGAAATTAACGATTAGCTCCCATCGTTGCATGTCAAATCGTTATGGAGGTAAATTTAAGCAATACCACAAAAAAACTTTTACAAAAGACTACAAAATGGTGTTTCAACATGTAAATTTTCATCTACTTCAGAAAACTGGAAACTGATAAACCTGCAAACAACTAACGTTGTTACAGCGGGGTTACAGCACGATAAGAGCAGCATCTTGTTGAAATGACTTTCAAGAAACATAGTGAAATTTATCTGCTTTGCTGATGTCCCGTTGTGTGTTTAGATTAGTTTTAACGTACAGAGCGGAAAATATGCTTTTGATTACATCGGCCCCATGGCGGATAAGAAGTGCCAGAAGTGTGAAGCCTGAGAAGTCCACAGCGGGAGAAAGGTCAAAATAACTCACAGTGCGATCTACTAAGAATATCGCAAACCCGCTTTCCCGTCTGTGCAGAAAAGCTTTTAAGCAAACCCCTTGTAAGAATTCTTTCAATGAAAACCGTACTCCTATAACGACGCAATATTGACCTAACATCATCGCATAAGCAAAGAAAATTTGCCTTTTAAACGGCATCAAAATAAACGCGTGATGTTCCTCCCTTTTGTTTTGCCGTTTTCCGAAGAGAAATAGCGAACATTTTCTCTTTTTTTCCACCAAGTTATGTAAAAAAACAAACTCGAAACAAAAAAATGTAGAATCCATAAAATCATAAAAAAATTCGTTTAGGTCGAACGTCCAGGTCAAATCGAACAGTTATTCGGAGAACTCAACATGATGAGAAAATGCTTCGATGACTTTTATGGTATGATCACTTTATTAGATCCTTGCCCTTGATATCAGTAATAACTTCTCGTTACTGGGGTTTTAAAGATATTTGTATCAGTGCGTTTTGACTGAGAGAAGTTGTAAAACACCAGCATTAGGGTGGTCTCCCCTTGGTAATCAATGACTCTTTCAACATGCCAGCACCCAACTCGGTTACTGAGCCAGATATGCATGAACCACGCTTGAGAACAAATAAAATACAAGTGGAAATTTCTTTGATGCCAATCCTTGAAAAAATATCCCAGGTAATTCCCAGTTCAGTTCAAATAACTTACATGTAGTTAATCGACTTCTACTAAAAGAAAAATCAAACAGATGATTTTTCTTTCTGTGACTCAGGCATACTCGGGAAAAGAGCTCCGAATTCTAGTTTAAATGCTCCTTAGAACTTCAGACGACTGGTTTGATCTAACCTATTAAACTAAGTTAATGACATTTGAGTGGTATTGTAAGATATGGGATGGGATGGCATTACATCACAGTTAAACGACCCTAAATTAGTAGATCAAAACTTTATCAATTGATCTCCACGAAATTAAGAATTATTGATGATCTTGAGACTAATAAACTTTTCCGTTGATATCCTGACGTTTCCTCTAATATCCTCAAATATAAAAGTGTATTACCAAGTGACGGTCTTATCCTAAGATAAAAAAAACATACCTGATCTAAATACATTCAAATTATAGCTTGTAAGTTCGTAAAGAAGTATATATACGTCTCCTTTGAATTACTCACAAAAACAATCATGTATAATAGTAACTCTATATTATTGTAGATGAACATTTGATTCATTGTTTCTTTTTAGCATCAATTGCCACACCCTTCATGTCCCACTCCTTAGTCTGTAACGATGCCAACATGAAGTGAGCCACATCAGCCCGTGACACTGTTCCGTAACCTTCTGGTACAGACTGTCCCTCAGCAAGCAGATAATTGGCCGTAGCAGGATCTTCAAATTAAACAAATCAACTTTAATTAGAATGTATCTAAGGCTTTGTAAATACGTTTCATCCGTGTAAGGCTTTTATTTTATGCAAGAGAAAAACTGTGGAAGGGTCCTTTGTAGCCTTGTTAAGTTGAAGAGTTAATTTGTTAAATCATCCAACATGCATATGCCTAAATATAAAGAAATTTACAACAATAAGAAGACCGTCATTGAATAAAAACACAATAGAGCTGTTTCAGTTGTAACTGATTTTGGAGGCGAAGAATCTCACTCAAACAACAAAGTGGTATATATGGCAGGAAATGTCTGAGTTGGGATTAAAAAATAAAACGCCAATCAGATGATATTCCAAGTAATGACGTAAGAACTTTTTAATTAATGTAAATTTAATTGCCCCTTACCATCAGATAAACAAGGAGGCCTCACAATGGTGTAACAAAGTTTCGACTTCATAACAGTGTTCTCCATCAGAGCCATATCAGGCATGAACGATCGTGCCAATGGCCTTAATAGCCAGTCCATCCATATGGGATTTGACGGATCTTTCTGAGTATAAATGCCAGTTAGGCATACAAGCCTTCCGATGCCTGACCTAGAGGAAACAAAACCGACTGAATGATGAGCGAGATGATTTTTTGGGAAGGTGAAGAAATAGTGCAACATTTACCCATTGTCATTACCACCATCTTATGCTCGAGATCCTATTAATTACTTCTCTCAAAACGATGCTTTTTTCTTAAGTCAGTCCCGTGTATCTATTGAAAGTCTTGGGATTTAGCCGGTATAAATAGCAATACTTTGCCGGCCGGCACAGCTTTCGTAGTGCATCACTGTACCTTGAACTGAGTACAGCGGTGCCACGGGCCACCGCAATAAAACAGGCCTCAAGAACGGGTTCGGCGATGTAAAGGGGGTCTTCAAATAAGAAAATGACTGACTGACTGAGTGTTTGTTCGGACCAGAATAAAGCGAGAGAGTTGATAAGAGAGCTAACGTGAAATCGTCAATGTCAAACCTACGATACGAAATTCAGTTACCTTTCCATTGCTGTTGCTATTGATGTCATTGATTTGGAGTAAAGAGTTGTTGGTGAAAAGAATGTTCCGTTGTGAAATCCCAGACATGAAAGCACAGCATTCTTGCCTTCAAGAACTGGAACTAAGGACTCTGGGTCAAATACATCTCCCTGAACTACGTCAAGATTTGCATCTCTGTGAAAGTAAAAATTCCTTAGTTGAGGTTAACGTGTTCACCTGGCCTAAATTTCACAAAAACCGTAATAATTTGGTTTATGAATGCTGTTTGGGCAGTCAGTGTTCGTGATAGAAAACGTTTGAAAATGGTAAATTACATTTAACGTTAAAAAGGTACAAAAACCCCCGAATTTTCAGCAGCTCTAATGCTGCCTGGGAAGCGCGGTGGCCGCATAGTTAGTGCGTTCGACATCCGGATCGAGCAGTCCGTACTCGAGCCCTGGCCGGAGACATTCTGTTGTGTTCTTGGACAAAACACTTAACTCTCACGGACCTCAAGGTGCCTCTCTTCACCCAGGTGTATAACTGGATACCGACGAATTTAATGCCAGGGGGAACCCTGCGATGGACTAGCATCCCATCCAGGGGGAGTAGAAATACTCCTAGTCCCTTCATGCTATAGTCTCCCTCGCAGCCGTTTTTAGCATCGTCACGCAACGCTCCTCCCCACAAAGTTTGTGGGGAGGAGCGTTGCGTGACGACGCTAAAAACGGCTGCGACGGAGACTATTCATGCTACAGAAACCGGAGATTAACGCCAGTCTGATGGGCCACTTGGCTCGTACACAGGCTTAAAATTACATGAAAAGTAACCGAAATTTCCTTTTTATTTTAGATACAATTATCTTTTTTAAGCCGGAGACTTTTTATGATTTTTCTCACACTATGAACAAAATCGCAAATAAACATTAAACCACAAAATAGATAATTTTATTTTGAAGCGTTACGTCGTTTTGCAATGCCACGTCATAAGAAAGGTTACAATCACGTACTTCATCGAATAACGTCGAATAATGTGACGACATTGGCTTAAAATAGCCTTGACGTATGCAAATGAGCTAAACTTTGCAACCCTTATTCCTGCTGATTCTACATTATGCGAGTTGCACCTTTTTCATTGCAGATAACAACAAACAACAGTTTCTAGTGAGAACATTGGTGGTTTAAATTTTTTTACGAACATCTCTTTAACACCTCAAGACACCTCGTCTTGTATTAAACCGTATTTCGGATGGCAATTACTAAATATACAAGATATACAATCGTTACGAAACCTAAAGTGAATAAATGTACACATTGCAACTTCTAATTCCTATATCACGATAGATTGCAATATGTCCCTTTGGATATTGCAGGTAAAATGGTATGCACTGAACAACAACAACAGAGGTGTCGAGAAACGGATAACGGAAAAATTGCGCTTATTTAAGTACAAGTAACAAATGTAGGCCACAGGTAAGTCTTAAAAACAAGGTACCTACTTGATAAAAAATTTCTCGGGGTTTCTAACAACAGCGGTGACAGAGTGACCCTTTTTCAGTGCCTGTTGCACCACTTGATGTCCAGTTTTTCCCGATGCGCCGAGGACAACCAGCTTAGGAAAGACTAAATCTGTCCCCGCCATGATTCAACAACGTTAACGTATGAGAGAAATTATGTGACTCAACAGCATATAACTCAACCACGTTTGAATATGCATGATTCACTGACCACAACAACACGTTCTGCTGAGCTGTTTGTTTTGCATGATAATTGGTGATTCGTGCGTGCACTTAAACATGTGTCAGTTGAGGCGTTACAAAATTTAAATGTTCTAACCACTTAGTAATGGTAATAGGACTGAGTGGAGTCCAATTCGGTCTTTAATCATATGAGTGATAACAAAATCGGACGACCGCGCAGCGGGATTCCGATTTGTTTATCACTGATATGATTACAGACCGAATTGGATGACAAGAAGTCTTATTACCAATTAATCATAAAAATTACAATTTCCGAAAAAGAAGAATACCAAGGTACGAAAAGGGAAAATTTACATTAAAATTTCTTACAATGTTTCTATGGTGATTGAAACCAAGGTTGTGATTGGTTGATTTAAACTAGAACTTAAAATGGGATTGGTTGATTTAAACTACAACTTTGAATGTGATTGGCTTATTGAAACTGTCCGATAACAAGCTGCCCGATAACAAACTGTCCGATAACAACTTGACAAATGAATCAGTGGAAAATAGGTGCTTTTTAAACCAATCACAATTGAGGAAATTGAAATTTTTATGATTATGAGAGTTAAATGCTATGCTAAAAGCTTAGTTTCAATAGACCATTTTACAGTTGTCTGCTCAGTGACCTGGCCTTTGGATGACAGCGAGGCTAGAGTTAACCTTGTTTTGATACAGCCCTCAATGCTTTTGTTGTGTAAAACAAGTTGTTCTGATGCTAACTAGGTGCATTTACATGACAAAAGCAGTGAAGTCTGTATCAAAACAAGGTCAACTCTAGCCTCGCTGTCATCCAAAGGCCAGGTCACTGAGCAGACAACTGTAAAATGGTCTATTAAAAGAATAGTTTTTTTAACGACTAACATCGACAAGGGTTTGAAGGTGGATGATGTCCAATATTTCCACGTAGATACAGCAGAAGGAGCATTTCCCCGGGCAATAATCCTTTCTATACTAGTCTCTCATTTTGGACTTGGGGTTTTTCCTTTCAAAACTTGTCAACTTCCTTCAATACGAATTGACAGTTAATAATTGACAGTTCTGTATTTAGCTTCCTTCAGGTGTGTATCACGTAAAGCCTGCATGGGCTTTCCAGGTTAATAATTTCCAACTCAAAAAGAAATAAATTATTGTCACGCTACATGTTGAATTGCTTTTAACTGCGAGATTGGTTTGGCGTGACACGCCTTGTGCCTTTAAATAAATAAAAAGTTACCAACATGAAAACCAAATAAGATCACTCAACATTAACTTGATATTCCTTACTTGGCTACATTGTAGACCATCGAAACTGTGACATATTTTATTAAATAATTTCTTCCTTTACTTTGAAGGTGTAGACCACCTACCCACGATTCATACAAAAGTAGTTAGGACACTTAAGTTGGATTTTATCCGGGATTGAATGTTCGCCTCGTTTGTACACTACCAACACCTGAAACACTCCTCCACGTTTAATTTCAAAGCATATTATGTGTTTCTTGGTTTTGTTGGAAGTATGTTTGGTTTCTAAAATGATCTCAGCAGAGCAAAAGAAGTGGCTAAATTCCATATAAAGATAGCGGTGTTGATTGCTAACGAGCAAGTCAAGCAACCTGAAAGGTAGGACTAGGCTCCCCCTCAGTGCATATTGGGAACCCCCTCCCCTCCCCTCTACCTCTTTTTATATTTCCTTGTTTAAAAAAATTCCCGTTCATCAGTAAATACTATGAATGGTGAACAGACTACCAAATGCCCTCTCATAATATCCTCGCTTGTGTTGGTATAAGGTGTGATGGTGGGTTGGTACGAGGAGGACAACAAAATCAAACCAAAATCGTGTCACGTATTTATTTTTTTATTTAAAAGGCGTTAAAAAGTAAGGTAAGAATATGTGTTGTTCTAAGCTTTCGTTCAATGCCCCTATCTTTTCGCGAGATCTAAACTTCTTAACCAATTCACGCCAAGGCTTACTTTTTTCTTTCAACACTCATATAAACTAGTCAAGTATATTCTCATATTCAAAGCAAGTTCCAAAGTTTTACAGATTACAAAGTTATCCTGAATCCACGGTGTTTATCTTGTGTTATCCAAAGGAAGACACACTCAAGATGCACTTTTGCATAATTTTAAGGCACTGCAAGTCATCAATTAAAGCCGAGGTTGGCAATGCGCACTTAATAACTAGCCCCACGGGAAACAGTGATTTTTTTTTGTTTCCCGGAGACCCTTAACATTGAGGTCGAGGAGAAACAAAACTCACTGTTTTCCGAGAGGCCAGTCAATAAGTGTTTTATACAACCCAACTCAACAATAGAAAAAAAAAACGCGAAAAATTATATTACTTGACTTCTGGCACACAAATTGGCCGCGTTTTTAAGGTGCACGATCTTATAACGTGCGAGTCGAAAGTTTAAGTTGTTGTTTCGCTGGGGAGTTAGTGAGTTTTGTTCGCCCTAGGAAATTGGTGAGTTTTAAGCAATGACACGAGTCCTCCAATCGGGCAACGTTTTTGAGAAGGGAGGTATAACAACAGATTTTGAAACCTTGTCAGACCTTAATTACTACAAATTTAAACTTCATCCTATATTATTCTACAATTATATGCTATAGAAAAATTCACTGCCTGACGAATTAATTCCACGGATATCGGAAATTCACTCGTCGGGGAGTGAATTTTTCTGAGCAAAACCAAACGTTTTCCTAGCACGAGTTGCAGCTTTGTTTTCACGATAGCAATAGTTTTGCTCGCAACTCACGTCAGCAATATCCCTTCATGCACAAGTGCAATTCCACGCTAAATACCCTCTCTTTAGTTCGATAGCCAATCAGACCGAGGATTTACCTTAAGCTATGCAATTCTAATACTAATATATAAAAGTCCATTCCATCTTAGTTCAGAAATTAATATTTGCCTGCTTTTCTTGATATGCAGATGTATGAAATTGTATAAATATTGTCTAAAGAACACTTTTATTATATTTAGTTAAGCAATTTTTTAAGTTTTTTTTTTTTAAGCGCGAGCGCATAAAGCGGCAAAGCCGTGGAAACGAGCGGCCAAGCCGCGAGGAACAGTTGTATCTCTCCGCCCGGGCTCCTCGCGGCTTTAGCGCGTTCACACGGAAGCTGTTGTCGCTATGTTTTGAAAGAATTGGTTCATGCTTTTAGCTTTGCTCATATTATAGATGTACCTGGGACGTTTAAAGAGCATTCAAAAACCTGACGTTGCTCTCGGCTGTGTCAAGCAACTCTTGCAACTCTCTCGTGCTCTACAAACTTCACGCGTGCATCCATAACTCGATATACGCATGAACCAATTGCAATAGACCTTTGTCACGCTTCCGCTATACTGGATTCAAAACGAGGCTAGCCGTGCATAATTTCCAAGATGGCGCACTACCATTGCTATGTGCCACACTGCAACAACGACGAACGCAAGAAAAGTGGTAAAGAGTTAAGATTTTTTAACTTTCCAACCGAAAAGGAACTACGACAGGCTTTGATGATGCACGGCTAGCCTCGTTTTGAATCCAATATGGTGGAAGCGTGACAAAGGTCTATTCTCTATTTTATGAAGTCGCATGCATTCATCGCTAATAATATTAAACTGAGACATCCTTCACTAACCACTCTTCTAACAACGTAAAGCTACTCCTTGCGCCAAAACCGCTTATTTTTTAGTAGCAATCCTCACAGCCTTGTTGTCCCACTGATTGGTCTGCAACGATTTCAACATAAAGTGCGCCACATCTGCTCGCGACACTGACATGGCTCCCCTTGGTACAGACTGTTCATCAGTCACCAGATAATCATCAGTTGAAGGTCCTGCAAAACCAATAAAAAAATCGTTACTTTCAGGATCCAACTGGCTGTGAAACAGATCAAACTACAATGGAAATAACGAAAACGTGCATGCAAGAAACCGAATGGTCCGCATGCCAAAAGTTATCTGCGAATAGGCTCCCAGCGAGGCGAGTTCTAGACCACACTCAGCTTGGCTAGCTCGCACTAAACCCAACCAGGAACCTGTTCGCAGGCTAGCCAAAAGTCGATATCCCTTCACGCTTCGGCACATTCTTTGGGCCCATCACGCAATCTTCCTCCAACACGAACGTCTGCTGACACGCAGTGCTTTTTACACAGCCAAATCAAGACGATCGAACAGTGAAGGACTGTGGACGCGGATAAATTTTGTAAGACATTTCAACGGATAGCAGCGTGGCATTTAATACTGTCTGGATATTAAAACCGTGGATTTAAATCCTTATTAGTAAGAATCCATATAGTATTTCGGGAAGAAAAAGAAGGACGGGTTCGCACGCAGACATTCCTTTTTACTACGACCCGGCGCTAATTAGCCTGCGTTCGCAGGCTAGGCGCTGATTGGCTCTAAAATAATAACCACGTGATCTCCAGCTGATCCTTACGAACAAAGGGAAAGGAAAGTGCCATTTGTTCAAGGTGCCATTTGTTTCAGCACACGTTCGTGGGGGAGGAAGATTGCGTGACGAGCCCTAAGGGTTCCTGCGAGGAGGCTACGAACAGGCTCTGAACGGGAGTACATGTTGTAATGATCAAATTGTTTTTTTTTAACATATCGGCTTAATTTTAGAAAATTTAATCCTAGTCTGCCTGTTCAGTTAGTCTGTCTTCCCATCTTAAATAGACCTAGAGTGCGAGTATTAATACCTACTGGTATTAATTCGAAACATACAAGCAAGTGGCATGACTATTACCATAAGGAAAAATTGAACATATGCAAATTAGGCCGTACCTTGGGTCAAAAATGGAAGCCTCACCAAAGTGTAACAAAGAGCAGAGTTCACGACAATGTCCTCCATCGCCACCAAGTCATTTATACGGGTTCTCACCAGTTTTCTCAATAGCCATTCGATCCATCCGGGATCTATGGGATCTTTCTCAGCAATAACACCAGACAGACAGACTACTCTCTTAATGCTTGACCTAGTGGAGGCAAAGAATGCCATGGTTAATTACTTCAACAATTGCAAAACAGTAAGACTACCATACAAATGATTTTTTTTTATCTTCTTCTGGAATCAATCTTGTAAAATAAAATCCCAGATGAGGAGAACCATTCCATTCAGTTCAATTGAAAATATAAGAACATGTTTAAAACTTTAGGCACAACATGCTCTTAGACACAAGCTTCTTATATTGACGCTGACTTTGTTAATAAGAATCTTACATAAAATGTTCAAATGAAATATATTTCTATAGTTACCTTTCTGCTGCTGTTATTATGGATGTTATTGACTCTGAGTATAGTGTTTTTGCTCCTACTTGAAAACCCAGACATGACATCACAGCATTCTTGCCCTCAAGAATTGGAGTTATTGAATCTGCATCAAACACATCCCCCTTAACTACTTCGAGATTTTCATGTCTGCAAAATGCATGAGTCTTCTTAGAAACGATTGATTGGTGCTGCTGTGCATCAAATGTCACGTAAGGACCAATCATACAATAGACAAACAATAGCAATTTCTAACTTGGGTAATTTCTAAATTAGTTAATTCTCACAGATCATAGGGGAATACAGTCGAACCTCCGGTTGCAACCACCTCTCGTAAGCGAACGCCTCTCCTCAGCGACCAGTTTTCCAAAATACCAAATGTTTGCAACTCAAATCACATTTGGAACCTCTCGTAAGCGACCGCGGCCACTTTTACAGCTAAAAGTTTGAAATTTTCCTTTGCTTTTAACCTCCCGTAAGCGACCAGTTAACAAATAATGGATCGAAGAATGGATAATAAGGTGTGGTAACATTATTGTATTTCTGGCTAGTACAAGAAATGGAAATTTCTCAAAGGGAAGAATCGGATATTTTTCCTCGATATTCACTTTTACATGAATAAAACATTGCATCAGCATTGGCGCATGGGTTAAGAAGAGAAGAAGAAAGAAAAATTTTGACCCATTATGGTCTAACCCTCGTAAGCGACCACCTCCCCTAAGCGACCACCTCCACTTACGGGAGGTTCGACTGTAGCTTGTTTCCTCGAGCTCAATTAATTTCAACTATAATAAATTAGTATGAGCTTACTCGAGCTGGAATTTCTCTGGGTTCCTTACGACAGCTGTGACGGAATGACCTTTTGCCAAGGCCTGTTGAACCAGATGAACTCCGGTTCGTCCTGAAGCGCCAAATATTGCGAGCTTAGGAAACAGGAACTCTGCAGTCGCCATGTTTGATTTAAACAACATACGTGGAGTGTTCTTACATGAAGTAACTTTACCTAAAAAACCTTAGCCATGGCCATGGCGGTTGAATTGCTGTTTCCTAAGTTGGCAGTTTTAGGCGCATCAGGACCAATGGGTCGTCTTGTGGTACAGCAGGCATTGGCCAAGGATCATGCTGTTTGCGCCATCGTTAGAAGCCCCGAGAAATTCGACTTGAAGTAGGTGACTATTTCTTCCATGCTTTGACTCAAACTGTGAAATATGGGAAGTTTTTATTAACACCTTGTTAACAGTATTACCAATGTAAACTACAAAGAAAAAGAGTTCATTTTATTCTCTTATAAAAAAATCAGAACACTCCTGTTACAAACAGCAACTGAGGATTCGTAGGGGAGTCCAGACACATAACGTTTATTCGACTTTTATGCAAATATCTTTTATTCGACTTTTATGCAAATAACTTTTATTCGATGTAATCGATGAAAGTCAAACGTGGGAAAATAATATTTTTCTTCGTTCAGATATTCGTTGGCGAAAATTCTTTGTAAACCATTACACTGAAATGCTCGTTTTAGTCGATCTTTGAACGAGAGTTTGTGTGCCATTTCTGTATCGCGAAATGAGTTGTTCACGCATTCTGAGCAATCACAAGGCAATCATCAGCGCTCATGGAATAAATTAGCGCATCTAAACAAACATATAACACTAACGGCAAGGGTGGCAAATTGCCTGTACAAATAAAAATTCTTGACTTCCGTGCGGGTGCCGCACAAGCCACACGCTGCTCTTTTAACAGTTTCTTGGGTTCTGAGTACACTGTTACATTTATTCTTCAAATGAATGTTTGTACTGTGTGTCACGCAATCACGAAAAAGCTGTAACCTTTTTGGCAAACACTCTAGGTGTCTTTGAATTTGCTCAATGCATTTTGTTATAACAGGCATGAAAAGCTTGAAGTCATTAAAGGGGATGTATTCAATACAGAATCACTGGTTCCTATCCTGGAAGGTAAAGATGCCGTGTTATCTTGTCTTGGGGCGCACGGCACAAGCGTCTTCAAACACACTACACTATACTCCGAATCAATGAAAGCAATATCATCAGCTATGGAAAAGTAAGTTTATCTTTTGAAAACAAAACTCCGTTAAACACAGGCCTGTGGTGTGGGATGTGTTCTTTGTTACATCGTATTTTCTTAAAATGGAAAAAAAGCTCAATGTGATGGAAACATGGAAATATTAACTGAAAAGGAAAGAAATAATGAGTAAATGACTCAAAATTTCGCCCAATTTGGATTTCTTGGGGTCCTTTCACAACTGAAATAAAATTTGATGACTGTAAATTTATTTCCATTCTTCTAATATTGACACATCCAGCATAGCCGATTAGAACTCATAAAGGCTTTAATATACCGTTACTGAAATTCAGTAGTTTCCATGTAACCTAAATCCCAAACAGGAGAGAGAGGCACATGACACTTGACACATGAGAAAACCTCTACTGATCCTACCATACCTCTAACGATTTTTATTTTGGTCGAAAAATTTCCGGATCACCGTTAAACTTCCTTGCTGCACGATAAATTTAGATCTCAGAGGGTCAATAGTCTACGTACGGTGTCTATGGGTTATTTTCAAACATTTTCATTCATGTAATAAATCAGGTATCAATCAAGCTTGCTCATGGCCGTGCTGTGAGAATATTGGTTTTGTGTACGGCACTCGATATGCTCGGTTCGTTCTTCCACGAACTCGGGTCGATATTCTCCATTTCTAGCATCGTGCTTGGTTTATAAGCCTTAGCTAGTCTAGAAAGATATTCGTCATCGACAGCTTAGGTTAACTTGTCAGTTTACATCCTTGTTGCCACCAATTCAGATCATGTGATGATTCATTTGGAAGGTTACAATTGTTTTGTTTGCGCATGCTCCCATGCAATCAGCTGCATGTGGCAAATTGCACAGTTGTAACCTTACAGATGAATCATCACGTGGTCTGAATTGGGTAGCTGAATCCGTCCATTGCATAGCTGATTGACTGAGATCGTGTGCCGTTGTATCATTCAGGTCAAACCTAAAGAGATTATTATGTGTGGCATCGTCGGATAACCAGAAGGGTCCAGGAAGAATTTGTGTCGATATTCTCACATCGCGCTGGGTTTAAAAGTCTTAGCTAGTCTTTTAAGGTACTCGTCATTGCATAGCTGGTTGACTGAGGTCATGTACTGTTGCATCATCCAGGGCAAACCTAAACAGATTAGTATGTGTGACATCGTGGTGTACTCAGAAGGAACCAGGAAGTCCGAAACTTATGGAATGGTTTTTGAAGCCAGTGGTGATGGCTGGGTTCATTCACGACATGGCACTAATGGAAAACTTCCTGATGGAGTCTAACCTCTGCTACACTATCGTAAGGCCTCCAGGATTGAGCAATGGTGAGTTGAATTGAGTGAGCATCGTGGCGTAAATGTAAGGCAAAAAGGGCAAAGTGGCTCCAATTAGGCCTGCGCTTAAATCTGGTTTCAGTAGCATTAAGCGACTAGGAGCTTTTCTACTCCCCCTGGATGGAATGCTAGTCCTTCGTAGGACTACCCCCTGCAAATAAGTCGCCGGTAACGAGGCCCATTTATACACCTGGGTGGAGAAAGGCACTATGAGAGTAAAGTATCTTTCCCAAGAAAACAATACAGTGTCCATTGCCAGGGTTCAAACTCGAATCGCTCGATCAGGAGGCGAGCGCACTAACCATGTGGCTACTGCGCCTCTAACAGGTAAATGTAAAGCTCTTCCAGAATCATGTCGCGCCAGACTTGGGAGGTGGAAAGTGGCCTCTATTAAACCGAATTTGGCACGGAAAATGCTTAATGTACGTCACTAGGGCGTGCCAAAATTGCAGTTCCGTTTGTTTGAAGAAACACCTTAACTTTGGTATTTTCCAGATCCAGCAAAGAGCGACTACAAAGTGATAGAAGGGCAGTTTGTATCTGACGCTCCATGGTACATTCCAAGAGCTGATGTTGCAGAGTTCATGTTATCGTCACTTGACACTCATGATTGGGACAGAAAGTGTGTGGCCATCGGCAGGAAGGCGTGATACGGGATGTGACTGATGGGACGCCTTGCTAAGTGATTTTTAACACCTTCATAAGGAATGTGACTCCCATACAAAGTTGAAACGGAAAATTATATTTGTGAAAGAGTGAACTGTTTGCACTGTTGTTGTATGTGACGTCGTAATGTTGACTCCAGGAAATTCATAAATCCCGACGTTTGTTTGTCGGTTCCTCTTTTTCAGTTTGGGCTGTGTCTTATTGGATGTACATGTTTTTTCATGAACACGTATTTTCTCGATGAAATCCCATTTAGGAGAATTAATAAAATGTATTGTTTAACTGTCCGCTATATAATATAGTCTTAGATTACAATTGTTTCCCTCAAGGACCAGATCATCTTACACGAAATGTACAAATAAAATATAATTTAAATGTACCTTTCTGCTGCTTTGGATGTTATTGACTCTGAGTAAAGTGTTTTTGCTTCTACCTGAAAACCCGGACATGACATCATAGCATTCTTTCCCTCAAGAAGTGGAGTTATGGAATCTGCATCATTAACCTCTTTAAGGTTTTCATGTCTGCAGAAGCCACGAGTCTTCACAGAAATTATCAAATGATGTTACTGTGCACCTAATATAGAAACAAATAGTAGCAATTTCTAACTTACGTTATTTCTTTACTGACTGGTTGTGGAAAATAATATGAATTGTAAACAAAATTGGTTTTCACTGCATTAAATTTTTGTCCAGGTTTAAAATCATAACAATGGTGCAACAAGAGACACAGACCAGCTATTATATTGTTCATCAAGAACAATTTAAGTTAAGTAATCTCAGTTCACTATATTTAACTGGTAATTCACGCTGATTACAGAGGAGTTTGCATCTGTTTATTTGGGTTCCTTACGACAGCTGTGACGAAATGACCTTTTGCCAAAACGTGTTGAATAAGAAGTCCAGGCCCTGTGGCACCGTAGACTGCGAGATCGCGAGCGCTGATAACATACATGGGGTGCTCTTACATGACGTATACATCTTCCACTGGGGTTCATTCCGGTCATTAGTCATGGCGGTTGAATTGCTATTTCCTAAGTTGGCGGTTTTTGGCGCATCAGGACCAATGGGTCGCCTTTTGGTACAACAGGCATTGGCTAAGGGTCATGTAGTTTGTGCTATCGTTAGAAATCCGGAGAAATTCGACATGAAGTAGGTGGTTATTTGTTCTATCTCTGCTTTGAGATTCCGTGACCCTAACTGTAATATATTGTAGGTTCCTTAACACCTTGTTATCAGTATTAACAAGGTAAATTACAAATAAGAGAGGCTAAGTTTATTTTGTAAGAAAAAAATCAGAAGATTCTTGTTAGGAAAAGCGACTGAAGATTCCTACGGGAGCCCACTCTTTTAATGTAAATAACTTTTATTCGAAGTAATCGATGAAAGCTTTCAAGAAAGTCAAACGTCGTTTGCTCAGTATTCAGTATGAGCAATCATCAGCACGCACAGAATAGATTAGCGTATCTCAACAAACATAATTAACGGCAAGAGGGAATTATTTTGAAATTCCATGAAAATTCTCGACTGCTGTACGGGTGCCATTCAAGTCACAGTGTAAACGGTTGGCTTTTTTTAAAGTTCCTTGGGTCAATATTCAGCGTGTTTTATTGTGTCACGCAACCACCAAAACAATAGGTCACGTAACCCGTAACCTTTGGCGTTTTAATATTTAAGAACTCCACTCTCAGACGTTTAAAAAAATGTCCTGCTCGGGGTTTGCCTAATGCATATGGACTATTGACCAAGCGTTCCGTCAAGATGGCTGGATATTGGCCAAGTTCCTTTTTGGCGTGTGTATGAACCGAGACGAAGTCGAGGTCCATAATCACCCAAGAAAAGAACGAGGCCAATATCCAGCCATCTTGACACCGATAGATGATCAATAGAAGATTTATTATACGGGATAAAACACATAAAATTCGATAAACATTTCAAAATAAAAATGAGCGATAGAAATTTTACACAACGTTTCGATGTCTTCATGACATCATTATCAAGTGATAATAAAATAACCGTTCAACAGTGTTATATATGCGGTGAG
>Ga0126337_10000463_pt1 | contig 20547 bp, 8 predicted proteins | sample DipCmetagenome_FD_92527 | JGI IMG/M metagenome (GOLD analysis project Ga0126337, IMG submission 92527) | Coral microbial communities from La Bocana,Puerto Morelos, Mexico - Diploria C A metagenome | ecosystem: Host-associated > Invertebrates > Cnidaria > Coral | place: La Bocana,Puerto Morelos...
TAGGCAAATGTTATATATCCTTTCTGGTTCATCCAGGTTGAAGTCCTGGCATCCTTGTATGCCTGAGTATTTCTGGGATATATAACATGAAAAAACATGTATTGAGAGATTCCCTAAACAGGTTTGAATTAGGCTTTCGTTGGAAAATCTGAGATTATTTCTGACTCTCTGGCATTTCTAGGCTCCTGGGCATAATCGGCTTTGGTTTAAAAATAGCACTGATAACTGATACTAGCTAAAACGTTTCAGCTCTACATGTTCCCCGGCATGCTTTACAAATCTAAGAATAAATGGACGCCCCATGTTTGAAACCGGCGGTTGCGCGCAGCATAGAAAACATATTGTTCCAATGTTAAGAAAAAAAACGTTTTTTTTTTAATCAAAACTCTTTGCGTGAATCAACTTCTCAATTCACCGACGACTTTAGTTTTGTACCTTTCTGACACGTTTCTAATGCTGGTGTGTTACAGTAATTATACATACAGAATTAAACTAATTGCTGAACTCTGCTGTATAAAACCGCAAATCCAGCTCGATGATAGCTATAAGACCGGCTTATGACGTCACACCATAGCAACCAGACTGAACAGATTTTTGAACTTCCGGTTCTCTCTGGCTCGTGATGGTACTCTGAATCATCAGAATCATAGCTTCTTTCGGAATTAGAGTCGCTTTCTGACATTTTGGATGAAGAAGAAGGTTGAACAACCAAACAACACGTGTAACTCACTGTACATTTCTTTGTTGTGTTTTGTCAAATACTAGGTTGACGTCATAACTCACTAGTGCCACTCTCCCGTAGTGCGCGTTTTTTACTCTGGGAACCATGATTTCAATCGGCTTTTAAAAATCGGGATTACCTCCAAATCCCATTTTGCTGCTTGGTTTTGTTTATTTTATATATATCTACTTTTGAGAAAGAAATATTTTAGCTAAGGGTGATAGGCACTTTTGAATGTGATGAATTATTAATGAGTTTGAGAAGCTTGTTTGATGCACATGGTACTGATCAACATTCAGTCAGTCGATCAGTCATCCCCATAGTATTGGTTGGCGCAAAGGGTGGCATTGAGGAGCATTAAGGTGTAATGAATACATTTTATGTTTCACTGAAAGGATTGGTGGTGATTTTATCACTTTGAAACGTAACATTATTTTATAGTTGGTTAACTATACACTTCTTCTCTTTCACATATGCCGGTAGATGTTTTTAAAGAAGGCCAACCTAGTGACCTTGATCTAAGTGACCTGGCAGGAAAGATCTGTAGACAGTGGAAAACACTGGGACTCCACCTTGGAATAAGTCAGGATGTACTGGAAGAAATAGATGTTAATGAACGAAACGACAGGCCATATCAGATGTTACTTCGCTGGAAAAGGACAACAGATTCAGATGCACCTTATTGTGACCTCTATGATGCTTTGTGTAATGGCAGAGTTGGTCTCAATAATTTGGCCAAAGATTTTTGTTATAAAAAAACTCCAGGTACTTCACACATTTTCTTAAATTCCCACTACTTGATTTCCACTTCTTGATCTGGACCATTTGGAGGATGACTGACCAATCAAAACAATTGAGAAATATGGATGCTGATCTTTTTGTTAACAGGCCAATAGAATTGAAGCATCCAGACACTAAGTTGTACAAAACAAAATAACATGAACTAGGAAAGGCAAGCGTAGATTTGTTTTACTGGAGTTAATACATTGTGCATACTGAAGACTGTATGCTGTGTACATTCTACAGATCTGTTAATATCATTTTTGGCATTTTATCATAATTACTTATTATAATAAATTTTACTTGAGGAACTTATCCTTTTTGCGACAGCCAAACTGAAACCATAGAAGACTGCTTAAAACAGTGAAAAGTTAGACTTACAACTAGCCAAACAAAACGTATGACAACATTTCTTGAGAGGTCTGCAACACCACAATTTTGTCAAGTTTCAAATTTTGCTGTGGAACTATTATATTCTTAAATGTTATTGGTTTGTTTACATAAAAGGTCATAAATCTTTGTTCTCAATTGGTGTATTGCATTTGCAGACTGCAGACTGCAGATCGGTTTGACGAGGAAAATTCTATTAACAGTGATGTCATTATCAACAACATTTCTTGTGCAAAATAACATCAACCTGGTTGCAAAGATTCTGCTTGACTTCTTATGGTGGTTCACCGTAATGATGTTAGATTCCAGGTAGTATCTGCTCTTCTTAGATTATTGTTGTAGATGTTTAGAAATTTTACCTTATTCAACAGGTGTCAAATATCCGTGATCCGAGTTCTTTTTGACGTAAATCAATTAGCTGAAAGCAGTATTCCAACCTTTTACTCCAAATCATAATGAAAGACTGGCAACGAGTTATGGTTTTAACACTGTTTACAGTTTAGCAAATTGCTACATAGCGATTACTTTCATTATGATTTGGCTATTTGATACCGATATTTAACACCTTTCGAATAAGGTAAAAATTTCATAAAACATCTACGACAATAATCTAAGAAGAGCAGATCCTACCTGGAACCTAACACCATTACAGAGAACCACCATAAGAAGTCGAGCAGAATCTTTGCAACAAGGTTGATGTTATTTTGCACAGGAAATGTTGTTGATGATGAAGTCACTGTTAATAGAATTTTCCTTGTCAGTCTGCAGTCTGCAAGTGCCATACACCGGTTCTCAATTTCATTTATCAATTTATAATCATTTCTCAATTTATAATTGATTAACTTTGTTCCAAATGTAATTTGGTTATATCAACTAAGTTGAAAATGTAAATTGGCCACCGTAACGAGTTATAAAGCTGACGTTTCGAGCGTTAGCTCTTCGTCAGAGCATCAGAGCTCTGACGAAGGGCTAACGCTCGAAACATCAGCTTTATAACTCGTTATGGTGGCCAATTTACATTTTCAACTTAGTTGATATAACCAAATTAACTTGTTACCCCCACCGATGCAGCACCACAGTTTCTTTAGAAACTTTCACCCTTTGTTCCAAATGGCCTGGTTCAAGTACAGTGTAGTACAGTGTAATTGTAACAAAAAAAGCCACATAATAATAATTAGAAAGAACTTAAATATATCAGCTATTTATGGTATTTAGTTCCATTGGAAACATTTATTCTCAATAATATGGTTATTGAAATTGTTCGTTTTAGTTAAAGTAGTTTTTGGTTCTTTATTTACTAGGTGTTGAATTGACTACAGCTGAGCCAGAGGAAACTCCAAGCGAGAGGGTAGATGAGAAGAAGAATGATCACAAAGGTGGCTGTGATTGATTTTTTTTTACTTAAAAAAATGACCATGTACACCTCTCGTCCCTAGTCTAGAGTCTGCTTTTTTTTGGTCAGAACCAAGAATGCAGACTCTGGCCAGTACTTAACTGAAAGTCCACAATTCACCAACTTCTAGTCCTTCCAGCTTAATGTGGATTGGCTGATAATTGAAAATGAGCTCTCTGCAGGATCTGCGATGGTATTGTGTGGAATAATTGTGATGTTTGGTAACATTCTTCTTTATGTGGCCAATGAAAAAAATTAAAATTCTGATTTTTTCCCTGAGTGGTCTAAATTAGAAAAAAAATAAATTAGAAACAGTTTTTGCAATATTGCTTTTCTTAAACACATTGCTCCTTGATCATTACCATTTGATAAGCTGATGGTGATGCTGTATTTCAGTTTTCTCTTATACATCCCTCCTCCTTGACGTCCTGTCAAACTGAAACAAAGATCTACTGATCTAAAACTTTATATCCATCATTTAATAGAAAAAATGTGATAACTAATTGGCCTGTAAGCAGGATCTCATTGTTAGCGACATGAGCAAAGCCATTGAGCAAAACAAGAGTTGGCAAGTGAAGTAAGCTAGTGAGAATGACACCCTCCATGGATGCTATTGTCTTCTGAATACAGCCCCTAGCTTAATTTGTCAAATTATTGGCCAGTAGAAATTGAGAAAAATGTCAACAAACACAATAGCAAATTGCATGTGGAAGCTTTTAGTTGTACTGGTATGCAAATAACACCCATGTTTTTAATGTTTGCAATGTTGAATAAATTGATGACATGTTAAATTGCAGCACAATCTAAGCCAAGTGATTTTCCATCCCTTACCAGATCCTGAATTATGCTGCTTAATAGCACTACAGTATCTGACTGGTGCCCTGTGTGAATTTTCTTGATCATCACTGCAGTTCCAAACAGCTGAACTAGAAAACATTAACCATATCCAGTAGACATAACCACAAAACATCCCTTCCACCTGAAAGACAATTCACAGCTTTTTTCCTGTTTGTGTTTTAGATTGACCAAATTATTTGCATCCATGGAAAGTTTTTCGAAAAGCTTCCAGGATAACTCCCACCCTTGAATTCTCGGTCGCCATGCCATGTTTGTGTTTGATGATTGCTACTCATAGTAATAGGGCCTGTCATTTTTCGCCATTTGGGATGCTGCATTCGTGGCATAACCAGCTGTATTTGGAAATCATTTCCTTCTGTGCAGGTTTTAATTTCTACTCCTAGGCCCCTCACTGGCTTGCTTCACTCACTGGCTCATTTTCATTGGCATTGCTTCTTCAAGTTAGAACGTATGAGCTTTCTCTCTCTGTGCTTAGAAAACCGAACTAGAGTACTCAGCCACTCTACTGTTTGGCTAAGCAGTAAGCAAGTGGACGACTTGCAGAGTTAGTCACCAAAAGAAGCTCAAACATACAAACCAGAAGTTTACCTTTGGCGCTCCAGACAAAACAACAACTGCTCAGAAAAACAAATTTAAACAAGTGTGTGATGGAAAAGTTATGTTTTTTTATGAGACTGAAAACATAAAAATTACTATGCCAAATTTAAAGTAGACTGTCTAATTGGCTACCAGTCAGTCTCAATTTTGTGCCCAATACTCTTGCTGTTTTAAAAACACAAAACGTTCACTATTTTGAAGATATGGCTTTGTACAGCATAAATGTATTTCTTTAAGAAATGAAAACATGTACCTTGTTTCTATCAAATTATAGAAACATGAATGGAAGTCTGGGGGAACACAACTCTTTCAAATTCTCTCAAACTTCCAGCTTTCCATAACTCAGTAGGAGTAAAGACAACATGTTTTGTATTTCTTTTAGAAAATCTGATGACCAAAAAAGGAAAACAACTTGTTTACTTTGGTCATCAAAATGTAAATTCCACTTGCTTGTGTCATCATTACTTTCAACAGCTTGTGCTAGTTCAGTGTTTCTATTGAGTTACAGAAACATGGTTTCAAACCAATCAGCCTGCACATTTTCATTGGGCTATTTTCTAAATCATTATTAAATCTTTTTGTCAAAAAGATGATCAACAGTGTGTCATTTTAAAAAAAACAATGTTTCATTCCTCTCTGCTATCTTTTTTTTCAGTCAAACAAGGCACGCCCAGTGATGAAGAGTTAGAAGAGTTAGGCAGTGAAATCCATGCAGAACGTACCTCTTGGAAGAAACTTGCACGTCGCTTAAAAATAGAAGAATCAAAGATTAATGGCATAGATAACAAAGATGAGGAACTGTCTGAGAAGGCATACCAGATGCTCTTGTATTGGAAACAAAAACATGGAAGTGATGCCATTTACAAGGTTTTATTTGAGGCTTTAAATCATAAAATGGTTAATCGTATTGATTTGGCAAAAAAATATTGTTGTGAGAGTTGAAAAGACCCTGATTTTAAAACAAATGAGCAAAATGCAGGACTGTTAATTGTAAAGTTACAAATTTAACAATGTCCAGGTTGAGGTGTACAAACTGAGTATAGGTAATTATAGTAATTGGACTGAGTGGAGTGCCATTCAGAGCAAAGCTGATTTGAAGTTACAGTATGTTTACTCTCTGAAGTGTATGACGTGAGGTCAAATTACTAATTAATCGTATCTATTACAAATTCCAAATTAAAAAAGTCTTGGGATAACTTCTTTTGAGCAAAAAAATCTGTAGTGCTTTCCATAAGTTTTAAAAACTGTAGAACGCATGGACACATTAAGAAGGAAAGTAAGAACACCATTGAAGCGCACAAAATTATTGTGGTAGGTAGTCTGCATACAAGCCAAGTGGCCCATCAGGCTGGAATTTATCCCCGTTTCTGTGGCATGAAGCAACTAGAAGTATTTCCCCCCTGGATGAGATGCTAGTCCATCGCAGGGTTACCTCCATAATTAAGTTTGCTATTCCCCTTTTGGGTGGAGAGAGGCACTGTTAGATTCAAGTGTATTGCCCAAGAACACAATCCCCTGCCAGGGCTCCAACCCAGAGATAAGTACACTAACCATAAGACCACACATGGATTTCACATAGATTTCCAATATTTTAGGTATCTAATTACAACTCAATCATCATCAAGAATTTTGTTATAGATATGATTACAATTATAGTAATAAAAATAATTTTAATATTACTTGATATTTTCAAAACACCGTTTTACAATCATTTTATTTTCTTAAATGATGGGATTTAGATTTTTGCTCCATAAACATTTGTCAAATGGGTATCACTTTTGTTTTTTATTTATAAATCAGTTTTGTTAACTGTGCAAGCAATTGTTGATGTAGATAACGTATGAATGTAGAAATACATGTATATAATATACTGTAAACATCTACTGTAGAAATCATAAAAATATTCATAGTAGTTTTATTGTAATCTATGCCATACATGAAGTTTGGATAGTCAGGTTGACCTGTTAAAAAACAATTCCAGCTTGAACGGGATTACAAGGCGTTCAGGCCTGGATGTTTTTTAAGGGTTTGATTTCACAACGGCTTTAGTTTTGTGTATAACTGCAATGATTAACCATGTCTTCATATCTCTGCCTTTCAATTACCAGTATACAATATTTAATATATTCACTTTCATATATTCACTTCCTGAAAGGAATGAAACAGCCCATGACCAGTACTTATCAGGGGAGACTTGATGTCTCATGTGGCTAATACAACATACATGTACATGTAGTATGTTTGAATGATGACCAGGTAATTGTGTTGTGTTCTTTATATTTGGTGCCTCTCTCTACCCAGTACTTAGTTTAAACTGGTACTGACAATGTGTTGCGGTAACCTGGGAAAAGTGCTCTAGATATATGATGTAGTGTTAGCCCTAAAATGGACTCGCTAGTAATACTGTTTGGCAGAAGGGGAGCATTGCATTGGTTTCATAACTAGTTTTTCATTTCTTAGGTGAAATAGTCATTTTTAAATTAAAATTGAAATATTGAAACCATTTTCTGGTGTCTCTGAGGAACACCTGTAGAGACTCAAAGTCTCTGTTTGATAGGGGAGCCTGTGTAAACGTGCAGTAATGTAATGTTGATCAATGAATGTACATACAACTGTTGCTTTAATTCTTGGAGTTTTTAGTTTAGAATTTGTTGCCTTCAGTTAAGTATTTTTAATGTATTTGTTATACAGTAAAAACCAGCTTGTAAGAACTTGGATTTCAAACCCTTTGGTCTCTGAATATACAGTATTTATTTACAACTGCATTATGTATTTTCTTGTAATGCAAATTTGCAATCTCAAAGTCACACTCTCAGGCTAAAATGTTTACTATAATTCAAATGTAACCTACTTACATATAAGACGCTACTTGATTCTTGCTTGGCTAAGTAATGGTTCTTATATTTTGGGTTTTAAAATGGAAAATTTCTGCCAGCAGGTTCTTAACTCACTAGGTTCTTGCACACAGGTTATTATGTATTGCTAGTCTATAGCTTATGGTATTTATGTGAGGTGATGTAAGTCAAAAGAAAAGAAACTCAATAAAATAAGTAGAAGTTTACTCCTATTAGTAAAAGCATCTTAATAACAATTTTGTACCTTAGGTACCTGGAAATTGAAAGGCTCTTTTAAGTCTAAAATAATTATTGTGAATAAAACACCGCAAATATCGTTTTTGACTTCGAATGTATTCTTACTCTAAAATGTCTATCGAAAAAATGAATCATACACACACAAAATCACGTGATAAATGTCAATCAAATGGTCAAATGTACACTGTCCCGGATGTGCGATCCAACAGAAACGAATTTAAAAAAACGAAACAATAGAAAATTTTCACGACAATAGTAGCATGCGACTGAGTAAATTACAAATTATGGTGTAATCTCAGAAGGTTTTAAATCGACTGAAAATTGGCGCAATCTGTGAAGCGATTATCTTTACTATAGCTGGATTAGATGTATAAAGCAGACATAACCTGAGGGAGATATCACTCAATTAGCTTCATGCTGCTTAGCATAGCTTAGTGTTTTGGTGGGTCATTATACCGATAACCACTTTTTATCCATTGATGCTACAATCATGGTATCAAAAACTGCCCGTTGTTATCATTTTCGTGACTCAATAGGTTGCTATAGCAACAGTATGACCTGCTAAAATGCCCTTAATTATGGCTTTATTAATTTAAAAACGGCACTGAAATTTTTTATTATCAAATTTTGATAAGCAGAATGAGACGCAACTTTTGAAGTTTTTAAGACATCTATACATGGGATTCAGAGCCACCTTAAAGTTTTGAAAATTGCTGAAAACTGTTTTGAGCCACCTTATATTACCTTCAAATGAAATCAACCTGCTGAAATATTTAATTTGTTTATTTGAACAAAACATAGTCTAACTCGGTAATTAATTAAACTTTATACCAATAGCATTAATTCACCAATTTCCAAGTAAACACTAAAAACTACTTTTCTGAAGAAATTTATGGAAAACAACTCACCGTGGCACAAAAATGAAATGCAGATGATGTTCCGGAATGTGCCATGTTCCTGGTTTTATTGACGGCCGGCTACAATCGGCTGCAAGGCGTAATAACTGTAGTTCCTTTCAAATGCAATTCAGCATTTCACATTTTCATCTTCAAGCTTGAAGCGCCTTGTTTTGTAATTTCGATTGTACGTTTATATGAACTACAATGCGGTTGGAATCCTTTGGACTAGAAACCTTTACCTGCCTTCAGATCCTGATTAAGACCGTAAATACTCTATTAAGCCCCCCCCGGAGTTTATTTATTTTAAGCATGTCAGAGGGGGGCTTATCCAATTTAGCGAAAAGGAACTTTGAAGGCAGCGATCTTCCCTCGAAAGCCACTGAAACCTTTGCTGTTGTCCAGTTTCTGATTGACAGCTGTCGTCTCGTTAGCCAATCAAATTAGTTGGACAATTTTAACAAGGATTGTGATTGGCTTATTTTAGGGTAATTTACCAGAGAACGAAGGACGGCTGACGCCACTTTTACTCCTTTGGAAAAAGAGTTTGGTTTGAAAATTCAGCCGAATATGTGGAGAAATTATTAGAACACTCAATAAGTAGGGAAAAACAATCGATTACGTCTCGTGTTTCCCCCTGCACTTCCCGAGTGCTCTATCGCTTCATAAGTGCTTTACAGCAGAACAGAGCACAGTCGAGGCTTCCCTATTTGTTAATTATAGGTCAATTAAGCGGGCAGCATTCTGCTGTACGGCCCGCTAAAATTTTTAGTTGGTTTTCTTGCAAAAGCTGTTTAGTGATTTATCGCTAAGTGTTCGTGAGTTTTATGAGCAAATAAAAACTCAAAACTTTCTTTTACTCTAAATTGTGTATTTTTGCTGTTCCGCCTGAATAGAAATCATTCCCGAATCCGTCAGACACACGGTAGAGATATATTTTAAATATCTTACTAACTTCGTCTAAGTAAATTACTGATCCTTGTTTTCCCCCCTTCGATTTATGGCCTAAGCGGCTTGAGACATAAATCGAAGGGGAAAAAACTCGGTTGGTATAGTAGGGACTGAAAATAGTTAGTAAGAGTTATTGACTATCTTTTGCAAAAGGTAATGTGTACGTGTATCGTCATAGGTTTACATTTAGGACTAAGCCTATTACTTGTCTTATTCACAATGAGTGATACACTCTTAAAAAACAAAAGTAAATCAGCGTTGATTTGATTCAGAGATTTAGAGAGTTTAGTGGCTGCCTTGGTAAGGACTTTGGAGTTCTCAATATGAAATTGGAAAACGTAGAAACAAGGTTCTCATATCTTGCTGCTTCAATATTTTAGGACATCTACTTGATTCGTTCTAACACGGCCTCCGAAACCAAAATACGACCATCTGGTGTTGTAGCTATGTCTGTTGGTTTTTTAAGGTCAGTAACTGTCTTGCCAGTAAAACAACCCTCCATTGTGAACTGCTGAATGCGACCATTGAGTCTGTCACATACAAGAAGGTTCTGACGATTGCCATATTTCTCAACACACAAACCCCAAGGATAAGAGAACTGTCCATCAGCATCGCCTTTTTCTCCAATCTTGTACAAAAACGTCCCTGAACGGTCAAACACTTTCAAGCAATGGTTCCAGCAGTCAGATACAATAAACATGTTTTTGTGATAAACGCATCCAGTGGGTTTGAAGAGCCTCTCTGAACCGCTGTCTCCAAATTTAAACACAAATTTGCCATCCTTTGTTACGACTTGAATTCGGTTATTATAGTATTCGGTCACAACAACGCGTCCTTTATCATCCATACAAACGCTTACTGGATCCTGAAACTCTCCTTTTCCTGACTTTTTCTTTCCAAAGCTTTTCACAAAGTTCCCTGTCTCTATATTAAACTGCTGAATGCGGTGATTCAATTCATCTGCCACCAGAATCTCGTGATCATTCAGGAATGTGACGCCGGCTACACTGTTAAACTCTCCCCGGTTCTCTCCATATCTGCCGAGTTTTCGCACAAATTTTCCTTCCTTATCGAACATTAGGACACAGTTTCTTTTATTGTCAGCTAACGCGATTAGCCCTTTATTGTTAACAGCAATTCCATAAGGTTTTTGAGGAATTTCTCCTTTTAGATCTAACTCGTCCACAATATTAAGCTGTCTTTCCGCCACTCGGACAGTTAAAGGACTGTTAGCAAGTTTGTCCCCATTTATCTTGACTGTGATATTGTACGTACCTGGTACTTTTGGTATGAATTTAACTTGAAAATTTCTATCTTCTTTCCTACAAATAATCAAACTTCCTTCTTGTTCAGCGGGTTCCACGTGAACTTCAACGTGAAGTTTACCATTGGTATCACTCATCAGTTCTCCTTTAGATATTTTAGGACAGACGAGAAAATCGGCTTCTACACCAGCTTGGAGATTTTCAGTTAGTTTTTGAACTGTGGAGCAATGTATATCTATTTCATTTGTTGCCATGAAACCCAGGTTTAAACTCTTAGGTGCAGCAGTCGAGACAAACTTCACGAATGAGCTTACTCGAAGGGCTGGCACCGGAGTTTTGCTAAGATCTTCAAATCGCTGTACCAAGTTCTTCTTATTTTGCATCATATCCGAGCTTGAGCTTCTTTGAACGAGGTTATATGCAAATTCAACAGCTTGCTCGATTTGCTTGATCGAGGACTGTATCTGTTTATTGATCCTGTCGAATTTCTCCGTTCTCGACTCGCGTTTGTTTCGGAGCGCGTAGATGGCTTCCTGTTTGCATTCTTGAATCTTAGCAATCATTTGGTTGGCAGCTCGGGAAACTTCATCTATAGCTGTGGTAATTTTATTTTCTAGTGTGGAAGTTGCCTTCTCGACTTCACGCATCAGATCGATGTAAACTTTTTTCTTTTCTTTCATCAACTCGATTCTTGCCATGATGTTGGCTTTCTCGGCGTCAGCCACTTTTTCAAGTGGATCAACATTGTGATTCTTGTGGTCTGTGACAATGCAAACTGGGCAAATACAGCTTTGACATTCAAGGCAGAAAAACCTCGTAACCTCTCTCTCGTGGTACTGCTGTGAGCAGAAGGATTTTCGGTTTAACAAAGCCTCGTAGTCTTGGGCTTGAAACTGTTTTACTGGCCTGACTTTGTGTCCTTCAAACGCAGCCGCGGCAGCTTGGAACGCTCCATGCGCGATGACACATTCGCGACACAACAATTTCTCGCAGTCAAAGCAATAGGTGATCTCAGCGCTACTTTTCTGGCAAATATTGCAGCTACTGATCTGGCTTCCATCGCCACTTTGTCGAACAGCAAGAAGACTCAGTCGCAGCAGAAGGTATGAAGACAAGCTATGGTCTTGGGTTTGGTGTAAGTATCCAAACAGATCGAACAAGTAACTTGTTCCTTGAGGTTTTTGAAGAGAGACTCCATTGCGAAACGAAGACGAAATCAATCACAGCCGTATGTTGTTTGTGATTCGGAGAAACTTTGACCTGAATAATTATAACACTGTTTTAATATATTCTATTTTCAGCAGCCACCCAGGGAGATCGAATTCTCCTCGTGGCGGAGGTTGTGCATATATTTTACGCTGTAATAGAGACTGTAACATATGAAATATGAAGTATGTTCACGCTTTTTAACCCGGCATATTTTGTCCTCTGCCTTTTCGCCTACAAATATTCTGTAAAATCACCTGAATATCTTTCCGGAAATTATAAAACATGTACTAAAATCACGAAAGGTTTTCTAAATATCTCGAAAAATGCTCTAAATATTTAATATCCCTTATATTTGTTTCGAAAATAAACCGATTTTGAATCACTTAAACCAAAATTTTCAAAATATTCTTGCAGTAGTAAATTCTTCAAATATCTCTCTAAAATTCTCTAAATATCGTAATATTTTCTAAATTATGAAATATTTCGAAACCTTCTAAATATCCCCGGATATTTGTAGACAGGCCTACGTACTTGACCTATTATTGGGAAAGTCATATTTCTGTAGAGTTAATGGCTGACAACCAATGCAAGTAACGACTTTTACGTTTTGAGTGTGCCCAGAGAAGGTAAGGGACCAGTCAATATTTATCGGGGGGGAAGCGCCACTATATTTACAAAAAGTTCGGCTAAGAAATAGTGGCCCTCCCCCACAAAGGGTTTAAAAAGTTTTGGCCCTCCCTTCACTGAAGTCAAAAAAATTGTGACCCTCCCCAAGGACTAAAATAGTATAAAATTACAAAAAAATTCCCAGCGATTCCTTTAGTCAAAGAGCAATTTCTAACAAAATCAGTAATTTAGGTATCGTCCTCTCCATGTCCTGCATGTTCTACCAGATTTGGTAGTAACCAGGATGTCACTTATTTGTACATCTTCACTGTAACTGTATTTGTCATTGCTGTCTCCATTGTCACCATCACCGCTACCATCATCATCAGCTTCATTGCCATAATCATTGACAAGTGGTAATATTTGTAACGCCAAAAAATCATAGCCCTTCCCTCAATGGCACATTTTTAAAATAACCCTCCCCAAAGCGGAGCTTAAAAAATAGTGATCCTTCCCACAAATGTAGTGGCCCTCCCCCCCAATACATAATGACTGGTCCCTAAACTTGAAAATCCTGGACGACAAAAAGAGAAACGAAACCCTTTTGCTGGAATTCTCCGGCCCCTGGAGCAGTATCAAAGCCAAGTCACAAGGTGGATTTTGTAAAGGCTTTAATGGTCACACGTTCACAAAGGTTTCACACTGTCTAAACTCGAAGCTATTTGTAGCGCAAACTTGTCAGTCCCCGACACCCTTTCCTCTCTGACTCAATGGTGAATTCGCGCTAAAACCATTGGGAGAGGAATTGTTCCTTATGTTAGCCAGTTCAAGTCAATCTTAACGTCATGCGATGAATGAAACTGAAAGGTGATTTCAAATAGCGAGGAACTTCATTAGAAGAATCCCAGCTGTGTTCCGGTTTTATGCAACACAGAACAAGTGAAAATACATACCAAGTGTAGGTACAAGGAATGAAAAATTGTGGTCCTAGTTAATGTTCCAGGCTCTGGGTCAGTAAACTTCTCCATGTTGCGTTTGGTCTGCCTCGTTTCGGTCGCCCTTCTGGAGTCCAGGTTAATTATTTTGTTCTTTCCTCATAATCTGGCCGGTGAATATCCATCCTCTCCTTCGCAAGTCCCGCTGAGGTTTCCTCTCTCAGCCATCTGCAGGACTTCTTTTTTGTGCCGGCCGGATTCTTTCCTGCCAGTGTATCTTAAATATCCGTCTGAGGCTTTGGAAGACGTCAATTTTGTTGTCATCACATTTATTCATTTTCCACGTCTCGCAGCCATAAATCAAGACTGGTTTTACTAGTGTCTCGGCTGCGAGGGAGACTATGTCTTATAAAGCCTGTCCTTTGGCTTGCAATTGTCCACTGATGGTGTCGGTGCTCCAGATCCTTTTCAATTTCAAGAATAACCCTCGTGCTTTATCTATTGTGGACGTCTTTAGTGCCTGCACCTTGTTTGGAAACTGAAGTCCCCAAGTACACAAACCTATCGACCTCCTCTATTCCTCGCCCATTCACTTCCACCGTATCGTTGCTTCGCGAATTTATTCGCAGGAGTTTACTTAGTCCACCTTAACTACCCTAGTTCTACCCTTCGGCTTCACAGGCCAACTCATCGGTCTTGGTCTGGAGGTGCTGCTTGGTCGATGATTAAAGGACTATTTCATCCGCAAAATCGAGATCCACGGGCATTGTGGTGAACTCCACCTTATTCCGGTGCTTCCTCTTGCATTGAGTTTTTCAGTACCCACTTAATGAATAGTAGGAACAGTAAAACTGACATGTTACAGCCCTGTTTCACTCCAGTTTTGATCTTAAACCATTCCGTTGTGTCCCGTCCATCTACTACAGCACATTCAAAGCCATGGTATGCCGTAGCTTCTCATAATCAGCCACAGACTATCCTGTGGACTGAATCAAATGCTTTTTCAAAGTCTATGACGTTACCGTACAATGATGACTGCCACACATGATATTTCTTAATATGAAAATTTGCTCAGTAGTTCCTCTTCTTGGTCGAAATCCTGCTTGTTCCTCTATGAGCTTCGTCTTCACTTCAGTTCGTATGCTGTCGCTCACAGTTCTCCTCATGACCTTACTGACGACTGACAGCAGCGTTATTCCACGCCAGTTTTTACATTCCTTCAGATTTCCTTTTTTCGGCAGTTTGACAATCTGTCCTTTTCTCCATTTTCTAGCTGTCTACTCTTTCCTCCACACTATGTCCATGATCTCCTTGACTTTGGTCTTAGCATGAAAGTCAGCTTCAAGCAGCTCTGCTTGCATGTTGTCAATACTTGGCGCTTTCAATTTTTCGTTACCTTCAGCTCTGCTGGGTTCAGATGTATCAATTTCTTCTATTTCATCCAGCAGTTCTATCTCAATTTCATTAAGTGGATTGCTAGGGTTCTCGGTGAAGTGCTCCAACCATCGTTTGGTTTTACTTTCTTTATCGTTAATAATCTTGCTGTTTTTATCCATTACTGCAGCACTCTGTCAAGGCCTGTTGCTCAATACTCTAGTCAGGGTATTCAGTGTTTTCAGTGTTTTCACGTGTTGTTGCTCAGCCCCATTTTCAGCTTCCTCTGCAACCTCTTCGGTCTATCTTCGTTTGTCCTCCCTAGCCTGTATCTTAACTTCCCTATCCTTCTCTCGGTATTCATCTTGCCATCTTGGTTTTAGCCTCTCTGATCTTGCACTTCTGCTCTTTGTCACTGAGGCTCTTTTGAGCTATAATCTGATGGTTGATCGAACAAGGTAGTGGTCGCTGGCCACATCTGCTGACCTCATGGCTCTGATGTCTATCACTGAAGTTCGAAACGTTCTGTTGACCAGAGTATGATCTATCTCATTTTTGTTTTTTCCATCAGGCGACACCCAAGTTTGCTTGTGAATTTCCTTATGAGGAAATATTGTTCCAGTGATCACTATTTCATTAAAGTCGCAGAATTCTTTCAATCATTCTTCAGTATCATTAACTGTGCCCATTCCTTGTCGTCCCATCACTCTTCAAGGCCGTTGACAAGGTTTCCCACCTTCGCATTCATATCTCCAGTGATAATTAACATCTCATGTTTGTGTACCTGCTCGGCTACTTCTTGAAGTTTCCCGTAGAACTCTTCTTTTGTTGTTCATCAGCATCATTGGTTGGCGCGTACTCATGTATCATCGTAGGCTTAATGAATTTAGAGTAAAATATGACCTTTATTATTCTCTCATTAATTGATCAACACTCAATTTAAGCCTTCCTTGTCTCTAGTGTCATCATATCGCAACTTCTTGCATGTGTTGGTTGTCATCTCGTCTTGAGTAAAGTACTGTTCCAGTTTTATGCTACCTGCTCCTTTCCATCGGCATTCGCTTATTCCCCGCATAATTTGGATCTTCATCTGGTTCATCTCGCAGCTTGTGCGGATTTCCCTGCAAAATACATTGTTCTCACATTCCAATTCCCTATTTTAGGCTGAGACCTCGGGGTAATAGTGGTTTGGTCAGCTCCTGAGCATCCTCTCGGCTTTGGCCCAAGGTCGTCATGCTTTGCTTTCTTAAGCAAAGTATATACCACAGTGGCCCCGAACAGAGGCATGTTTTCTAGTTCATAAAGTTTCCGTAATAATAATATATTAAGGGGGCGGGTGATTGGCCCACTGCCCAACCCCCAACCTGAAGGACCAGGTACTGTTCTTTGTCTGGTCTCGATCCCTCGACCATGGTTAGACCCGCCAGGAACTGCAGGCCTAGTGGATTGTATACCATGATGATTAAGCCAAACTGATCCAGTTTTACAAGAGAAGGTCAAGATACTTACCTTGATCTTCTTTTCGTTTTTAATAATACATATAATAAACACCAGAAAACTCTAAGCTCGCGTGGTGTCGTCGTTTAGTGCGTGAGGGAAAGTGCTAAAAATGCTAGTTTACACTGATCAATCTATTTCATTATCCATAACATATTTCTCCTTTGCTATCATCTCCTTGTAGAAATCTTCTTTTTTGACATTGCTCCCAACCAAATTTCTTTTGGCACGACACCACAATATAATAATAATTTACATGTCTAATTATTCAAAGAGCCCGTGATTATGCTGATAATTATTCATATCATATTCAGTTATTCACCATCGTCTTCGTTGGTTCTTGCTCTGTCTATGTGTAACCTAAGCCTGTAAAACCGATGGTTATCATGTTAGTGGAAAGAGATGGATAGGCTCCATGCATATGGCTAGGTAACGATTATTGGACCGAAACAGCGATATATTTGACGTGAAGACAAGGTAAACGTGCCGGAAGTTCCGTCGAGCTTGTACAGTTCGAATTTGGTTTTTACGTCTTCGTTTGATGTTTATCAGGTTGGTAGAACTACAAAAACTATTTTGAATCAGTTGAAACCGAAACAGGTAATTTCCGACACTGCTTCCCAGTTCAAAGTAGTAAAGTCAACTGTTGAGGAAGCATGGCAGCTCTCTACGAAAAGTCCTGGCACATAACGTTACCTGGCCAATGAATGCATAAAGTGGAACGGGTGGCTTTTATGAAAGACTTATCGGAATTGTAAAACAGCCTTTAAGATAGAGTAATGGAAAGATTTGTCTTTCTATGGTTCAATTGGAAACCTTTGTAAAAGAAGTCGAAGGAGACTTCCTCAACCTAAACCTAAAAACAGGCGTACTATCCTTAGCAGAAAAGGTCAACAGCAAGACCCAGATTTCCTGAATTTCGAGTTGAGTTCTTCACAAAAACTCCTAGACTTTCTCAAAGTCCTTTTTTTTTTTCTGGCCTCGGTTCAGTAGGCCTCGCGACCTCTTTTGCTATCCCTCCCTATCATTTATACGAGGTCGACTTGGAGCAAGTCTAAAAAACTCCTTGACATGTGACAGAAACGTCAGAAACGTCTTGACATGTTGTGGAAGCTATGGCTCGATGGGTATGTACGGAGTTTGCGTGAACTCAGGACCAGAACTCAGGACCAGAAATACTCAGAGACTCCCAGGACACAATCCTCAAACCAACCTACTAAAGAAGACGTTGTATTTCTAAAGGAAAGTTCGCTACAAGGTACCTGGAAATTAATCGTTTTAGAGATACTTATTTTATTAAGTATAGACGGGAAAATCAAAACAGCTACTGTCCGAGCAGCATCAGGAAAGTTAATAAACCGTGTGCTCAACTTCCTGTTCCCCTTGCAAAATCCGAAGTTAGCAAAGATGAAGAGCAACGACAGTGAGAATGTACCTAAACGGGAACCAAAGCGAGCGGCAAATGATTATATTATATTCTTAAAACAGGAGTACAGAAAACTTATGAGGGAAAATCCCCCAAAAAATTGAAAGAAATCAATGTCATGCTTACAGGAAAGTGGAAGTCCATCAAGGAGTTCCAGCAGAACTGATAAACGGAAATGTACAAAAGCTGAAGAAGTAAAACAATAGACTATACAGTCAATTCTCTCTCAACGACCGCTTTATGAAGCGACGACTTTGTAAATAACTGTTTTGTTGCTCAGTTCTTGGCTTATTGTATTGATTTTTCTCTTAAGCGACCGCCTCCATTTAAAAGTGACCACTTTTTTCCTGGTAGTTTAAAGCACAAAATAAGAAATCTTTATTTATTCTTCCCTAACAAGTTGCTATGAATGACTTTCAAAAGAAACAAAACAAACCTAAATAGAACACACTTTTACGACTAACTAGTAATTACAGGGAAAACCCTAAAAGCTGACCATACCAGATGCCAGGCACCTCTTAGTAACCTCTTTTTCTATTCGTTTTTATTGCCACGCAGCTCCATTGTTTCGGAGCTAGGGTCCATCGTTTCGGTTGTCTGTTTATTGTCTTAGTCAGCCAATCATGTGAGTTGTTACGAGGGGTGCGTGGCGCCTCGACCATACTACTGGTCAGGAAGAATTATAGACAAAATGGTTTATTCATGGTCACAATATACATTGATTTAGAAACATCGTAAATTGAATGAGTAAACTGCTTAATCCAATGACAAAGTGCTACATGTTTCTTTTGCCAGCCAACCAAAAGAAACAGCTGTCACCTGCTTTGAGACCGATTTCAGCTTCACGCTTACATAAGCCATGTCATTCAATGTTCCAATTTTTATATTGGGCGACCTCACTTACAATTTGCTCCGACACAACAAGCCTGAACAGAAGGCACCGCTGGACTTTTGCAATTGCTTTAACCTCACACAGGTAATCAACCAAGCAACAAGAATAACTGAGCTCTCTACGAGTTTATTGGATGTGATACTAACTAACAACAAAGATCTCATCATGCACGGAAACGAAAGTCTTGCCTCACTCAATAAGTGACCACGATCTCATCATCGGGACACTACACCTGAAGAAACCTCGTCCCAAGCCTACTTACATCACCACGAGGAGCTTCAAGAACTACAACAAGGAAGCGTTTCTAGAGGATATTTCAAATGCCCCCTGGTCAGACAAGTTGAACGCGATTAATGCTCCGTTCAACCAAGACCTCGACCAACACGCGCCTGTTAAAACTGTTAAAGTGAGAACTCGCCCCTGTCCATTTATTAATAATAACATTCGCGGGTTAAGGTTACTTCAAACCTTCGCGGGGCTACATCGGTCGATTTTTTTTTCAATAAAATTTAAGTTCGTCATTTAAGGTATCATTTCCCCAAAAATGTAAGAAAAATATAAAAACGCGCGCGAGTTGTCAACAAAAAGAGATTTTTTAATAAAAGTTAATAAATCGCCAAGGTGTCATAATCCTCTTAATTCATTGACTTCCCAGCGACTTTTCGCGGCAAAGGCCCCATTTCAACTCGATAGCATTTTTTGTTTACACTCAGTAACTGTCGCTTTCGAAACCAATACATTTCGTCGTCATGAAATGCTCTAGAACGGAGAAAAGTCCTTGGATAAAAAGCAAAACAAAGCCAGGACTAAATGAAGAAAATCGATGAATTCTATCCTTCGGAAGGCAAAATCTCGCCGAAAGTGGTAAGGGCTCGTGGTTCAATCAACTCTCAGAAAGCGAAGCAACTAGTGCTTCATCTCTGAATGAATCAGCAGTCAGTAAGAAAAAAAATAATGGGAAGCAGAAGAAAGCAATGTTACGAGAGAGCGACTTCCAAAAACGAGTCCGGATTATTCTTCGTCGTCGGATTTTTCATTGTACGAAACGAATGCCTCCTTGCATTTTTGAAACTTCGCTGCGGCACCTTCTCCGCGGTTTGGTTTTGTTTTGTGGGAGTACGTTTTTTTCCTTTCGTTTTGTCCTTTGTTGATCACGGCTAAAACGTGAGTCTCCTTGAACCCGCGCGGCACTTGCTCCTTGGTTTGTTTTTGTTCTGACGAAGGACGTCGCTTTCGTTTCGTTTTTCTCATAGTTGCCCTGGAGGGTACTCAAAAAAGTTTTATACGGGGAGGCTCCGCCCCGAGGTCCAACCCCTTACCCTTTTATATACCATTTTTTCAGAAAAGGTACCCCTTTCGTATACCTTTTATTGGAAAAAGGCACACCTTTCATATACCTTCTTAAGAAGACTTATGAATAAATCGTTAAAACAGAAAGTCTTCTTGTCATTTTTTTCACGTAGTGCGTAATAAATTAAAATGAAACAGTCATAAGTTGCGTCTGCTTGATCTGTTTTAATTCAAGGCTTTTTTTAATACCCCAATGAAGATTTTCCTACCCTTTCATATACCTAAACTTGTGAAATCCCTACCCTTTTATATACCTGAAGCCTGAAAAAGGTACCCCTTTCGGGCGGAGCCTCCCCGTATAGGCCATTATAGGGA
>Ga0126337_10000465_pt1 | contig 20479 bp, 10 predicted proteins | sample DipCmetagenome_FD_92527 | JGI IMG/M metagenome (GOLD analysis project Ga0126337, IMG submission 92527) | Coral microbial communities from La Bocana,Puerto Morelos, Mexico - Diploria C A metagenome | ecosystem: Host-associated > Invertebrates > Cnidaria > Coral | place: La Bocana,Puerto Morelos...
ACTTTTGAACTAGTCCCTATTGATTTTACAATCTGGCGACTAAAAATTTGCATTTGGCGACTAGTTTTTAGCACTTAGTCGCCAAGTGGCGACTTAAGGATTTTTTTAATTTCGAGCCCTGTAATATCAAAGATGTTAAATCTAAACCAAGGCTACACATCTTGGTCAACCTACACGTTGTGCGACATGGTCGTTGCCATGCGCATGCGCATGCGCCCATGACAAATACTGAGCCATGATGGCCATGATGACCAAAGGAAATTTGTGGGTTCCTATGACTATGGTGCTCTGCATTTAAAATTCTAACTTGGTTATGAGGCATGGGAGAACAAAACTCAAAAATGGATGTTTAATTATTCATCCCTTCACCTCAGAGTGATTTCTTTTGTCTCATACCCCAAAGCCAAGTATATCAAATATCACAATTATAATGGTCTCTTCTTCTTAGTACAATTCCCAATGTAAGGTATCTCACTTTTCCTTGGTCCCCATTTTTTAAATTACATCCATGTATGATAAACTTGCAAGTTATAGCAGACTACACTCATAAATTGCAGCATTGTCCTACCAGAGTGTTTCCCTTGCTGTCCTCATCTTCACTAGATCTCTTATCCATGAACATGGTGTCTATCTCATTGCTGTCAGCTGTCTTCAGTTTTGCTCTCTTACCATTCTGATAAAAAATAGTCACCATTTAAAACTTAGACTGAACTCTCACCTAAATTTAAAAAAGGTACAACTGGCAAGTACATTGTACTCAACATGCAATAGGTCTAACTTACACGTTCAAGCAAAAATTGTCTTCCAGACAGCAGAGCTTCTCCTGCAGAAGACAAATAGAAAAAAAAAACCTTTTAAAGAGAGAATGTCAAGCATACATGTACATGTATCAGCTGAGTTACACAGCATTCAAAAGCCTGGATGAATTGAGTGTTCAAGAACTATTACCAAATCCACTCTGTAGAAGGCCAGTGGAACCAGGGTAGACCAAAGGTCGGCCAATGGAGTGTGCAACAAAATACCTGAAAATAAAGAAGTGATGCCATGAATATTCTATGCAAATTGACATGAAGGGTCGAGTGTGATCTAGAAATTTCTGTGGTTTACATGTAATGTTGCCAAAGCCAACGCTGTTGGCAACAAAATGTTATTAAACAGTTAAAATAAAATTCATCCACATTATTTTGTAGTCTACCCACCACCGCAGATTCAAGGTTCATATTCAAAGACAATACGAAATTATTCCTTTTGTTTGGAAAACAGACAAATTACAGGTAGGTGAAATTTTAGGGTAAAATTGGACATTAAATTAAACTAATTAATGCCAATCCCTAAATGTATTTTCCCCACTCAGTGAAACTTCCAACCAGCAAATCACACTTGAACATACAACATACTTGTAAACCAGTTCGATTTATGGTTCAGAGTTTGACAAACAGTTATAATAACTGATTTCCTCTTTGCTCTGTTGGAAGACTAAGATTATCATAACAAATAAAAAAATTGTATAGAAGTAGAAAAATCTTAAATCAAACATGCCACAGAGAATAAAAACAGGAAAATATAAACCACCTTAGAGCATCACAAGGCCAAGATACAAGGAACGACAAAAATCCAGAAGGTCTGCTACGAGAAGTGACATTTTCTGATCCCCTGCGCAGGCTACGGCTACAAATGAGAATGACAAAGAAGTACTAACACGCAACTTACTAAAGCCATCACAGTACAATCCAACTGTACAACAAGTGTTAATTTATCAACATTACTATTGCATGATATTCCAGGATGATAGAATGTCATGGATTGGATCAGCAATTCCTTATCCAGTAAACTTGAACATTATTTAATGTACTTGTACTCTGCACATTCCATCACAATTTTTGCTATGAAATATGCCCCGTTGTTAAAACGAACCTTGATTACACCTATATGCCACTACCTATAACAAACACCTCCTGCTTCATCTCAAAATTTTCTGTTAACATTTCATGTGGCACTGAAATTCTGAATTTTTGCAAATTCAACTTCATATAAAGCAGTAATTAAAAACAACTGTAAGCTACAACCCTAGAAAAAATTGGTGACACAGTTTGACAATGTTTTTATTACACGATAGAAAACAAACCACATCAAAGTCACTGCCTCCCCTGAAGACCACAATTCAATGTTGTTTTGTCATGAAAACCAATTGATACATACATAATTCTTGTGTTAACCAAAACAACTTGGCCAGGGGGATCTAATCACCATTCATTTAATAATGTTTTGAATTTTAGTCAGCATAACATGACTGTATAAAAGTATATTTTGTTTATTTCTCTCAAACTCTTCTGTACATGGTTGTAGTTTAAGTTTAAATTTAGTACATACTCAGCTTTAGATCCATCCCAGTGGTAATCAACAGGCCAAGCGTGAAAGCTAAAGTCATATAGCCCTAGTTTTTTCTGCAAAATTACAGGTATGAAGTTATTAAATAATGATGCTGATAAGATTTGAATAAAATAATCACTGAATCCTCTGTAGAGTTCATTCATGTATTTATGTTAACCTTATTTTCCTCATTGTTGTTTAATCTTGTTTCTTCTAAAAGAGCTAAAAATATTCTGTAATCTGGATTTTTAAAGCGTCCAAATCCTGCAAAGAAATAAAACTTCAATAAAGATAGAAGTACACAAAATTTGATAAAAGCCAAGCTGGTGAACATAATCTTGACACATGGTATCAGATTGGCTTACTAAATTTAACTAATTTATGTATAAAATGCTGCCTTATTCATGTACAATTTAGGACTTAAAATCTTGTTTTTTTCTAACAAAAATCCTGAAGGAAAGTGAGATGGCATCAATGCTTTGAATACCCTGATCATTTCCTCTACATAAAGACTATTTTTAATTTGATTATCTATGCTACAGCAAATGAATAGAAAGAAAGATTTTATTATAATTTACATTTTGTTACTATAGTGACCAATTACCTCTGATACACAATGCTCCAAAAACAACTATAAGTCCTGTACCAATAAACCTAGACAGGCTCACCAAACCAGCATGGCTTAAAAGACCTGGTAAAGACACATATCAATCAGTGGTTATATATTAAGTAAATACTTTTGTTTTCACTAAACTGAAACCAAACCAGCATGGCTTAAAAGACCTGGTAAAGACATGTATCAATCGGTGGTTATATATTAAGTAAATACTTTTGTTTTCACTAAACTGAAACCAAACCAGCATGGCTTAAAAGACCTGATTAAGACACATAGCAATCAGTGATAATACAGATTATATATTAAACTGATTCTAAACTGATTCTCTTGATTAAACAGTGCATGATCAAAAGCACTGAGAAAAAGTTTAATCTCAGAGCATACTTTTAGTCCATTAACCTCAAAATCTAAGAGGTTACAAGGTAAGACTTCACATACACTTTAATAAAAGGTGCATTGGTTAAAATAAGGAAAGTTTACAGAACCCCAGGATGATCAGTTAACCCTAAGTCTATTAACAGCATTGTGACATGTCTAAATCATTACCGGTATTTTTTTTTGCTTGTCACCCAATCCATTCCCCTTTTTTACAATTGTCCCTGAAGTAACAAATTATAGTCTGTAGTATATAGAATTACTCTATCCAGGGTTAAGTGATACAGACCTTTTTTCAAAATGTAAAATCCCAGTGCTGGTGCAGTTAACAAGGAAGTTGAATAACAAACAGACCAAGCCAATGACAACTAGAAAGAGATTTTTAAAAATTGGTTTTAATAATGTGTGTCTTAAAACCAAAACCAAAATAACTGCCTAACTATAAATATTGACACTGAATTGAACACTGCACTAAACCCTCTCTCACCTTTACCTGTAACTTTCAAACTTATTTTGTATTTATAACATACATGCCTTGTCTTGTAAATGATTCAATTTCTCACTGCACTGGAAGCCCTAAAGAGGGCATTAATAACTACTTAATATCCGAGTGAGGTCGTTACGGGAAAATCTCAAGCAGAGGCCTCGCCGCATTGATTGAGCAATAGCAAGGTCAATACGGTAAGCCGAGGTTTGAGATTTTCCCGTAACGACTGAATGGTCGAGGTTATTAAGTTGTTTATTACATGGCACGCAAAAATAAAGCAAAAACGCCCTTTGAAGCTAGCGCAGCGGAAGTGATCACTTTACATCTGATAGTGCGCATGAAAGCCTGTGATAGGCCCGTGGGCATTACAATCAGTAACAATTAGCCAATCAGAGCGTGTTGTAAAGCAGCCAATTAATAAGAATGATGCAGTTATTTCGGTTTTTTTGCATAAAATGTAATACAACAGATACTGTTGGGTTTTACTTGTAAAAATTTAACTACTTGTATTTTGATGGTATGGGTTTGTCCAAGGAGGGGATATTGAACTTTGAAACTGACTGGTACATTTGATTATAACAATGTACAGTATACATGGCTAACACACCACAGTGAGTGTTTCTCTAATATAAATTACTATCCATTGGATAGCGTGGTTTATTTTGTAAACAATTATCCACTGGAGAGCGATTTATCCAGTGGATAGCGTTATCTTGCCTTCGAACAACCGGGGCCTGGTAAAAATATCCTGGTGAGTCACTTATACCCGCTTTCAGTGTTACGTGCATAGCGGATATCTTTCGCCATCCATCTTTCGACATGCTTAACAAACAAGACGGATCGAAATCCACCAATCACATCCCACTGACATAACCTTTTAAACTTGTGGCTCATTTGCATAGAAGTGACATGAAACAAACATCGGCATGCATCGGTTGTGATTGGCTCATTTTAATCAGCACGTGGAAAGATGATGTCGAAAGATGATTGTCGAATGATGTCGAAAGATAACCGCTATGCACGTAACACTGAAAGCGGGTGTAATTGGCTTCTATTAATCTTTTTTTCATTTAAATGGAGCTTCAGGGACGTGTGTATTGGCGATATCACAGTGTTTTGAAGAAGTTGAAGAAGCCCGAACAAGGAATAAGATACAACAGGATGCAAATTAGCTTAACTTTAAAGCAAATCGAATCGGTAAAGCAGGTACAAGTGATGGAACTTTGTACATTAACGCTGATTAACGACTGCGATGAAGCCAAACTTACCGCACGTAAAACCCCTGCACCACATTGCTCCAGTCCGTTTGCTTCGTATGCCTTACTCTGAAATACAGCAAATGACTTATTAGAATAAACCTACCGAAAATAAAAAAAAAGCTCGATTCGAATATTCAGTGAAAATAGTGAAAACGAAACTAAGAACTCAAATTATGTCGGGCAGGTGGCAACTTCATATTCATCCCTTCACGCCCAAACACTTAAACTACTGTTAAAAGGATAACCACTTTTCAAAAAATGTGTTATCTCGACACCTACCTGTCGACTACTTCTCGTATAAATTCGGTGCAAGTGGGGACCAACTGCACAACGATAGAACTCCTCCATCTTTCTTCCTATTTTTCACAAGATTACCGCTGACCCAGCCTCTTCTTCAGGCCCCAGTTGTTCGACGGTCGCTATCCACCGGATAAATCCTCCCGGGGGGGGGTGGGGGGGAAACTCCTATATGGAATGGACGGGGATGCCCGTCGTCTCGCTTTGGGGTTAAATTTCGGATTTTGGTCTCGCTTAGGGTGTTCTGGGCAAAAATGTCATTATTTTTAGCCGTCAAGGTCTCGTGTTGAGGGTTGCACGCGAACAACCTCGTTCCCAGGGCTTTTCTCTTGACGCAAAGAAATAACAAAACAGAAAGTTAAGGATTTTGATTCTTTATATTTACTCAATTCATATAAACTGGTCTCTTTTATAGGGGTCTGCATAAGGGTTAAATTTAAAACTTCCGACGAGGCTAGCATCCTCGTCCACCCCAGGGTCTCTCTTCTTTCCGAGGTTGGTGCTTGACTTTCTTAAAACACTATTATCCTTCAACGCTTTTCAATGTTTCCCAAAAGCTGGTAGTCAGTGAGTGTTGTACGTTGTGACAAATCTCCGTCCACTTCATTTGGGCGTTAGAATTAAATCTCAGCGTAGCAGTCGTCTCCTCCCTCCCTAAAAAAAAAGAGCGAGGGACAGGGAAGAGTTGTGGCCCCCATTTCCTATTTTTAGTCGCTCACACGTTTTAAGCCTTTGCGTGGCCTCCAAGCTTTTCGTTCACCTCTCGCGCGCTTACGAAGGAAACGACTGTCGCATTTGTCTTGTAAGTTTCAAGCCCTCACTTAAGGTAGCTTGCGTTTCGAAATGTTTTTCTTTTTTATAATTATTAGATCGCCGTTACTTTCGTAAAACGACCCACTTAGCCAATAACGAGACCAAAAATACCTCAATAAGTTAAAATTATTTTTAATAGCGTTACAGCAAATTGGATTTAAGTTCACAATGAAATATGTGGTTTCTGACAAGTGATGGTCTTCTTGCTACCGATGTATAAAATTATGATCTGCGAAGGGATTCAATTTTCGCAGGGCCTCTATGTTTTGATTGAGAGCGAAAACTCATCAAAAACCATCTTCTATAATTCGCGAGAAAGGAACGCTAATCGTACAACTACGCATGTCGTATTTCATTTTCTTCTTTAACTTTTCTTGTTGTATTAAGGTACGTTTTGTTTCGTTTAAAACTGTGGTTAGAAAATAGAATCTAATGTATCCAGTGATTCTGCAGAAATAACCAGAATGGACTTTTTTACCGATGCCCCGTAATATGAACAATTTTCTGTATTTTTCATACAAACATAAAACGTACATGTATCATTGTATCGTGCCGAGCTTAGTAAATATGCGAGGTTTTATATGAATCCGCTGCAAAGTCGTGAAAATATGGCCGAAGACCAACTTGCCGATTTAGGTTGTCCCCTTGTGCATATTTATTTGCTACAATTGGCAAGTTTGGCTTGCATAGTTTTGAGATTCAACGGATGCTTAAGAAGCTTCGCATATTTTCTAAATACGACATGATAAACCGAGTATTGAGGCTTATTTTGTACTTAATGAAAAAATCGGAAAAGCATGACATCGACAAAAGGTTCATTAGAACACTTGAAACAAAATAGACACACGACTATTTTTTGCACTTAGAGCTTTTTTGCATATTTTTAGCTTAACTTGAGTTTTGATTACATGGTTATCAGGGATACTGGTTGGAGTTGTCACTAGTTTTGTTAACTGCACGCACGATCACTGCAAAACCTTTCATTGCATACTAAAATAAATTTCTAACTACATTCTAATTTCTCCACGGATGATTTGCTCATACTTGTTCTCATCTAGGGCCAAGTACATTTTCTCTTTAGAATCAAAGTAAAACAATTGGTCCTCCATGACGCCTATATCAAAACCTTCGTTTCTTAGCTTGCTCTTTTGAAGTTTGAATGTACCCGTTAAGTCGACACGGTGTACGATCCTGAGAAACATGGGACAAGCATAACTTGGCAAGAGCTTCTTCAAACTACCAGCCAACCCTACGAGGTCAGCTGTATAGTCCGGATCAACAATGGCGGCCATGCCGGCTCGTCCTTCAGTGCCCGGAACCACTACACCATAAACAACCACATCGCGAAGGCCTAATACTTTGCTCATGACCGACTCCACTTCGGCCGTCGACACGTTTTCGCCGCGCCATCGGAAGGTGTCGCCAGTACGATCGTGAAAATAAATGTACCCATACTCATCTTTGACAACCAGGTCTCCGGAGAGAAATGCCGAGTCTCCTTTCTTAAAAACGTCGTGGGCAATTTTCTTTTTGGTTTCCAATGGGTTCAGGTATCCATCAAAACGCTGAGCAGGATCCCCTGTAGTGTGAGGCAAAGGACTATCAGTTCCAGGATCAAAATCTACATTCTTTTCACTAATTACCACAAATTTTTTAATTACATAGTTTGAAAAATTGTCCGCCATCTCCAGCCGTCAGACTAATCCCCAGGCTGGGGGAGAGAGATGACTGGCATTTCAGGTTAGGTACTGTACATATTGGCAATATTTGATCTCCTTCGCAGCCGTTACTTGGATTGTAACCCAGCCACTCCGAAAAGTCGCTTGTGTGACGAGAATCTTAGCCTTTTTCAGGTGTTCAGTTAGTAGGGGAGCAGCCCGAAAAACGGCAAGCGAAGAAATAGCGGAGAAGCGCGGCGAGACAAAGCGCTTTCTTACGCCGCGCTTCTCCCCTATTTTTTCACGCCGTTTTAAGCCCTGCGCCCCTACTAACTGAACACCTGGAAGAGGCTACTAGAAAAGTTGCGCAATGACTCAGACATCAACTGCAAAGGTCTCTTGACAATAGTTTATGCCTGTCTTTTCTCTTATCGCCCGTCTGCTTCGTGTTGATGTAAAAACCTGGTTTGATCTTTATATTGGATTGCACGATTTTACAGTGATCTTAATCCAACAGAGAACTAAAACAAGTCAGGATACAAATACCTTTAATACTTTTTCCAACAATCTGCCCAACTTCTCCTGGCTTAGTTCTCTTAGCCAAACCATCTGACCCCCGTACCAGTTCACCAGTTTCAGGATCAACTTTAAAAATAACTACAGGATAGGCAGCGGGAAAGATCTCGGACACGAAGCCACAAGCACCAGAGGTGCTGTCTATGTTGATTATGGAGGCCGTTCCTTCTGTTGAACCATAAAATTCTCCAATCTGCTTGATTCTAAAGCGTGTCTGGAACTCCTCCCATATCTGTGGGCGGAGTCCATTGCCTACAGCCACGCGGACCGAGTGTTGGGATTCTGAAGGACGATGAGGCTGCGCCAAAAGATATCGGCATATCTCACCAATGTACTGAACCACCTGACATATATAGAGAAGTTTCACAGTATTGGCTATGACAGTCTAAGTTATCCAATAATTATTATTCTTCTAGTAATATTGGATAACTTGACTTGGATAAACACAGACAGGTAGACAGAAAAACAAACTGACAGGCAGACAGTTTAATGAAGCTTTAGAGCCACATCTCTAGAGCTGCATTAGATGAAACTTTACAAATGAACTCAAATAAGAAGCCTGTGCTAAAATGTGATCTATGAAAAACACCAAATAAAATCGTCTAATTTGATATACAATTGGTGTAGAAAACGCCATTCTTTAGTCTGTTCGTTTTGCAAAAAGGAAGTAGACTATTGGACACTTGGACTATTTCTCAGATTAAAACTACATTCGTTTGGCTCTGGTAGAAATCTGTTTCCCAGCTCTACTTCCCATTCTTTTCCTCTGGCATGAAACCCCGGCAGGGATACTCCCAGAAAAATTGGGTGGGGATCTACAGCACACTTCTCAAAACCCTAATTAAAACCTTGTTCACACTTGTCAGATAAGCATAACACTAGTGAAATAAGCATAAGCGCAAGCACAAGAAAAAAGGAACGTTTCTTTTTCTTGTGCTTATGCTTCGGCTTATTTCACTAGTGTTACACTTTACACTATTTAGATTGATATCTGCGATTTTTCTTACACTATTTAGAAACTGACCTAACATGTGATACCCTTTTTGAGACCTGACCCTGTTTCACACTGCCTAATAATTAGTTCCCTAAATCAGACCAATATTAGGCAGGATATCTTCTTCTTAAAAAGCCATACCTACCGGTAATTAAAAACAGTCAGTGCAAAACCTTAACCTATCTATGACCTAAATAGCCAAAATAGCCAAAATTGCCCAAGGCAAGCAAAATTTGAGTTATGCTTGTCCAAAAGGCAATCTACAATTCAAGTGTTTTTCAAATCCTGCAACCTGTATCTCCCATATGAGAGAGTACTACCCCTAGGGGAACATGAATTAGCAATTTTAAGTTCAAAAACCTGAGAGTTCAAAATGTACTCACCGTGGCCTTTGTCTCAATGCAGTCATCCCAAAATTTACTGGCAGAGAACTTACTTCTCAGTGCTAATGTACAACCACCAATGACACACTGCCCAACACCAATAATTCCAGCAGCAGAGTGATACAGTGGTAGTGAAGAGTAAATTACGTCATCATGGCGAAGTTTTAGGGCACAGTGTACCCCAAAAGACATCTTAAAGTACCTGAAAGAACACACATTCTGAACAAAGAACCAGTTGTTACATAGAGCTGCTAAGAGGTTTTGTCTTAGCATGTTATAAAGCTGACGTTTCGAGCATTAGCCCATTGTCATTCGCTCTCACGAAGGGCTAACGCTTGAAACATCAGCTTTACAACTCGTTACGGTGGCCAATTTACATTTTCAACTTAGTTGATATAAACAAATTATCATCTTTAGGGAAGGATTACCATTTTGAAACACACATAACTAAAAAACTGTAAAAATATGATAATGAGGAATGAGCTAATAAGTGACATAATCTCAATTTGGAGGGGCATATTGGGTATTTTGCATTTGAAATTTTTAAGGGTAGGTGTATGGGAAAGTGAGAAACTATTTTTGGTACATGTACTTTGAATTTATCCAATGTACTTCACACAAAGGCCAACAGGGCAACACTTTGTACTACTATGTACATGTAACCTCCAATCAGCTATGCACCTGATATGCACCTGGTATTTGCTCATAGACAAATTGGGTTGCTAATCTAATTGCTAATTAGTAGAACTCTTACTAGCCATGTACTAAATAAAAGCAAATACTGAAATCTGATTGAGCTATATTAATAGTAAACTATCATCAATTACAATGCACTGACTACATCTTGTATAAAATGGCAGTGTTTTCTTGTTATTATACATTGAACTCACTATCTCTTTTCTGATTGGTAATCATGTCAAGTTCGCTTCGCTCGCTTTGTCATGCTTACTGTCAGTGAAGAAGCAAAAACATGACTTTTTTGGTTTCATTCTATGTGTAATAAAACAATTATTAGATTCGGTTCTTGTGATATTCAGAATAATCAAGGTCTCTGTAAGGATTATCAGCCTCAGCCTTTGGCTTCGCCTGATAACCCGGCTCTAACTCAACCTTGATTATTCTGGATATCACAAAAACCCCATCCAATAATTGTTTATTATTCCTAAGTTTTAGAGACTAAAAGAAGGACATGTATTCAACATTTCATTTTTGACTTGTCCAAAAACTAATGCCTGTGTAAACAACTGCAAATTTGAAATGACCATTCAGTCTGCATGTAATTTAATACTATCTAGTAAAATAATTGGAAATTGGTATAATTTTGAAGGAAATTTCAGTAAGAATCCTACTAAGCAATAAGATTAGGTATTCACTCTTGATTTCCATTCATCCTTCAGCCTTATCAACAGTCAGCTTATTCACCTATATTCCTTATCAACTTCAACCTTATTAACTCATGAAAAAGGCATTAGTCTAATGTTTTATCCCCTTTCATTGTATGTACTATACACTGTACCTAGCATTTGATATTACAGCAGCTTTGGGTAGCCCAGTAGTCCCTGATGTGTAAATGTAAAGCAATACATCTGAAAAAAAAAAGATTTCAATAAGTCAAAAAAGTGAAAACATGAAAGAAAAACAATTTTAGTTGGAGAAATTATTATTTAGCTGAAAAAGGTCCCAGTCTGCTTTAGTCACTCCAATTAACGGAGCCTTGTATTTGTAGGAAGAAGCAACAAAAAGCTTTGCAAGATACAACCTGAAGTCTAGATTACCCCAGTGAAGAAAGATACTGGGAGTGAAGTGTCTTGACCAAAAGCACAAAATGATTTATTTTGGGAAGCAGACAGTATTGTTTTTTACCTGCCATAGATTTAGAATGAGTGGTTTCAGGCAATCCAGATGAACTCTCTACTCTCTTTTTGTCCAAACTTACTGCAGAATGCACAACATTTGAAGCACTCCCTACAAAGTACAGCTGTACTAGTTGTGGAATTCTGATCTGAATTTCTTTTACAGCACCTGCCAGAAATAAACAAATCCCCGAGTAAATGATTATTTAAATTGAACACTTAAAATTTAAAATAAACTACAAGGTGTGACTGCAATTAGTCAAATTCAAATATGGAATGAAACAACAGTGGAAGATAAAATGTCAAGTTTCCCACCCTGACAATGAGGTGAGCCCAAATTCGTGAAAATGATTCATTCTTCTTTCCAGGGGTATACACTGTACAAGGATTAAAGAAAAGGAGAAAAAATGCCTAATGAAGGGTATATCCCACATCTGTGATTCCTCACATCTTAAATTCTAATCAACTAAAAGTCTGGCTGATACAGTAGAATCTACCAGTAAATAAATGCTTACAACTTCTGAAACAAAACATTTCATACAAAATTGTCTAGCATTTTCTTGTGAAGTGCATGTACCCTCTTCTTTATGAAAGTTTAGTTTGAAATCAAGTTTTTTCCATTATTACCTGAGAGATCTGACCCAAATATGATTGCTCTTACAGAAGCCACGGATATACAATGAAAAAGGGAATCAAGTCGCAGATTAGTGTTGATTAGGGCTGTAATGACACCAAGTTTGGACAATCCAAGCCATATGCAAACAAATTCAGGACAAGATTCTTGGAAGAGAGCAACTACATCTCCTTTCTTGTAGCCCTGTGATTTGAAATAATTTGCAATCCTGTTGGAGTAATCTTCTACATCTTGAAATGTCCATGTTTTCTGTTCAAATACAAAGGCCACTTTCTTGGGATGCTTGGATGCCGTTCGATGAAATATGTCTGCAACAGTGCGATTGTTCCTAACCTGCAGATGAGTGGTAACAAGGACTCGGATAAAACGATGGAAACCTCTGCAAAGACAATCAGCCATACAGTTAGATAAGCTTCAGTCTATAGTCATTTTGGGTATAATTTTATAAGCATTAGTCTTGAATTTCTTTTCTATATTCGTAAATTATAAAATGATATATTATCTGATTATTTGAATTGGTTCTTACTTATGATCTACTAAAGGGAAGACAAATTGTTAGTAAACATGACTTCATTAACAATTTTTGGACATCTTTATTTATATTAATCTATAACAAGTGGATTCCATGTTGCCATGCATGTGTTCTGTAACAGATCACAGAAGATGTCAAAATCTGACACACATGCCTAATTTGCTTATTTGGCTTGGGAAAGTGCCATGTTTTTGTTCTTATGTGTAAAATCAATGAATAATTTCTGGATAATTATTGTTATATATAATCAATAGGTAATATATGAGTAATCAACAGCATCAAAGAATCAAATCAATGACATCAATAAGTAATCTCTAGGCCACAAACATTCTGTGCGCCACTGGGAGATTCATGCTGATGTTATTGTTTACATTTTTGTTCATTTGCATATGGCTTTGGGTACAGAAGAAACATGGTAGATATGAATTGACTCCAGGCAGCTAAAGAGTATGGTGAAATATTTAGCTCTAATATTCAGGGAGAAATTGCAAAAGTTCTTGGTGACAAAAGTACTAAGGAACTCATACATTCTTTGAGTTTTTAAACCTGTTTTGTAGAGAAAGTGTTTAATACATCAGGCTAATTAATTCATTGGTGGATCCTGACCTTACAAAAATTATTAAGAACTGATTTTTTTGTAGCTCTATCAGAAACTGAATTGCTTATGCTAATGAGGCAAGTATTGTAACAAGGATTCCCCTTTAAGTCATTTATTAGCCATTGATCATTACTAATAATTTACTAATTAGTTGATTACTCATTGATTGACCATCGAAAATCAAGCTAGACAGGTAAAATTGTCTGTTTTGGAGGGGGTTGCATTCAATATTTTGCACATCTGAGTTGAGTTGTTGAGGCAGAGGCTGAAAATATGTTGATCAGCGAGGGACTGGCGCATCATGATTGTTTATGACACCCAAGCTCAATTATTCTGATTATTGTTTCGTCTTTAGTCGTAAGTATATTAGCTTAACCATTACACAAACATGTAAAGCGTTAAGCACATAAAAAGTAAGCGTTCAATCACTCCCAGGTCAGGGGCAACTGACCTAAACTGTCGGGCAGATCGCTACTAAGCTACCTACTCTTGCGCTAACAGCAACAGATTGACTATGATGGTGAATACTGTTTAAGAATACTTACATCAGATCGCGCACAATTGTTCGAAAGAACACTTTAGGAAAATTCTTTCCACCAGACGCCAAAAAGGCGACGAATAAAAGAGCGGGAAAAACAATGAGTGGAAGTTGGCAGTACAAGACAACCGCCGCGAAAGATACGACCAGGGCAACCCAAGTGTAAACCATTTTCCGTCCTCTGAAATGGCGGATAACTCGAGTTGGAAGCGACAACTGTTTCAAACAGTCTGTTCCTAGCATGAAGCATACACTACACAGCAAGCACGAGGTCGGAAAGACAAGGCTCTGTGACACAGTTTCCTTTACGATGAATTATCGATTAGCGTTTCTTCACGCTCGAGTGACCATTGATTTGTTGTGGTCGTTAAGGCCGTTGGCGGGTAAATAGATAGCACCCTAGAGACGCCTTTGGTGAATAAGATGAGTCAATTGATTTTCTAGCTATAGCTTATCAGTAATCGTTTTAGTGACAACATCCTCTCTGGTCCTTTCCATAGAGGGAGACATTTACCCGTGAAGGCGACGAAATCGTAAAGCCAAACGAAGGTTTTGCTTAATTTTATCAGCACGTTCGAAAGCTCGAGCAACTTCCCATTCCTGCGTTGTTCCTTATTACTCTAACGGATCTGACATTGGAGAAGGCAAAACACAGGAGTCAGTCATATAAATGAGTTCTGCTTCTGTAGCAAAAACTGTGGCAAAGAAATTGTAAGTATGCTGTGTAAATTGTAGGATGTAGCTAGGATGACTTTATCTTGTACAGTGCTTAGCTAGAACGAACGATCGGTCACTTCGATCAATTCGCGAGTATTTACAAAGCTTCGCGCTCATGCTATGTGGGTTGTAATCAAACGATTTTGCAATGCATCATACACTAAAAGTGATGGCATTTATAAGAAAGGTAACATTACTATTTACAATCGTCCACGCTGATCCTTTTGTGAACTTGATATTTAATTGCAAGGTACGATCGAGGTACAATGAAACCTCTATGTAAAGCTTACTCTAAACAGGAGCTACGTGAGCTACCGCAATAAATATTTATCCTGTCCATTTTTCTTCAATTTTCTTTTTGTCTCCTCAGATATTTTATTTATGATATCCATCAGTCGAGCGCAGCAAAACGCTTATGAGACCTCTCTGTAGCTATTTAAAAACAATTATTAGTTTTCAAATGCGTTATTATACCTCAGCATGCTGCGATAAGTGATACTTGATGAATTATGTAAAGAGTGATTCAAAATTCAAGTGAGAATACTGGGGAAATACAAACATTCACTATCCCCTACCCAACTCAGTAGTAGAAAGCTTTTCAGTGTGCAAAAAATTAGTGTTCACCATAAGCTCTCCCGCGCATAAACTGGAAAAATATATCTTCACAGTGAGAAGGTAAATTTCTGTTGAAAATATCATGAAATTGTCACTTATTTATCGGTTTTGTGTGTAATATCACAAAATGTTTTTACTTGACCTTGACCTGGTAACACTTTCAACTTTTCAAAATCATTTTCTTTTTACACAAATTGATAAATAAATAAATAAATGAATGTAAATGGGTAATTAAGTGTTGTTGTTGTTGTTGTTGGCTATGCCTTGTATTTTGCCTTGGTTTATGAGCTTTGTAAAAAGCAAATTGCTACCCAAATTAAAAAGTAACATATCTCATGATGCTGTACTACATGCACAAAGTCACTAAAGCCCACCTCTACATGTAAAAGACTAAGGCCCTATATGCTAGTTATATGGTCCCAAGTACCCGAGATCATTTGATCACAGTGGGTTTTGCTAGGTGAAATCTCATTTCCTTGATACAAATTTCTGTTTTTAAACCCTTCATCTAGGCATTTTGTGACCCTCGCTATACCGTAAGTTGTCCCGGTCAGGCAAGTGAAAGTGTTCATATGTAGAAAAATTGTCCCACCTGCTTGGGTTACCCTGCCTGCAGAGGGGAGACAATTTGTCTACCTGAGTTGTCTTGCCCCCCGAGACAACTCATTCATATAAAGGGTTGTTTAAATTTTACAATAACACAAGGAAAACTCGCCCAGGGTAACTTGGCGGGAAGGGAGGTTGTCTCGGGTACACAAGACCATATAAATGGGACGTAAATTAAAGGCCTTAATAAAAGCAAAATGTCAGTTTATGCTGTTCAAAGCCAAGAAGAAAATTTCAGCCACCGGTAATTTTTTTATGTTTCTGTCCAGAGTACAGAAGAAATAAATGTAACTTTGCACAGTGTATGTAACCATTGATCTAGTACGCTTTAGGTAAATCTTTCCTGTGAGGATACAGAGACATGCATCTGTGGTCACAGTATTTCAAGCTCAAGTCTTGAGAAGAGCAAAAAAATGTAATAATTCTTTAGTTTTCATTCATATGTCACAAGCTGTGTGAGTCCAGGGTGGATTAAGAGCCATTGTGAGTCTGAAATGCTATTTTTTTAATATTCTCTCTCCTATTTTACGTGGTGTTCTACATTCAGTTTTGAGATTTTAAAAACAAACTAAATGACAGTAGAGTATTGCAAGATTCATAATTAGATAAAAATTTTATAGATTCATGTTTTCAATCAACGTAATTGTCCTTGTTGCCATTGTGTTAAATTCTAGTATTTTAACAAGAAATTCCATGTAGATCTTTATTTTTGTGGTAATAGATAAGTCATTGAAGTTAACAGTGCATTGTCAATTTTGGTGTTTATTGTCAGACTTTCTAACTCTAGCTGTTGAATTGCCATGATCTTTATTTCCGATTTCTAACTACTGTAGAATGATATATTACATGACTATGTAGGGTAAACTGACTGTAAAATACAGTGTTTGAAAATGGCTCTAAAAGTTACTGGTTTCTAATTCTTTGATTTATTACCTCCCAAAGAAAATAACCCCCATTGCAATGAGCATAAAATTGCAATTATAATATTGTAATTTATTTACCCCTCACTATTGCACTTTTCCTAATTTCCTCTGAAATTCCACTTCCCATTCCTTTTTGGAGTGAACTATTTTTAATAGTAAATTTATAAAATTATAATAATCCCGACATGCATAGCTGTTATGTGAGGAAAATTTATGTCTTCTTTACATTCTTTACATGTGCAGGTAAAATTCTGAATCATGTCTAACTTACTTTTATGGTCTGATTTATATGAAGAAAAAACATTAGTTGTGTCAATATTGAATTTTTTGCCCTGTAGTAAGTTGTAACAGGAAAAAATTCATTTATCATATTACAGTACAGTATTTCCATACAACTGAACGAGATGGTTTTTTTTCTTGTAAGGGACCCTTTCTATTAATAATTAATTTATTTTAACACAAAGTACTCATTAAGTAATTATTTGTTGTTCATGTTTATAATTATAAGCCAATTAAAGGACATTTTTACTTTATTTAGAGATGACAACAAATCATGGCTCTTATGAAATGAAGTCCTAGGTCACAACAGGAAAATGAGAGTTTTTTTGTGAAAGCCATGGAACCAGGCTTTGACAATGCAAAATAGGTTCTAGACAATTAATTATTCATATCAAAAAACATCTTTCTCTGTGTTTCCATGGTGTCACAACTTTACCTCACTATAACACTCTGTGAAAATCCTTTGCAAGCTTTCAGTAGGACTTTCTTTGGAAACTGACACAAGTGATCAGTGTTATTCTGTTGAATTTAATTAAGTCTGATTCTGGTCTCTGGCACTGAGTGGTGAACATTGAATTTGATCATGATTTTACATGGAATACCTTCTTTGGAATAATATATGAAGAGGAATCCAAAGAGATCTTTGAGCCATCACCGTTGCCCTAATTCCTGCCTGTATTTTCTGGCAGAAGAAACTGACTCTGAACATGACAGTGATAAAATGTATGACTTGAACACAAATGCATAAGTTGCAAATGTAGTTGCAAAAGCAAGGAAATAATTATTGTTTCCTTGCAATGCATATTTTTTGTTTGCAATAACAATTATTTTAACACATTATTTAGTGATCTTTCATGATGGTAAAATGTACAGTCATGTATCTTTCATTTCTGTTGGTAGTAGTTTATTAGTGTTTTATGTACCTTTTTATTATTAAAAACTGGTTTTAACTAAAATATATTTTATTGCTTTGTAATGTGTATGTAATTGCTAATTAAGAATTTAGTTTTGTGTACATGTATCTAGTGTGCTCTTGTGCCAGTGAAGCACTTCAATGACTTCTGTTGTCTTTCCTTTTAGGAAGTACTATTTAGATGTACAAAGAAGAGAAGACGGTTTTGATTTATCAGGCCCATTTCATCCTCAAGAAGATCCTATTCCTTTGAGGACTGTAAGTAACAACCTTGAATAATAATTATTACATACCAAAACTAAGTGAACCAAGTCAAAAATCTCCCAACTTTGGGCTTATTTTGTTTTTATCATGTGGTACTGTAAATTACAAGTCAGTTAAGTTATTTAAAGTATTTTATTTGATACATGTTCAGAAGGGTATACCATGATTATAATTAATAAACATTTCTATTATTATAATTGAAAAAATTTACCTGACATTTGGACAACATGAGTTATCTTTCTCTGTCCCTGGAAGTACAGGACGGCATGTTCTCCCCGATCCTTAGAATTATAGTAACTTTGCTTCATGCTTAATTTAGTTAGTACATCATAGATTACATGTACAGGAAGTATGTGTCTATAACATTTGTTTGGTTTTTAGGTTTTATTAAATATAATTTTATGGGTTTTTAACTAAATATTAAATTGCTGACTGAATGTTCACTTGATATATATATACTTTTTTATATATATATATATATATATATATATTAACTTGTCTGTTTCTTCAGTTGATAACAATACATTTTCTTATTTTTTATTTCAAAACTTAGGGTCCAACATTAGACTATGATGGGATCCACGATAGAAGCTTAAAACACTATTTTCACAGTAATAACATTAAAAGGCAGTTACAAAACATGCACACAGCCAAAAACCAGGGGAGGCGTGAAAGTTCAATGCGAGGCTTTGTGGATGAAAATATGGCATCTGTGGATTACAGACTCAAGCCAGGACCCAGCTCCCCATATGCTTTGCCACAAACTGTAAAACCACAACCCCCTGCTCATCGGCCAGAGGCTCGGTTGTCTGTTGAGGAGTACATGAAAACAAAGAAGGGTGCAAAAAGAAGGTATCTAAAATTTTTTGCCTTGGTTAGTGCGCGCAAGCCAATCAAACTCGAAACTATTGATGTTCTCTTCGCTGAATTACCGCATCCACATTATCTCTGACATCAATTTGACAAAACAAACTGCACTACATCAATCAGCACTTGGTAGGCTATCAACGTGTGTCGGGCATTTTGGATGTTTCTATTGGTTTCTGAGAAAATAGGCTCTAAAGTTGGCCAAAAGGAAATTTTTCGTTTCACGTCACACAAAGAGGTGTCACAGGAAAAATATTTTGAATATTTAAAGCCCAACACACTTTTGTGCACGAATATCTCACGATCATTTCAGCCAAATTTGATAAAAATCCGACAAATCTACATACCCTATATCAATTCATTTGAAGAGAGGTTATTCATAGAAAAATAAACCCCGAGTTTTTTAAGGCTGAAAAGATTTTATTAGTTTTTCACACCTTGTCAATGCGAGTGTGAATGTGGCCCATGCTGCCAACCAATAAAAATTTAACATACAGCCCCCTGATGTCACTTGTTACAAAACAGTCTCGAATTCGTGGGAAAGTTATTAGCCGCTCGATCTGCAGCCATTCAAATTTTTGCTCGCTTTCTTAGGCCCAGGTTTTTTCTTACCTTTAACCCAGGATGAACTCTCACGTTTCTGCTTTCCTGATCGTTTCATGGTCATTTCTCAACAAATTTGCCTCACATTTCTTCTCGCATGGACCACAAATGAAACACAAACTCTTAGTGAACACATTACGTAATTTGAGCATCCCTGGATGTATTCCCGCGTGAAACTCACCGGAGGTCTGAAGTGTTGACATGTCATAACACCTTTGGGAATTAACTTTTTAGTCACGCAAAACACAAAATTTGCATATAACTCTGCTAGAAAAATTCGAACTAAAATAATTTTTTTAAAAGAAAGCCAGAAGAGTGGTCTATCTAATGGTAGGTTTTTGCAATTTTGCAAAATTCCACCCTGAAAATGTTACCAGTAACCATAACCAATGCAAAGAAGAGAAAAAGAAAGAGTAGCAATTCACTGTGTTTGTTTTAAGCCCTACAATTATTGGAAACTTCAAAGATTAGTTTCAAGAGCACTTCTTAAAAAAGTGAAGATTTTTCTTTAACTGAGTCTAAGCCTGTCTGTGTGCTATGTGTATTTTAGAAAAATCCCTGCTAACATGGTTGGAAAACCAAGAAGAATGATGAGACGTTCTCCTCCTCAGCATGTTAGTCGAGATGAAAGAGAGAGACTCGTTAACATGGCAACCAAACTTATTGTTGCTACGGTAAGAATTGAACTTAGCCAGATTAATATAGTATA
>Ga0126337_10000468_pt1 | contig 20404 bp, 14 predicted proteins | sample DipCmetagenome_FD_92527 | JGI IMG/M metagenome (GOLD analysis project Ga0126337, IMG submission 92527) | Coral microbial communities from La Bocana,Puerto Morelos, Mexico - Diploria C A metagenome | ecosystem: Host-associated > Invertebrates > Cnidaria > Coral | place: La Bocana,Puerto Morelos...
GACTCCCATTTTTCATCAGTACCAAGACACCAAGGCACCACACATCAACTCCAGGCCCTGTGGACCGATCTCATTCCTCGCTAAGTCCAAAAACACCAAACCTCTGCGTCGGAAACGAAACGAAAATGGCGGAGGCACGACGTCATGACGACAGTTGGTGGTTGAATTGTTCCCCCTTTGAAAGATATGCTCGTCAATTTGGAGGTTCGGGGTGAACATAAAAAATATTTGAGTTGCCACCACCTAGATTTTATGGTCATTTTTAGTAGGAAAAGCAATATAGTTATTGGGTACCCTCCAGGAAATTAACATATCCTACCTGGGGAAAAGGAAAATCATCGACTCAAAATGCCATTTTTGGGGGGATATGTTAGTTCCCTGGAGGGTATGCTCAAGTCAATTTGGAGGTTCGGGGTGAACATAAAAAATGTTTGAAACCGCCACCTAGCTAAAGTCATTTCTCCGACGTCAACATTTGAAGATACACGAAACGCAGTGAGATATGAGATCAAAAACCCCTTGTAGCATTCCATGAAACTGAGTGGTTAATAGGGATCCTTAGAATGGCTTATTACACTCCCTATATCATGCGTAGTAAAAGCCGCTCTATACAGACAGCAAATGACCAGGGTTTTGGTTGCTGCTCATGTAGATATAATGAAAATAAATCTGGGCAAAACTTAGGTCCCTCAACTAAAAGTCAAACTTTTAGTGAGTCATAATATGTAAAACTACAACGAAACTCACAGGGGCTAAGGGTCTAAAGGACCACCAAAGTTTTGTTAAAACATAAATATACATCCCATTTCAACTCAATTCCATATCTTCCAAAATTGAAAAGTGCTGAGGTGGCTTAATGGAAGAGTAGACATTTGCAATACTTGCTTTTTCTGGTGGTGTTCCCCAAGGGAATGCAATCATTACTGGAACCTAGGATACCGTCGTACAATCCCTTCCTAGGTGGTGGTTTCAAGCCAATTCAAAAAGATATTAGTGAAATTGGACTATTTCCCCAAGGTTTGGGGTTAAACAAGACTTTCAAACCGCCTAGCTGCCATAAATTCTGATTCAACCAGTTTTTCCACGGCTCCCCTTGGTTTTAAGGATAATGTCAAAAATGCTCAGAATCTATCATGGATTGCATGGTTTTTAAACGGGTGGGAACTACTGTGAATTTTCGGCAGCAGTGAAAACCAGTAACCAAATGGAGGCAGGAAGATCCATACATCATGGGAATCTATGAGTCCCAAGAAATAGCCGGCCTTATGAAGGGACTATTAACCATCTTTGTGCCTAAATAAGGCCGGCTATCAGGGCCTTGTTTCTTGAAATCCTGGTGGCATTGGGTTGCCATGAGTACATAACCAGGCCTGTACCTTTGGAAGCCAATAGTACTTGCTCAGCACCACGTCCACATATGCGGTTGTCACTCAGATTCAAACTCGTCAAGGAGGACCTAGCAACCAACAATTGCAGGTTGACATGAAGAATCGACCCTTTTTTTCCGTTGAAAGACTTATAGACAGTATATCTAAACTGGAAATATAAGTTTTCTTTAGAGCAACACTATTGACACTATGAGTGCGTGGGTTGACAAAGATTGATGACTGATATCTTGCCCATACTTTTCTTTGGGGGACTGTAACTCCTCCAATGACCAATCATCTGGGTGGAATAATAATTCACCAACTTACGAAATCCACTAAAATATGTTGCCATGTTTTGAAGAACATTTCCCAATCTAAACCTTCCAAGGACTGGCATCACACCCCAAAAAACTAACGTGACAAATGAAAAACAACCATGAATCGAAATGGATCTCCTATGAACACGTTGATTTTCCAGCCAGCCGTGTTGGTTTACTGGAGGGTAAAACTACAAATATCCAAACCCATAACCCTTTACAACCAATCGCATTAAGGTGTTGGACTCAATGGTTTTCTCTTTTCGTGGTTTTGTGTCAAGGCTTTGTCATGAGTTTTGACGAGACTAACAAGTGGCCTTGGTGGTTAAGTGACCTGGTAACTCAAAGAATGTAAAACATGACTGACGTCAACCAATCTTTGCAAATAAAACATATGCATGGAATCATATATTGAAAGTCAGTATATAAGTGTATGTTTGTTTTCTATTTACATTGAGAGTTTTTTCCACATCCATCAAGCGTTGACGTATGTTCCATGTATACTTTACATAGTTTTCGGGGAGTTGCTGCACATCACTTCCAATCAATTCACGTCGTTCGCCATCCAACGTTGCACCCGGCTGTTTCCACTTCGCCTGGACAAACCCATTGCCAGTACTTCAGCTCCACCGATGCCCAACCTTAAACAAAAAACATAGAAAACAAAAAAACTCAATCCATGTGTCCGGACGGGGTGGTAGGGGAGGAGGCATGAAATGTTGGTTGATTAATTATATGTATATAGATGTATATAGTATGAACATTGCAGCAAATATTAGCATATGGCATATAAATAATATAATAACAATGCAGTTGTATAATGTCATAGTTGTAACTCAAATGTATATTAGCATATTATTTCTAATGTTCCTATCAAATTGAGCTAGAATAGTCCGTGGAAAAGAGACTAATGAAAGTCCACCTATAATTCAATCAACCAGGTCTTCCTCTGGGGCTAAAATGATAAACACACACACACATAGTGGATCATGGGAAGACTCAACATGACTGAACATAAATCTGATGCCAATGGTGAAATAAGTATCCACCATCGACAACCTTTCAAAAAGAACACAGTCAATCTAAATCAGTGTTTCCTGTTGATAGTCTCGTTGATACAGGATGATGTGGCCTATCCAAGTGAAAGAAATTGCTAGTTCAAGACGGGCCGGGGGACCAAAGAATCCGTCCTCTGGCCAGATGTTGAGGTTGGACAAAGCGGTTGGAGAGGCAAGTTCCAACATTGACATCCCACACAATTTTGGACATGCTGAATCAGATTCACTTAGTCAATCTCTTGTTTATGTGTATGTACTGTATGTATAACATAATCATCCCCTTCATGTGGAAAAAACAGGTGATACTGTTGATGGCTGAAATCCTGCACCAGTTGATATGGTAAATATCCCATTGCTCACAGGGTTTTATATATCCCAGGTGGTGCAGGATTTCTTCCATCAACAGTAATTCCATGTTGCTTTTTAAATGATGCTTTGGCCATACAAAAATGAAAAAAAAAACCTCTGACTTTTCAATGGTCAACATCTAAAAGACAACTCTCCAGATTCATATCAACCAATCTCTTCAATAGGTGGCAGGCTTGGTACTTGGGAATCTTCTGAGAGATTTCGAGGTTACCTTCATGTCCCAGGTGGTTCCTGTCCCTAGATATGAACCGTCATATTCTCAGATAATTGGAATGTCCAATCACCGAAACGAAACACATAGTATTTAGGTTCCATGAAACCATTCTCAGGTCCAGTGATTGGATTCCTAGGGTGTATCATCGTTGGGTCAATTTGTTTGAACCACCTCCCATTTAGATAAAAAAAGATCAAACGTTTCCACTAAACAATGCATCTCACTAAAAACTGTACTCCAATCAACCCAAAAGTACAAGTTTATGTTTCTATTCTATGGGATTACTATCAATATGACATCATGTGACATCTTATGATCACCGAAAAACAATTGTTTGGCTTTTTCCAAAGCCAAGCTGCTGATTGGCACCCAAATTCAAGTGCTGTAGAGTACCTCGGTCCCCATCTATCTTTTTACTTAGAGGTTGTCCAGGTCGGAGCATGGAAAAACCTGTAGGTTCCGAAGTCAATCGCTCATGCACAAAACAAACTAAACTTACACAAGCTAATGTGGTCCAGTGATCAAACCCCCCCTTGCCAGTTGCTGAGGTGCGACCGTCAACATGAGATACACCGACGAGAAAAACTCCAAATTTTTGTCACCAAAAAACAGCTCCAGCATACAGCAAACTACGTACTGCCAACTACCCATCTGCAGTATCTGGGCACTGTTCTTGGGCAACACATCTGACAAAGACTTCACACCCTCGTTGAAGATGTAGTTCCCTTCTAAATCCTCGGATTTTCACTCCACAGTGGCGGAAATCACCATGTTTGGGTGATTCAAATATGTATATGGAAGATGTATGATTGCATCTAAAAATGAATACATGTCTAGTTCTATATAAACGTGTATTCGTATACAGTACATGTTAAGTGAAGTATCATGCACCGTTTTTTTTGTTATCGGTATAAGGATGTATATCATGTGCATTGACAATCATATGTTGTATATAAGTCTACTGGTTGGTGGTTTCAACCCATCTGAAAAATATTAATCAAATTGGAAACCTTCCCCATATAGGGGTGAAAATAAAAAATATTTCAAACTACCAACTAGTCTATCTTGTATGTTGCACATAACCATCAGCCTGATTGTTTCAGAGGTCCGTCTGTCCCTTCATGTTCCTCATCCAAGTTATTGGTGTTGAATTGCCTACGTAAACCACAGATGCTATCAGATGCTTTCTATAAAATCACGACCCAAAGGTCCAAACAAAAAGTATAATCAATAATGGTAGAGTACACCTTATCCGCAACAATTCTCTTAAGAAAGATGACTTTGTAAGAAGTACGATGTTCCACCATTTTATGTAGGAAATTGGCAGGGGGATGCCATAAACATCCGTATACCGGATGGCATTAGTACCATCCAACCTTTTGATGATCTCCAACCAGTTTCACCTATATACCCACTTCAACCGTAAAACACACAACTAGTTTTGCTGAGACCCTCGAGAACCATACAATATATATATATATACAGTATGTATATATATATATATTCATAAATGGCAACTAGTGAGATCCTTCAAGTTGGGCCCTTCATAAAACTACATAATCTACATATGTTCATATTATCTATTCCTAGTGTGAGTGTCAGGTTTCCACATATTACCCTCCCTGAAACTAACAGTTCGCCCCCGGGCCCCAAAAGGAAACGAACTAGTATTCCAACCATCCATTTTCAGGTGTAAACTTGCTGTTAGTTTCAGGGCGGACCATCTACACCCCCAAATTTTAACATAGAACCTGAAAATGATGGTTTGGAACATGATTTTCCTCTTCCAGGGGTGTATTCTCAGGTTCCAAAATTTCAATCCGCCAAATGTCCAACTGTTCGATGCTCTTATTCACCGCTAGCAACTCAGCACAAGCGCTTCCTGCCTCATCACCTAACGCCGTAACGACGATGGAATTGTCCCACAAAAAAGTCCAGTGCTGGGAGATGGAAACATGGAGTCCATCGTGTTGATGGAAGAAATCCTGAATCACCTGATATTGTGAATATCAACTTGTGCAGGAATTAGTTCATTAACAGTATGACGGTACTGATAGATCCAAAAAGATCTATCGACAAAAGGATCATTAGACTATCATTAGTTTACGAGCCTCAATAGGTGACTTGTTGTTTGAGATAGCAAACTCTTTGGCCCACCTTTGGCCCCTATTATTCCAAAACTTACTGATACCGAATGAGGTTGTTCTAGTTTTCCTTTAAACACCCAGAAAGCAATCCGGTCCTTGAGTCTATCACCTATAGAACCCATCAAATTCATCAGCAACCGATGTCCGAAAAAGCCAGTGTCATTGCTAAGACAACACCCCAACTAAATCTGATTAGACCAAAAGTTTGCGCATCTTCAAAAGGTTACAAGCAAAATTTCCCAAAACATGTGCAGCCACACCCACCATACCCGCCATTAAAAAACGCACGTTTTCGACGTTTTCTTGCAGGTGGCCAAGGTCATTGTCGTTCATGGCTAAACGGCGCACCAGTTGGTTGTCCATCAAGTAATGGCAAATTTTGACACCTGGAATGGACCAAACACAAAGGAACATTTTAGAGGCTAAGAATGAACATTGTAACTCATGACTAGATAGGAACGATAAAATAATTATATAGTAAGATGTCATGAAATGCAAGGTCAATAAATAATGATTCTTCTATTGAATGTTTTTTATTATTACAGTATCATATTCATGCTAAGAATCAATTGAATGCTTTTCTTTGAATATCATCATATTCAGAATCAAATGAATGAGAAACATGGACCTCAATATACATGCTGTGCGAAAATGCTCTAATGAATGACTGTGGTACTTGTGGCATGCCAATTACCTGCACTGCATATCGACCGGATGCTTTTCAATAGACTCAAACAAACTTCAATCACTACATGGATGAAACACTCACTCACCTACTTGTTGGTTGAGCCACCCGTTTAGAGCACAAAATCAAGTCACATGTGTTTCATCCAACATGTCAAGTGATAAAATCTGTGCATAATCTTGAAAACTAACTGCCTAGTCACTGTTTGACACTTAGGCCATCCCTATCTCCTCTTAACCTGTTCTACCTTTTTTACGTCAAGAACGTGAAGAGAACCTGCACATCTTCCTGTACTCCAAAAAGGGGAAATCCGATCCATAAGTCTACAAACATGATGTAACAAACCCTCTTACTTTCCATTATACTGGCTGTTTAATAGGGATTCCAATAAAGTGAGATATAATAAACCCTATAACAAAGGGTAGTATAACCACCTATACAACCTAAACAACCAGTGTTTTTTTTCATTGTTCAAGTATGTTTTCCTTTTCTTTCGTTTTGTTTTCGCAGTTCCGTGATTCGCTATCCCGTATTGAATACTATAACTAATGACAAAATAACAATATCGTTTTATGTTGTCACTCAAGTCCATTGAGGAAAGGTTGACATGGTCCCAATCATGGTCCACCTCCAAATTAAAGGTTGCCTCAGTTCCATCCAACACGTACTACACATCAACAAAGGATCTATAAATGTGATTACGTCTTTTTGAAGACTGAACTCAAACAAAACAAAACACAACAAAACAAAACAAAACAACACAAAACAAAACAAAACAAAACAAAACAAAAAAAACAAACAAACAAACAAACAAACAAACAAACAAACGAACAAACAAACAAACATGACATAGGTGCAGAGGGGTATCATACGTCAGTAGCTAACTTCCCAAAGCTTTGTGTGTTACCACTCTTCAAAAAAACAAATACCATCACATCAACGTCTCTCACACTGCTGATGGTTGTCACAAAACAAAAAAACACAACAAGATAAAGCAGGATTTATTGTGTTCATGTGCCCCATTTGACAACAGCTTCATGAATTCCTAATGTTAGAGAAATGATTGAGCCACCGACCCACCCGCAATCTCACATATCTCACCTCCTTCATCTCCCAAAGCGTTATCACTTACATCCACAGCGATGATTTTGTGTGAAGGCTCCTGTAGGATGGCGTTTGCGGGAGCAGTCAGGGGTTATGAGCAGCAGCCTGCTGGCATGAAACAGCTTCAAATAATTCCAAACCACCAAGTCCAATGAATCATTCAGGGTAAACTCTAAATATGGTGGTTAAAACTACCCAAACTACTTATTGGAGTGTACTCTCTGATCGAGCAAGACGAGCGCAAGAACAGCATCAAGACAAATTGTGGGCTGCCTGCTTCAGACTGGTTCAGGATAGTGTGTGCACATGTTGGAATTATCTCGCATCCCCGTGTCTTCTGAACATGTCAACTTTGTTCATCTTCCTAGGCTCAAAGTTCATTGATGCCCGGGATGTGGAATGATTTGGAATGCAAAACCAGGTGGGCCCCCACCGGTTGTAAATGAGGTCACAAGCCCTATAACCTATAAGTAGGGTTATTTCACCCCAGGTTAACTGGATCCAAGGCCCACCTTGAACAAGGTTACGGCCGTGATAGCGACCCTGAGCGATATTCCCATGGCATTTTGTTGAAGATGCACGAAATGCTGCAAGGGTGTTGATTTCAATTTATGGCCTGTTGGTTCACATGTTCATTTCGTCCCATTTTTCCCATGGGTTCGTGTCTTCACAAAGGCGTTTAGCTTGGAATTCGTGGGTTATTAGAACCATCCGCCGAAAAAAAGACGTCGTTTTGTCACCATCTTCTCGCTATGCCTAGTGCTTCAAGCAAGGTCGGCCGCGCGTTCATTCAGTTAAAAACGACCAAACATATTCCTCCAAACACAGTTGCGTAGCATCCAGCATGTGTGCAATGACAAGACAAACACAGTTGCGTAGCATCCAGCATGTGTGCAAGTTCAACGAACATCATCATCTCCACCCCACCCCACCCTACCCACCCCATGAATCCCCATGACAGGCGTAGCATCCAGCATGCGTGCAATGACACGACAGACACAGATGCGTAGCATCCAGCATGTGTGCAATGACAAGACAAACACAGTTGCGTAGCATCCAGCATGTGTGCAATGACAAGACAAACACAGTTGCGTAGCATCCAGCATGTTTGCAATGACATGACAAACACAGTTGCGTAGCATCCAGCATGTGTGCAAGTTCAAGGAACGTCATCATCCCCACCCCACCCCACCCGCAGAAATTGCAGTTTGGCCATGGGGTCGTTAACCCGGCCGAGAGCTTGAACAAGAGATCTCTACATCTCCCAAAGTTTTGACTTCTGGAAATATCCCAATGGCATAGGATCCGAGGGACTATTGTGTAGTTGCCTACTAATTTACCATAAACAATTGTATACTTACCTAAATTTGGATGATTCTTTATGGTAATTACATGTAAATATATATATATATATACAGGCAAATTATACCAGTATCAATCCCATGGATCCTATGGGGTATGGCATGGCAACTAAATGTGTTGAAGATTTGGAAGTTTCAAAACAAAAACCTCGAAGGATTTGTGTTCATGCGTTTAAAGAATAATGGTTTCAACCATTTGAAAAAATAGTCAAATTGGATAATTGGATCATCTTCCCCAAGTAGGGTAGAAAAAGTAAAATTCAGTTTGGACATGAACAGCAACATATTTTCCAGACATATTTGGAACATTTTGGAACTAAGGATCCAGTTACCTCATATAATGGCAACTGGGGGTTGGTTAAAAATATGGACCTAGAAGATCAAAGGAATATATACCCAGTGGGAACCTTGCCTCGATTTGTTGTATAGTCCACGGATCCGCCTAGATTTGGACAGTTTGCTTCCCCCGAACTGATTTTGAAGACCCCATATCTCTAAAGTGCTTGTAAGCCTATTGAGGAGTATTGGCAAAGTGAAGCTGAGTCAAAAGCCCCTGAAAATTGGCCGGGCCCTGAAAGGAAATTTCATCTTCCAACCATTGGTTTTCTCAGGCCATGTTGGTTTAGGGAGGGTATAGTGTTCCTATCTTTGTTTTGTCAAAAAACCCTTCCATTTCCATCTGGCCGTGCCGAGTGCACAACAAAAACACCCAAAGAAAAACACTCCACCGAGTCAAGTTGACCTGCAATGTTGAGGTCCAATATGTTGTGGTCCTTTTTTTGTGCAATTTGGGAAAAAAACAACTGCCTATTGTCTAATGAACATCTTTGATGGCCTCCTATACATCCAAGCCATCTTCCAGTCATACCGATCGCCCCTACAACCTTTCAATTCAGGAGATGGCTTTGGTGGCCCCCACTGGGAACTAACATATCCCCTACCAAGGCACCTTTGAAGATGATTGTCCTTTTCCCCAGATCAAAAAAAGTTCGTTCCCTAGGGTCCCTGGAGTGTATTTATGGATGTCTAGGGTGACTAGGATGGTGTAGTTTTCACTTCCTGCGGATGATGCATCTCCTGCAAGGCATCTTTCATCGTCTCCAACATGGCAGCATCCAGCTCTGCTCCACGAAGATTCAACTCTGCCATGGGCGGCGAGGAGGTCGGTCAGTGGAACAGTTCACAGTTTTTTTTCTGGATTTCTCCGTTGGAAACACGTGAGCCTCCAGCACGTTTCTGCGAAAATGGGTGAGGTTTTTTGTTGTATAGGAAAAGTCCGTTTATTCACAGGACATCTCAGACGTCTGCATATTCATGTTGTCTTTGCAATTGTTTTGCGTCAGGAAGATTTGTGGGCGATTCATCTTTCACCACGAATCAGAACCTGTATGAACCTGCTAATGTTGCGGTCACTTGACATTGACACACTGCAGTGATTGGACACCCTCGATATATCATACTATAGTAGTGAACATCTGTGACAATATATTTGTGATTGGAACGTATATTTGAACTTTTAAAGAGATTATGTATTAATTGTTACGTTGAATCAAAAACATGGACAGCTACTGTGCTTCCATCAACACAACACATAGAGTTTTTCAGGTTGCCAAACTCCGACGGGTTCAGTCAAGGGTGCCTTGGAGGTTTGGGGGTGTTTGGGGCACCGAGCAGTTTTGAAATCCTGAAATTCTCCGATTCCAAGAGAATGAACCAAACCGTTAACCGGGACGCTTCCAAGCACCAAATTTTGACATCGGTTTTCCGCTTGGTCGCTGATGTCAAAACCATTCAAATACCCGTAATCAATGATGATTTCATTCAAGATATATATTTCCGGGTATGTCGTTTTTTTTGCTCCTGTTTTGTGTTAAATACTAGCATTTAGGTCTGGGTCTATGCGAAAAAAAACAGTTACACCAACCTGCATTTCTCTTATTTCCCTGCAAATAACCAGGAAAATGTCCCCACATTCTGCGCCACCTTCGCACCTCCTATTAATTGGTGGAACATGCGACACCGGTGGTGTTTTCATGACCAACCGCGATCTTTTCTCTCCTGACTTGGATCAAAACTACCTATGGATGGGAAACAGAGTGAGTCAACCAACATTTTCACACCAAAGATGCAAACGTGGAGTGTATCTAAATACTAAATATAGTATCAATATTTATGTACTGTATATATATATATATACATAATTATATATAGTAAAGATATATATATATATATATATCATGTACTTTATTATATGTATAATATATACATTAGACACTGTAAATATACATAGCATAAAACAGCCTGGCTGTAAAGGACAGCCAAATAAAAAACAACCGCCCAAAACGAATCTCTTGAACCTGAACATGTGCCCTTTGAAAAGGAAACTTTGATACAAACCATATGTTGTCATATGAAATTTCCAAGCTTTCCAGGATGTATATTCCATCCGATCATCCACGTATTTCCTTCCTTGGGACCCCCTTACCAGCATAGGATCCTCGTCCATTTCCGGAACTTCCTGCGGAGCGCGTGAGTCACGTTCCAAGGAGTTGCATCGGTGGATGTTGCATGGCATCCAGGTGATTTAAAAAAAAAATGTGGCGGAGTTTTTGTTGACAAAATACATTTCCCAAGTGAACTTATCCGGAATTCTTTTTGGGTATGTTTTCAGGAAATAAGATGCCCCTTGGCGTTTCCACACATGCACTAAAGTCACGTGTCTGCAGCTTCAAACAACATGATAGGAAAAAAATAAGGAGTTCATGAACTTGCCGAAAAAGCATCACGCGGAAAAAAAACAATGGAAGGTTTCCCATGGTTTCAGGTGCTTCACTCAATTACTCCAATTTCCTGTTGCTAGTGGCTAGTCAACCTAACCCCCGCCCAGAAATAAGGATTCAATAAGGTCTTATTAAGGGAAACCAATGATTAATAATCTGGATTTTGTGTTGGAGGCCCCATCCCAAACCATCTTTTAAAAGATCTAAACCACAACAGGACCAACCATTTCTGCGTCCAGCTGGCGATGTTCTACTTTTCGTTTACCTGCCAGCGGTTGTCAAGGGTCCAAAGGTTGCAACAGACAGAGGGACAGGGATATAAAGGTTGCATACTACCCTCTGGTAAACTAGCCTGGTTGGTGGTTGAACCAACCCATCTGAAAAATATGAACGTCAAATTGGAAATCTTCCCCAGGTAGGGATGAACATTAAAAAATGTTTGAAACCACCAACCAGTAACATACTGTTGATCAACCGTAGCACCTGAAACACTGGGGGTTGGTTTGGAAGATGAGTTTCCTTTTGGGTTTGGGCCTCCTGGCAGACTAAGAACTGGGCCTGTTTTGGGGAGTGGAAGGGATCCATACCTTGGCTACTAACCATTTACTAGCTTCTTGCAATATACCAATGAAAACATCACCAGCAAAAAGACTTACTCCCCGGAAAACTCACATGTCCCCTGCAGAAATGCTGGTTGGAAGACTATTTTCCTTTCGAAATAGTCCCCTTTTTAGGGGACATGCTAAGTTTCTGATTTTCATAAAACACCAATGTGAAAAAAATATGCTACTGTTGATGGTTCCTAAGACCCTGCACCACCCTTGGATTCGTAGAAAACCTAACGGGTACCATCAACAGTATCTGGTACACTGAGTGAAAAGTTTCTGTAAGGTCAGACTGAACCTTCTCTTGTCTATATTCAACTTTGATCTCGTAGACATTGCCCACAGAGATTTGGAGCATGAGCCTACCGTAAGAGATGGATTTTCTTGCAGAGATCTTTTCCCTAAGGATCCAGATCCCTCCCTGGAAGAGGATTCAGGGTTCCAATCCCATCCTTTGAATAGGAATGTAGAGATAATCGGGTGTTTCCAAAAATAGGGATACCCCAAAATGGGTGGTTTATAATGGAAATCCCTATAATGGATGATTTGGGGGTACCCCTATTTTCGGAAAGACCCAATCCCTTTCTTAGGACATACTGTACCTGGATGCTTAGGGTTTTGGTGATTTCGACTTATTAAACAAAACATCGGAGCATCGAAGCTATGAGACCATAATAAGCTATAGTCACCAGCTGCCCACTGGACACACCCAGTTTTCTATGCTGAAAATTCATCACCAGTTACAGCCCTCAATGCCTCACAACACATTGTTATTCAGGAGTGAAAACTATAGATACCGTTGCCAAAAGCCAATTGTTTTTCAACGGTAAAAACAACATTAACATTAACAACATTTAACGCCTATGTAAGACATTTGCAACGATGGAAAATCAGCAAAAAAACAAAGAAACCAACAAACAAACAACGGTTAAGATAAACTTTGTGTTCCACTGAAGCTTTCGAATTTACAAACATGTTGATACATTGCGTGCTGCCAAAACACTCGTACAAGTGGATAATGAAGGTTAACAGGGTTCCCTTCATAAACATGAAGTGATTGTTTTTGTTCCACTGTGAACCACATTTTTGGCACACCCCCAAGTGATGCCCTCCAGTAAGCTAACATAGCAATGAATATGATATACCAATTTTCAATAGGGAATACATCTTCAAAGAATCCATTTTCCATTGTTATGTTAGCTTACCGGAGTGTACAAACCATAGTCCCCCAAAATAATTTATCCCTTGTTTCTCCCATACCCCACCTGCACCTTGTCGTTGTGACGCACAGCCCTGTAGACTTTGTGACCCCTTGCAACTTTGTCTTGGAGCCACTAAAGCACCCATCTCCTGGGAAGCTTTCAACATGGCAAGGTCAACTTTCTCTTCTTTTTCGGGTACCATAATATTGGGACCCACAAAATTTGGTCGTCTTGGGAATCATCCCATGATTCAGCCAATTTGGACCCAGGGTAACAGTTTGAGCGACACGAGAGGTTTCTCGCTCACACCTCGTGACGCTGTCCATGTTTGTACATGTCTGGGGGTGTTGCACATGCTTTGAAGGAAGAAGGAAAGTACACATGAGAAAGGCAAACCTGGTCTTTAGCTTCTTAAGGACTTAAGGTTCACTTGGATGGTTGATTCAGGGGATCATGCCCAATCCCCAACCTAGTCATTTACACAAAAGATTGGAAACATGGATAAAAATCCAGCCCTGCGCTCCTGGGATCATCACTAATAATCACCTTAAAGCCTTGAATCCCAAGCGCTGCTTGGCATCTTACCTCACCCTTTCTTTGTTCAGGGAACAAACATCCAAGATATTTTTTTTGCCAAACGGCTTTGGCTCAAAGTTAGTGGAGCCATGAGTTGAAAACCACTCAATATGTTTGGTTTGAAAATTCATCACATTTTGGGGTGAAGGACATAATATAAATAGGTATCAATAATAAGAAATAAGATACTCCAACTGGAACCAACTGAAATTTGAGAATGTATCAAATGATCCAAGATAAGATCTTAAGGCCATCCAAAGAAGTAACCTTGGTTGTTTAACTTCATAAGACATGAACTTGTGTCGCTTTTTGAAAACACATTGATAGATCCAGTTGAATGGCTGTTGTTGCTGGTGTTTAGCTAAGCCAAAACGGTAACCAAATGCATCAACAAAAAGTTAAGCCCAGCAACAAACTCAAATGATGTGCCCTCAACACTAGTATAGCACATAAGGATAACACATGATTGCATCAAACCTGTTCAAACCCTGGCTAGGTGCTACTTTAACCAATAAACTCAATGCTAAAAGGAATTAAAAGGCATTTTATATCATTTTATATTGTATTATATATAACCTTAGGATATCACCCAAGGTGTGTTTGGAACCCTGAATCAAAACCCTCCTTGTATCAAACTTGGTTTCCCCAAATCTATTTTCCAAGGCCAACCACCTGGGATGTATCCCAAACCCTGAAATAATGAGATTTCAACTACTCCCCTCAACTGGTTATATCGCCGGATTTTTGAACCATCAACGGTATGTGGGCAAACAAATCTGCAAGCCTTCAATCCGCTGATTTCCCGGGCCACGCCTGTTTGCACAAAGGACATGCGGAACATCGCTTCGCCCATTCTTCGATGCACCGAGTGCAGAAGCGATGATGACAACTTGCTACCTCGAAAGAGCGGCAGAAAACTCCCACAGGAGGCTACCAAAAAATGGGGAAGTAAATTTGATCTTAAGCGGTAATTGAAGCAAACCACTTGCAAAAAATATGAGTCAACATGTCGTCTTTTTCCCTAATCATAGGTGAAGATTACAGCTTTTTTAACCACCACCTAGTGAGACTAACCATACACCCCTCAAAATTGACAAGGACCACAATAATGAAGGTTTGGAAAATTATTTACCTTTGCAAATAGGTGATTTTCAGGTTCCACCATAACTTATGATTGAGGAAAATGTTAGTTGAGTATCTCCTTGCTGTTTCTCAAGTTACACGGTTTCACCATAACTTATGATTCGTAGCGTGTACTACTCCCCCGAAAACTAACAGCTCGCCCTGGAAAATCAATGGTTGGAAGATGCATTTCCTATTGAAATAGTCCCCTTTTAGGGGACATGTCAATTTTCGAGAGGGTAATACTTCACAAGACTGAATAAAACAAAGAAAATCAACTCTTGGATGATTATAGGATCATGCTTGACACCTCATAGCTCGTAGGTTTCTGGAAACAACAGGTAAACAGTTTGTATACCCTGTAAATTGAGAACATAAGAACCATACTTCCAAAATGTTTCAGCTGCAGTCTAGCTACACTTAGTGCTCATAAGCAAAGGTCGGGATGCAGATAGAAGATATAGAAAGTCTTTCAGGAAGCTACCAATCTATCATAAATTCCATGGCTAAGAAACTAGCTGTTATGAAACACGTAGTAACTGGTTGGTGGTTTCAACCCCTTTGAAAAAATATGAGTCAATTTGGAAATCTTCCCCAAATAGGTGTGAAAATAAAACATATTTGAAACCACCACCTAGATAACCCTTTAATGGTCTACTGGTTGGTATACTTGATCTACCCATCTTCCGAGTCAACAAATGAACACCCATCCGATGATGCCGGATGGCCTCCGAACAAGCACTTACTTGCAGGTCATCCTCGGTCCCCAAAAAAATAATAAGGATCCCAAAAGGGTGCCGAGGATTTTTCGAAGGCGAGAAAACACATCTTCAACTGAACATTTCTATTTGTAGTTTGTAACTAACCTATGTACTAAAATGGAGGTACTCATGCATAAAGGCTAGGCTTATGTACGGGAAAACCCACCCCCAGAATGGCCTTATAGTACCTCCATTTTAGGTACCTGAAATGTTTGGTGAAATGTATATACATGCGTATATATATGTATAATACATCATATATATATACCTAATCATGATTTAATCTATCGGTGTATAAAAATATAAGTCATGTGTTCAAATGTATATTTGGATATTCCAACTGAAAGTCTACGGGTCACAGTTGAGCTTAAAAGGGACGCATCAAACACATGAATAAATAAATAAATACATACATAAAAGAGTTGCCCGCTATGGCCAACTATTAGTGGCAGCAAGCAGGGTCCAATAGGTATACAATTACAAATCTAAATGAGGTCAATACCAGTCAATACCAGCCTCTTGCACATGGGATACTTGACGTGGACCCAATTTAAGGACATTTTCAAAAACATGTTTTTAGTTCTCGCTACTGAAACAGTAGGATGCATGCGTCTCAAGAGTGGAGGAGGGAGCCTAAAATTGGTGGAAATTTCCCGACCAAGGTGAAAAAAAAATGTCGGGTGATTTTATTTGGGAACCTTTGATTTTAAGACACCCATGTTGCACATGTGATCGCTTTTCCGCCTGAAAAACCTGTTAAACAAAATTCCCTGAGTAATATACTGTGGATGGCTAAAATCCTAGACATAAGATAGCTTCAGCCTTGCGATGCGAAGTGACAAGTGCCTGCAATTTTTCTTCAGGATTTCTTCCCATGGGTTTTCTGAACTTCATGGACGCTCATCACTTCAAAATGTTTGCTTGGGATAACAGATTAAGATGGGAGGGCCCATTCTCAGTGATTACAGTGTGGATTATAGTGCGCGTGGAGAAAAGATCATGAGCGACCCCCACGTCGAACACACAACCCCTGAGGAAGGTCGGTCCATAGGGATAGACCACCGTTCCATTCATGGTAGATTCGAATCCCGCAACGGGCTGGAAGGTAACATTCCTATTATGTTGTGAACACTATTTCTGCATGGTTGTGCAATCTGAAATTTAGACTGCGAGACATTGTATATAAACAGGTGTGCCGTAAACTTCAAGTGGTTTCCAGTAAACTAAAACAAATTCCAGTAGACTTTAGGGATGCCATTTTGAGACACATCCAAATGATTCACTGAAAGGTGTTGTCATGTTTTTGGACATGTCTTTTTCGATGAAAGCAACACCAACTGTCCAAAATCCATCCAGTTGAACAAAGGCTTACTCAACCAAAGGACCATGAAATAAAAGTTGAAACACTATTCTTCCTACTGTTGATGGAAGAAATCCTGCACCAGTTGATAGGTAGTTTCTCCCATTATTTACAGGGTTTTATACATTCCAGGCGGTGCACGATTTCTTCCATCAACAGTCGTAAATATGTAATCCCCCAAAGTTTAAAGGTTGGCCATTGGCAGTCAGGAGGATAAGTTAAGGCGACAAATTATTGGTTGATAGGGATGCTTACGTTTTTAAATTCTGAAATTGTTCCCCAAATATAAATGAGTATGTTTCACTTGAGTTTCCAAGAACCCTTGTGTTTGATCACCTGACATTCTTTACAGTGAAAAAAAACAATTGTACGACAAAACTACAAGGTGGGCCCCCGATCCAGTTCTAAATGGGGTGAAATCACCCCTAAAAGTAGGGTGAAATAACCCCAGTGTTCAACCCATTCATTTTGGGCCATTTATAAGGGCCCCATGTCCTAGGCGCCCACCAAACGTAGCATCGGGACATCCCTTCATTCCACTGCGCTCCAGCCATATCTTTAGGCTTTCCGACTTCCCTGCAAATCGGGCAAGAGATCCTGGGATTCTTTTCGTGGATGAATTCATCCAACTATACGAACCCTACGGCTGGAAGAAGTTCGGAAGGGAAGCTTCTGGGCAATCCAAACACGCAACATGCATGCAACATCAACATGTGATGATGAAAAAAACATGTTTTACTACTAGTAGTCACTAGTACTTTGGAACAACAAAATAGATAACCTGAAAATAGCTACTTTAGATTTGCAGTTGACTCAGTTGACCTGTAAATAACTGCCTTAGACTTGCTTAAAAGGTTTCAGATCAAGTTGATCAAGTAATCAATTCCTAAATGGTGATTTCATAATGATTTGCCAAGGTTGACAGTGAACGTCACATTTCACATATGACAGATCCTAATTGCTCACGAGTTTGAGTAGCTTCAGTGGTTGACGCTTATCCATTGCACAAGCGATTTGATTTCTTCACTTCAGACTTGAAAGGGTCAATGAACCAGCAAAAGCCGTTCCATTGAAACCTGTCATGTGAACAAGTGAAAAATACAAACATGCAATCCCATGCATATCAAACAGCTGAATTTGTGCTGACACAAGATCTAAGACATTTGGAACACGCGTCAAGTCAACATCAAGCTGGACGATTTCAGAAACACACATGATGAATTTGAGATAACATATCGATCGCCACCATCTATATAAACTCTATTTACCTGAATCCTCCAAAAGTCTGACATTTGACGCCCAAACTGATGGTCTAGGTATATATAGAATCCTTATAAATTGAACCACAGGATTTGCAAATCGTAAAATCACCGGAAGGGCCCAGAAGCCGTTTGGAATCCCAACGGGACCCCCTTCCCGGTCGAGAAGGATTGATGGTGTAAATACCATCCCCAGGTCATTGGATTGTAGATCTAGTTGGTGGTTGAACCAACCCATTTGAAAAAAATATTCGTCAAATTGGATCATTTCCCCAAGTAGGGGGGACAATTAAAAATATTTGAAACCACCACCCAGTAGATACAATTAATCCCTTTCTTAGGACATACAAACGGACCCTTAGGGCAGCTTAAGTCTTTCACCGAATAGATTTTCGTGACGTAAGGATTTAGCCCCGGAAAAAACTCATTGGAAAACTCATTGGAAAAAACTATTCAAATCTAGCCAAGTCCCTTGGTGCCTTCACGCAATGTTAACCAACCACTGAAGAGTTTGATCACATGTGACACCTATCAACATACGAAAGATACAAATTTGAAACTCAGAATCATCCCCATGTAAACTTGGGAAAATGTCTTCCAAACAATCCCATTTGAAACACGAAAAGTGACCCTGTTAATTTCCACTACACTGGTTGTTTAATAGGGATCCTTATACACCTTATACTTATAGTCTTATAGTGGTTTAGTTTACTATACTCCCCACATAACTGATCAATATAATCCCCGATATACCCTAAACAACCAGCAGTTTTTTCATTGGTCATCTGAAGGAATCATGTTTGCACTCCCTGCCCCCTTTCGAATCTTGGTCCTGCTTGTCATGTCACGCCACGGGAAAAAACATGGGATGAACTACATGAGATCGCGGAAACATTGGGAAAAAACATGAGCACCATAACTACCATGTGATTTAGAGGATTCTGGACTTCTTTAGCTCATGTATAGTAGGAAAATAATTCACCCCTGGCGAATATTCTCGCTCACCCAATATCATAGGGTAGATATAAGAACTGATAGAAGCTTTTATGGATCATGGATTCTGTATCACCTTTTTCCTGCATGGTGAGCACCATCAAAGGGACATAAGGGATTGTGTTCCATCCTGACAAAAGTATATGATGAAAAGGGCCTAGTGATGTGGATGTTTTCTTTGCATTGTGAATTTTTTGTTTTGCTCATCATCCCTTCAAGCTTCTGTATCCCTTGAGTTGTTGTTTTCAAAACAGCTGCGGATGCAAGAGCGGCAATGATGTCATGTAAAGAAGTTGTGATTCCCACCATCACGTGATCATACTCAGCATCCGATGAGTCGGTCATTCCCATCCCAAGATGCCTTTTGACACGTGAAGGTTACAGCGTAGGGAAAGGATCGATGGCGATCGCCACGTCCCAAGTTTGCTGGCTTTTTTGTAAGAGGCCATGATAAATGAACGACTAATGAGAGCTGCGATCGCCATTGATCCTTTCCAGGTGGTATAAATATAAATGTCCAATATGTCCAATCCACCGACCTGTATAACTATCTTCCATTCAACTCGAGAAGTCATCGACTCTTGCACTCAACTTTTCTTCACGTCGCTTCGGGGGAGCGAAATCGCTCACAGCATGTTCTCAGCCTTAAGTCAGCCCGGTGTCCGACAAAAAAGCCCGGGGATCTGTAGAAGAGTGAAAAAAGACAGGGAATATTGCATGTACTCGAGACATTATATAATATGTAAAGGGCGCAAATAGGTGAAAATGAGTACAGTATAGTATATAGTATTAAATCATGTATATCTACATGTACATATACCTAGACCATCCAAGGGTGTCAAATTCAGCCCTCAGGTCTGTTTTGGTGGTTTAAGGGGCTCAAATTTCAGAGCTTTGGAGGATGATGAAAGGAGGGCAAGCTTCATCCCAACAACAATCACAACCAGCAACGACAAAAATCACCAACAACAAAAATCACCAACCGCCGCCACTACCACCAGCAACAACAACAACAACAACAACAACAACAACAACAACCAACACAACCACCACAACAACCACAACAACCACAACAACCACAACAACCACAACAACCACAACAACCACAACAACCACAACAACCA
>Ga0126337_10000469_pt1 | contig 20397 bp, 10 predicted proteins | sample DipCmetagenome_FD_92527 | JGI IMG/M metagenome (GOLD analysis project Ga0126337, IMG submission 92527) | Coral microbial communities from La Bocana,Puerto Morelos, Mexico - Diploria C A metagenome | ecosystem: Host-associated > Invertebrates > Cnidaria > Coral | place: La Bocana,Puerto Morelos...
GGAGGGGTAGGGAGAGTGGAGGGGAGAGAGAGGGGGAGGGGGAGTTGAGCCTGGGAGGGTTATTTTGTCTGTTCTCGTTTCCCAGGACATGTGTGTGCCAGAAGCGCCAACTTACTAGTGTGTAGGTACCTTATTTTATACTGTGCTGAAGAGATAATTACTAACAAGGATATATCCGCAACCTTTGCGTTGTAACACATGGCCTCAACTACAATGCAAAATTTTTGTTTCTTTCTTTCTCAAAAATTTACTTGGAATCTTGATGGCTTGTTGCTTGTAAGTCGACATTCCTAACTTGACTAACTTTGATACTGTACTTATATATCTGTTATTGATTAGATTAAGAGTGGGTAAGCCAAACAGACGTGATTTATGTAGACACCTTCCGCCCCACAATCAGATTTACACGTTTGAAGTTTGAGATATTTTTCCAGTCCGTGATCGTAGCTTTCTTTCTAATAATCGTGTTCAGTCGTGTAATGAAATTCTTATTAACCAAGCTTGCCGGGCACAAACTATTGTAAAAATAGCTTTACCTATTGTAATGACATTCTTTGAAACAGCCTTATTTGCGACTTAAGGATTAAAACACCATCTCAAAGAAAATGTAAAAGGCTCGGCATTCGTGGAAAGGAGCTTTTTATTTAACTTGTTTTTATTTTATTAGACATTAGGCAGTAAATATATAAGGAATTTCTTACCTTACTTGAATAAAGATTATGTATGTATGCTTGCTCGGGACCTTACTGGGAGAACATCGCTCACGAACCTTTTGTACGGACAACATGTGAACTCAGTCCGTACTGTCAAGTTGGGTGGACATTCTCCAAGGACGCCCCGCGCTCTTGATTAGTAATTATAATTGCTTTTACCTTTCTTCATTTAAAGTATAATATACATGTCACTGTTGAAAACATTTATATGATATATAAGCAACTGAAATGAATATATCTTTTTGTAAACAAATCATCGTGTAGATTTTGAACGTCCAGTGTTGAAGTGCCCGTATGATATACAAACAACCTCTGCAAAGGGAAAGGCAACGGCGAAAGTTATATGGAGCATTGACGTGAGTGACAATTCAGTTGAAGTGGATCCAAATTCTGTGATCTGGGTTCGATCAAGTCACGAGTCCGGACAAGAGCTTCCTATTGGTGAAACGATTATTACAATAAATGCAACTGATGACGCAGGGAACTACGAAACATGCACATTTTATGTTCATGTCAGAGGTAATGAATTGACAAAGTTAATTTTGATCTACACCACGATCTAGAGAAGGTGAAGAGTAAGGTCTACCTCACACTAGCGGCATTATAACATAACGGCTTAATTATGACATATAACTGATCCTCGCAGTTTTACACACAACTTCATGTCTTCATATCTCCCTCCGCCGTTCAAACATATGATTTTTCATGTATTCACTTGTATAACGGCATAATCGCCCTAATTTTCTAAGTGAACATCATTCGACACAACTACATAAGGAAAAGATCAGTGTTTTCCTCATGACGTTCGTTATGTGGCTTTGATATCATTATGTCAGAATCTTCATAACGATATAGGAAGGACTTATGTCACCAGTGTCAGGTGAACCAAGCTTAAAAGAATTAGACCCTCGTATTCGCCTTATTCCAAAGGTTATTCGTTCCCAAGCTTCAGAAATCATCCCCGAAGGGTCTAGAAACAGCCAATCATCTAAGGCGAATTTTCATCTTCAGGAAAGCATATTATTAAATGTATAGATCCGTGTCGTTCTAATTATATAAAATTTTGCGGGTTCTAAATATTTCTTTTTGCGACTATTGTAAATTTTTATCAACGATCCACGAAAATGAGCAGAGCAAGAGTACGCCGTTGCGAAATGGTGACCAGGCACTCTGTTCACTCTACAAAACTCGAGATCTGGACGGGAAAAACGTACCGATCTGAGATCGTAGTAACAAGATTACGTAAGGCTACTCCTACCCATAAAAGCAGCGAGCTTTGACAGTGTTACAATAAAAGTTAGACTTCGAAGCGTGAAAGTTATAATTTTCAGATCGTTACCGGGTGACAGAACGAACTTCGGTAAAAGCAACTACATCAGCCGCTATTCCAGAAACGGATGAGCCAGCCGATCCTTCCATCCCTAGGTACTCGTGAATAGTACCCTGCGACCAGGCGTTATTTTTATTGATTTATTTTTCATTTATAATATAATTTTAGTTTTTCTTTTGCAAACAGTGGAAGAGGAATTGGTACATTTACTTCACCAGTCGCCCATACAGCTCCTCCACTGCTTATCTGTCAAAATTGAACTCACGCAAAATTTTGTGCCACACGGTAACCGCGGCGGACTAAATTTCATAGGCTAGAAGTAACTATTAATGGATTACCTAAGTTTGGAATAAGGTCTGTAAGGGGATTACTATAAGCCTCCCTAAACTACGCTGAGCAACTGACTAACAGGTTTTGTAGATTTTCGTTAACTAGTCAATAAGTGATTCCTTTGTGTTTAATCTCTTGATCAGACACTGAGCCCCCGTCATGCAGCTTCTGTCCAGCGGATATAGTTCAAGAAGAAACGACTTTAGAAGTGTCCGTTTTCTGGAAAAAGCCGATCTGCTCCGACAACTCGGGTATACACCCCATGATGCAATCAAACAGACAGAATGGTTCCCGATTTGCCGTTCCGAGTACCAGCCTCGTTCAGTACACAGTTAGCGATGGTGTTAACGTCAACAACAATTGCTCATTTAAAGTAATTTTGAAAGGTAGCTAGCATTAAAGTTATGACATACTTCAGGTCCATACAACTAATGTACGGTTTCCTAAAGTTTAGAGCGCCGGACTCCGGATTGAGCGGTCCGAGCTCGAGCCCTGACCAGGATTACTGCGTCCTTCCGTTTGGGCAAGGCGCGTAAACTCTCAAATTGCCCCTCTCCACCTAGAGCTATAGATGAGTAGCGAGTTGACCTGACATAAAGCTGTAGGGAAACCTGCTATTGACCAGCATCCCATCCGGGGGGGAGGGAATGAATGATCCTTCAAAGACCTTTAGTCCCGCAAAATTTTCATCAAATTTTACGGGTCTCGCAGTCTTGTTTTTTGGTGGTTATCAGTGCGGCTCGCAGTCTCGACTTTTCATAAAGTTAATTTGGTTATATCAACTAAGTAGAAAATGTAAATTGGCCACCGTAACGACTTAAAAAGCTGGGTGTGTATTACAAACCTACAGACTTACATAGTTACTTGTTGTATTTATCTTCGCATTCATCTCATGTTAAGGATTCCATTCCCTTTTCTCAGTTTCTAAGACTTCGTCGTTTCAGTGTAGTGGTGACTCCGATTTTTTCCACAAATCAGAGCCAATGTGCCAGTTTTTCGAAAAACGTGGTTACCCTGTTTCTGTCGTTCAAGTGGGTCACCACCGCCGGCAACTTATTGATCGACAGTCATCACTGCAAACGTCACAGAAAGAACATTCCGACCGCATTCCATTCACTCTCACGTTTCACCCTCACAACCACTCAGTTGAATCCATTATTCTTAAAAACTTTAAATTGCTCCAAAACGATCTAGAGACTGGTACTATCTTTTCGCAACCTCCACTCATTTCATTCAAACGCGACAAAAACATAGGCAATTTTTTGGTCAGCAGTTCATTCCAAACTAATGACCAACCCGGCACTTTTAAATGCGCTCGCGCACGATGCAAAACCTGTCCTTTTATTCACAACGCCAAGAAAATATCGGGAGCCAAGCGTTCCATTAAAATCACTGATCACTTCACGTGCACCTCCGCCAACGTCATCTGTTGCATAACTTGCACTTATTGCAAAAAGATATACATCGGCGAAACAGGAGTGCGACTAGGTCACAGTTTCCGAGAACACCTTCGTGACGTAGAAAGAAAAGACAAGGACGCTATCAAAACCAGTCGCTAGACATTTTTTTTATGTTTTTTATGTTTTTCTCGTCACTATGTTCCCACCAATAGCGTAGCCCCACTTTCTCCATATAAACCCACACACAACCCACAATTCCTTCATTCGCTCTGACGAAGGGCTAACGCTCGAAACATCAGCTTTTAAACTCGTTACGGTGGCCAATTTACATTTTCAACTTAGTTGATATAGCCAAATTACCTTGTTACCCCCACCGACGCAGCGCGACAGTTTCTTTAGAAACTTTCACCCTTTTTTCATAAAGCTATCTCAGAGTCTCGTTTTTTTTGGCGATTCTAAAAAAGGTCCCGAATTTTTTTTCTCAAATGACATCTGAATTAGAACGTCTTAGAGTCTTTAAGCTTCGTGGTCGCATTTACGTCATTCTCGCCTTCTCACAAAGTCTCGTTTTTAGACTATTTACGAACTATTCACCATCCCTAGTTTAGTATTTAAAGAGCTTATATATGTCACGGTCATCACAAAAGTCATCCATAGGCACCAAATAATGAGAATATGCGAAAGAACGAGCCAAAGTGATATAAAAATGTGTTTTTTGTTGAATTGTTTATCAGTAAAACAGTGCACGATGTTTCCCCCTCCCCGGAACGGAGCCCTGGTATGCAGGATTGTCAATAATCAGGCCATGTGTTCAGTGTTTTGTAAGAATGGCGCAGACTTTGAGTTCAACCCGCCTTTGGTGTACTTTTGCTCGAACGGAGAATGGACGTATTTGCCAACTCCGTATCCAGGAGTACTCGTGCAGAATGTTCCCTGGCCCAACTGCTCTGGTAAGACAGTAAGATCGATTGTTTTTTAATATTGTAATTGTGATTTACATTACTTGGTAAGGCTACTTACAAAATTGGCAACAGTAATACAACTACTCAAGTCCCTTATATTCTGACAAAACTTGTTAAACGATGCGATTAGTTACACACTACTTACTAATGAGTGGAGTCGCGGTGGCCTCATGGTTAGCGCGTTCGTCTCCGGCCGGATCGAGCCTTGGCCCGGGACCAGTTACGTTGTGATCTTGGTCAAGACGCTTTACTTTTATAATGCCTCTCTCTACCAAGGTGTATAAATAGGTACCGGCAAACTCAATACTAGGGGTAACCCTGCGATGAACTAGGATCGCATCTAGAGGGGCGCAGGAATACTCCTAGTCGCTTCATGCTACAGTAACCAGGATAAGCTCTGGCCTGATATGCATGCAGACCTACTACACTACCTATAATTTGCACAGCTTACTCTACAATACGATACGATTACATATTCTACTTACGATACTAACACTTACACTACTTCCAATGTATTACGATTACTTATGCAACTTAGAGATATGTAGCATAGCTTTCTAAAGCTCTGTTTCCTAGGTATCGCCTTTTGTTCGTAAAATGTTCTGGCCTTGTATTGGGATGCTCACATACCGACGTTTCAATTTAAAGCTTTTCAACGCTTAATCGGTAGAAACCTGGCATTTTCTGTCTTCCTTGCCGCTTGCACAGTTTGTAATGAATACTAATATTTACGTCATTTTTTGATTTTTATTGCAGGCAGTGCCAGTTCTTCTTGGATTAAAATGTATGGCTTTCAGCAGTGGTTTTCCTATAGTGGGGACGCGCATGACTCCAGCGTTCAAGAAGTTATAAAATACCAGTTCTACGAGCTGCTAACATCCGGCAATGTTCCTCCTTTCTTTTGCCAGCAGCAAACATGCAACAAGGATGATTTTACGGTCTCCCCAGGAGCGCTAGGTAATTAAACCTTGCTTTACTGCGCCACAAACTAGTAAACTTAAGCACAGAAGTTTTACCGCGGACTTCAACCGGAAGTCATTCTTCTTGCCTGGCGCGCCTACAGCCCTGCCAATCGTCACCACAAATGAGTTGAAATGCTCTCACTTAAAAATTTACAACTTGTTGGCAGATAATAGACGCGAAAATGCGCGCCAAAGAAGAGAAACATCGACTACTGATTCACGTCCGTCCGAAAAAAATATACTTAAAAGCTTTCTTACTATGGGCCAAAAAATGAATAACATAGCAAGTAAAAGGTAATGGTCGCGGTGTATATTGGGAGCGGGAAACAAAACCACACTTTGTATGACACTTACAAGTGATCGAGGACAGGTCTGCCATTCACGGTTTTGCCGTCTTCCACGCATGCGTTCTAAATCTAGTAATCCTCCCGTTTCTTTATCTAAGTAAGAGCAACACATGTTCATACAGATAGAAATACGAAGTTGGGATAATTTAAAGGGTTAGAACTTTTATATATTTTTCGTTGTGTGATCATGTATTTCTTTTGCATTTTCGCAGATTGAAATTACAAGGAAGACTCGGGAAAACTAAAATTTGTTGTTTTACGTTAATCTGAGAAATGCTTTAATAAACGTAACATCTGGGTGTTATTGCTTTCTGTCGAGTGAGTGTGGAATTGAAATGAACTCGGTAAAAGCAACTCGAAATTTTTCTGGTGCTTATTTCAAGCATTCACAACATTTATATATCGGTCAAAATGGAATCACCTTGATCCTAACCTAGTTTACATTAGCAGTTTAGAGTGTGGCTTCAGGCACTGAAGCTGCAATTGTGCGATATTTTAAAGGTAAAACGGCCCCTTATTGTGCACAGCGTTTCTGCGCTCAGCTGCCTGGTCGTCGGAATATGCAAGTGAGGATGGAGGTGAACTTGTTTTGAAACAAAACTATGTTTCTTCACTGATGTTAAGAACATCAAAATCACTGCTTCCCTGTCCTTATGGATTAAGCATCGGTTTGGAAAGTAAGTTTTTGATGGGGATGAACTGCACGCCTTTTGCATTGTGATTAAGAGATGAGAGGAAATGTTCTGCGGCTGTTGAGTTTACTTATAAACCCAAAACGTTTTTAAACGTTTCAATGAACACTAATTATAATAATAATTAGTGTTCATTAAAACGTTTAAAACGTCATTTAGTCTCACCTATGTATTGTTAATTACAGCGTTAACATTGAATCGTATATATACTGTTTTTAGTGTCACAGGTCAGTTAACATTTGATGAATAAGCAAACAGAAGATAAACTGTTTAATATAATTAACACCTCACTATATGATTAGGACGTCTGATTAGGTCACACTGAATTGATTTGTAATGATACCGGAGGTGTAACGCTTGCTTTCTGTGCACGACTTGCGATAGACTAGGAAGAAAGTTGACTCGCACGAGACTCGCGCTGAGTTTTTTTCATTCCTCTAGTCTTATTATGATTTCAATAGATAAAGTAACTAACAGCAGATTAATCTTCTGAAGCTGGCTGAAAAACAGTGTGCATAAACGTGCATAAAATGAGATTCTAACCTACGGTGCTCGTGGGACCAATCTTTCGTAAGGAAAACCTCTTGAAAAAGGGTCGTAAACACTCAAGACCCAAAAAAACTAAATGCGACCAAAGATCGCAAAAATCTACAGATCACAACTAAGCCGATTAAAAATTATCATACAATGCACACTTTCTTAGTTTTCATGAGACGTCATAATTTTCCCAAAAAAATTAGCTGTCCTTCTGTAGTTTTAGTTTCATCAGATGTAAGACCCCCTAATAACTTTACGTTTTGCAACAGAACACATTTGTGGGTTGCATGACATTAAAATGGCCGCCTGACAAGGCTCTCGAACAGTCTCTAAAAAAGCATTAAATTTCAATGTGTCAGAGCTCTAGAGTAAGAACACCTTCCCGTATAACGCGCGGATGAATCACCCGCACAGATCTAAATCCTGGCGAGGTTGTTTAAATATCAATCATCTTTCATATCTCAGATTCTGAATTCATTTATTGAACGGTCACGATTTATATTTTTGACATTTTTTGCGTGACACTGCAAACCAGCCATAAACAAACAGCTATAAATAACAAGAATTAATAGTCAGTGATCAGTGAGGGTCAGATCCGGGGCCAGATTGAGTCAGATCGAATTGTTTCGTAAAAATACCGGACGTGAAAATACGCTCTTGTTTGCTTTATCTAGCATCACTCTTACATTACAATTCTTCCGCCGTACTGGAAGAAGCTGGGGAAATGTTGATTGGCGTATAACAGCTTGAACGACATGCACTACTTGCAAACTCAATATTCAAAAGTGACTGAGCAACTCGCCAAGTTTCTTTCATGCTACCAGTAGTAAAATTCCGGGAAAAAATATCCCGTTTGTACATTCAATTACGATATGACACGGGCTGTCACGCAACGATCGACATAATATTCAAGTAGACAGGAAATACTCGATATGTAATTTCATTCCATGTCACGACCTCCTTTAATTCTGTCTTCTCGGAAACGAAGCGCTGCCTTTCACCGAATCAAGTGTAGGTAGTTCTTCATAAAAACCATTGTTCAACGACTCTAAAATGCTCAAGAAATACAACATGTTCCATCTATTAGGTGCAGGATCTCTTCTGATACTAATGCTATGGAATGCTCGTGCTGATGGAATAGATATATTCGTTTCGCCAAGCGGAAATGATTCATCCAATTGCACTGAAGAAAAGCCGTGCAAGACGCTGAATAAGGCTTTCTTGCGCGTTTCTGGTCACAACACGACAAGCATTAAGTTGGCTAATGGAAATTACACCATGAAAAAGAGCCACAATTTTTCTAGAATGGCAGCGTTTGGCCTGTCTGGCAATGGTTCAATTCAAGATATATATGTGACCATAACGTGTGATGCAAATGCAAGCCTCTCGTTTACTCTTAGCGAGAATATTTCCCTCGAGAAAATCAGGTTACTTAAGTGTGGTGGATGGTTTGAGAGCTCTTATGGAAGGGAAATTTTTCCAGATCTTCGTGGGGCTAAATTCATGACAGCCCTAGATTTTCGATATTGCAGAAATCTTTCGATTTCTGATGTGGAAATTTCGTCTTCGCCAGGATTAGGCGCTAATCTGTACGACGTTGGCGGCTTTGTGAGCTTTACAAACAGTGTTTTTGCCGATAATAAAGCTGCATCAAATATCTCAGAAATCGAATTGGAACTACTTCCCAGGTACGTGCATTCTGGAGGCGGCGTTTTTGTTATTTTGAACAAGTACGGCGATAATACCGTGAATGTAACGCCAAGCGAGCATGACTCATATCAACACAACAACCGCTATTTGTTTACCGATTGCCACTTTCTACGAAACGAAGCGCGATGGTCAAATGCCAGTGAAAACAAAGATCTTAATACGCCAGAACTTCCTTTCAGCCGTGGTGGAGGATTGGCAGTGTTCTTCAAAGGGAATGCCTCTGGATGCAACGTTGCAATCAGTGCTTGTAAGTTCGTAGATAATCGTGCCTCGTGGGGAGGGGGCCTGCAAGTACAAATGGAAGACGAGACAGAAAACAATTCCTTTATAATGGAGGTAACGACCTTTCTGAAAAATATAGCAGATTTATCCGCTGGAGGAGCACGTATTGGAAACATACCAGCCAAACACACGCAGCTTAATTTGAACCGATTCAATATCAATAATTGTTCATTTATTAATAACACGGCTTTGTGGGGAGGCGGTGCTTCCATCATTGGTAGGACAGTCGCGTCCACGAACCATTCAGAGCCTGCTATTACTCAGTTCTACTTCCAGCAATCCACTTGGCAGCACAACAAGGCAAACGTGGGTGCCGCCTTGGGGCTGTATCTTGACAACTGTAATTATTACCACATTGGACCGCAAATTCCTTATCGTGCTTGTTTTGACAACGATACGGTGTTTGAGTTTAATCACGTTGATCATCTTCAAGATGGTGACCTGAAAATAGGACAAGGAACTCTGTACAGTTTGGAGGTGCCTCTCATCTTCAAAAGCACCACGAAATTTTGGAACAATAGCAAGTCCGCGTTAGTTTTAGATGGATCGACCCTCGAGGTACGTGACCAGTTAGAATTCATCAACAACACTGGTTTCAGAGGCGGCGCTATAGCAATGTATGGCAGATCAAGAATAATTTTCCACGAAAATGCAAAGTCAACCTTTGAAGCAAATTCATGCGACGACAAAGGTGGAGCATTGTACATTCAAGCCCCTGGTCCTCCTCTGGTTAGTTTCAACGCAACAGGTACTAACATTTACACCTGTTTCTTTGCGTACAGCAACTCGTCCATACATTATGATGAATGGAATACAACGGTCATCTTTAAAGATAACAGAGCACCCCACAACGCCGCAGGAAAGTCGGTGTATGTCACTTCACTTAAACGCTGTTGGCAAGTGGGCGAGAATCGAACAGACAACAGTGTACTAAAATGGAAGTTTGTCAAGTTTGAAAACTTGCCTGAAAACTTCACGGACTTTCTAGGCGAAGTTGGGACAGACCCAGTAGAAATAGAGTATGTAAAAACAGACTGGGAGGTTGCTCCAGGTGAGATCTTTAATGCAACTGTTAAATTGCATGATGAAGTTAAAAATCTCGTCCCAGGAGTTATTGATATAGTAATCAATCCTCCTTCAGTATACCTCAAGTCCCCGTCAGCACTGTTTCTCACCACTGGAAGAATTATCAATATCAGTTTATGTGGAATAGAAAAAAGCAAATTTTCTGTGCAGCTAAAATGTAAGGAAAGTCAACTTTTAAGTACAGTGATAAGGGATCTCAAGTTAAGTAACTGCCATGACGGATTCTGTTTTTCAAACGAAACATCAACATGTGAATGTCTGAATCCCGTCGAAGACGAACAAGCTAGAGGGGTGTCGCGTTGTGCTTCTGATGGGAAGACCCTTTATGTGAAACAGGGATACTGGGCAGGAAGGGTAAATGACAGTTTTTGCACTCATGTCTGTCCCGTTGGATATTGCAATGACACAAACACTAACGAATATGTGTATGATGAGCATAAAGTGTGTAAACAAGGTAGAAAACCGAAGAGCATACTTTGCGGAGAATGTAACAAAGATTATACCGTTACTGTTGTCGGTGAACAGTGCACGAACGAATGTACGAACTTGCATTTGTTGTTGTTGATAGCGTTTGCTGTGGTTCTTCTCTTGGTTGTCATGGTGATTATGCTTATAGATCTTGATGTCTTTACTGGGTACTTAAATGCCTGGGTGTACTCCTACCAAGTCATGAGATACATAGCACCAGATGGATTCATATTTAACAGTTTTAGCGAATTTGTCATAGCTCTAACCAATTTCCAGATTAAAGTTGGGAGCAACGGTTTCTGTTTGATCAAAGGTCTTGATGATGCTGACAAACTCATGGTGATGTACCTCATCCCGGTATACGTAATAGTAATTGTCGTCTTATTAGCAAAGATCATAAAAGTTTTTCCTAACTGGTGCTTTAGCAGACGGGTCAGAGCTCCATTTCGTGGTATATGTAGTATCCTTGTGCTCTGTTATACAGACATCACCTATATTTCACTCAGGATCCTGCGCTACGCCAAAGTTGGATCAGAGACCGTGCTTTTCGTCAATGGTGAGATTAAGTACTTCGGAGGAAAGCATCTCTATTATGGAATTGTTGCCTGCCTCTTTGGAGTGCTCGTGGTACTCTTTCCGTTGTTCCTTTTATTTCGTCCGCTCCTGACAAAAGGTATTCGTCCAGTCCTGAACCTGAATCGCTGGAACCCATTCTTTGATGCACTTCAAAGCTGTTTTAAAGATCAGTACCGTTGGTGCGCGGCCTTTTACTTTATCTGCCGGCTTGGTCTCCTGGTGTGCTATGAATTTGTACCGGCAGGTCTTGTGAGAAGACTTTTGCTGGAGGTGGCCTGTATCTTGATTCTGCTGACCTTTGCAATCTTGAGGCCCTACAAGGAAGCCCGTGATGTCGACGAGGACGAGGAGAGTTATGATTGGATGAACAAATCTGACGTGGCACTTTTGACAACTCTTTCCTTCATTGCTGTGGTCAGTTCCCCATACGAAAACAGCCAAGCGATCACAGGTACTGAAAAAAAGGGGCTCAAAATATTCCTGAACATCTTGTCATGCGTTCCCATTGCAGTGCTGATGGTAGTACTAGCCTTCCGTTTTGGAAGGAGATACCTGCCCGCTTGCAGAGAGGTTCCGGAAGACGATATACCCATTATGTCTGAAACATCAACAAGTAGCAGAGCAAGCCGCAGCCCACCTCCCACAGTATCTGAAACTACTGATACATCTGCAACTCGACACAGCAGTAGAGGAAGCCGCAGCTTGACGGGCAGGACTAATTTTTGCTATGATGGAATTGAAAATTCAAACAACTGAAGTTAAACACAGTTGATATTACCCTTGTCGAGAATCAAAATGACAGGCATGCTAAAATCGTTTGCATGAAATTAGTGCTTTTACCACTCTGCAAGTTGATTTGATTCCATCATCAAGCTTGATTTGATGAAAATAACTGCAATCGTAAGTAGTTGTGGAAAAAGAAATGATTTTTTGCCGACATGTATTGAATATTGTATGGCTAAACTATCACAAACTTCTCAGATGTTAGTTATCAGTAGCTCACTGACATTTAAGAACGAGTAGGGTAAACCCATTCTGCTGGACTAGATCGATAGCTGCCACGGGACACTTGTACTTCCATCCATCTAAAATTACTTAAGATGTTCTACTCAATTGGATTCCACTCGGTTGCCTTACGCTATTCATAAAATAGCTTAGACTGCACAGAAAAGACCGTGGGAGACGTATGATATGATGAACGCTGCCGTTACTTTACTCCATAGGCAAACTAGTTTAGGGTTTATTCCGTAGTTCAATGTTACACTTCGTGTGCGGTGGCTGCGCACGCATTACTAGAGGCAGTCGAAACTGAGCTGTGCCATCGAAACGATACGAAAATAGTCTTTTTCAAGAACGAGTAGTTTACACCCGTTCTGTTGGACTAGATCGATAGCTGCTACGGGACACTGCTACTCCCACTGATCCATCTAAAATTACTTAATATGTTTTACTCAATTGGATATGCCACTCGGCTGTCTTATACTATTCATAAAATAGCTTAAGAGTGTACAGAAGAGACCATAGGAGACGTCTGATATGATGAACGCTGCCGTTTACTCCATAGGCAAACTAGTTTAGAGTTTATTCAGTAGTTCAATGTTACACTTCGTGTACGGAGATTGCGCCCGCACTACTAGCGGCAGTCTAAACTGAGCTGTGCCATCGAAACGATACGAAAATAGTCTTTTTCTTCGCAGCTAATAAAAATCAAGACATTTTCCAATACCAAAATCGAGAATTTTGAGTTTAATTTGATGAGGAATGACATATTTTGTTACAATGATACAACTAATATCCTTCCTGGCGTAACTCGACAAGCAACGAGCAAGTTGCCTGACGTGAAACTAATGACCCATTTTTGGCGCCAAAACTGAAAGGCTTGAGGCACAAAATGTTTCATATTTTAGCCTTCTTGCAATCTGATATGGTTCTTAGAATAATAAATACCTTTTTGTGAATATTCAACGCCTCGCTTAGTGAAAAAAGTTGCCCGACCTCGATGAATTTAGCCTCTGGCGCAGGCGGTCTTTGGGCTCATAACGCAATCGTGGTGGAGAAAGATAAGAGGCTTCGATGAATCCCAGCTCACAAGTGTCCATCCTGAATCCGGTAATTTTTAAGAATTCGTTTTTAGAGGTATGGTTATTAATTAACAAAAAGTTTTTTGAGGGATCTCTTGACTTGAGTTCGGAGTGGTATTTGTCAGAGAAGTTCATATATGTTGATTTGATAAAAAACCCGACAACCACAACAACAGCAAAATCGAGTTATTAATGCGTGAAATCCACCTCAACTGTCGTTTTTACTATGTCCTCCAAGTCAAATGAGTTGAGAGAAATTGTGCAAGATTCCAGCTGACCAAACAAACTGATGTACAGCCAATTTCATTTAGGAAGGTGGTTTTGAAACGCAAATTTCGAGGGACGTCAGCGAGCTTTCTTGTCCTTAACTGTTAGGCAGACTGCAACTGAAAAAGGTTTGAGGAAACGAGAACAAACTACGCAATGAACACTACTAACAAGTATATTTCAAGAGTCCATGTGTCGTAAATGCTGGCAACATGATCAGCACAATATTGAGGTCAATTAAGGACGTTCGCGCTAAGGATCGAGCGCGCGCTAAGTAGTGAAGCGAACAATAATATGGCAAATGGCCATTGCTATGACTTTGCGTGGATTTAACGATCTTGGACGTTCGGTGAACCCTATTTTTCTTTCGATGGGTCATTTTCTCTACCGATTTTCTACGAAGAAATGAAAAAAAATCTATTGAGTACAAGTTTGAATATTTTGCAAAACGCTCCATGGAATTCCGTTCATTTGACCTCTGGGTTTAACTGTGCGTCAGTTTCAAATGCCTCTTTAAGGGTTAAGGCTTGTACAAATGATGGCAATATTTGAAATTATGAACGCCACAGATTAACTTATACAAAATATTATTAGGATTGTTTGCCTCTGTTGACTTATCTTTGATATTTTAACCTGAAGACCCTGGAGACTATTCTGAATTACGCGCACCAGTTTTTCAAAATCAGACTTGTTTTCCACAAGCCTTATCTCTTAAACGAAGCCGGTGACCTCCAATTTTTATTTAATTTCTGAAACAAGTAAATCATTATCTAGCCGCAGTAAAAGTTAAAAAAAAATCTATCGAATAGAAAATTTTCGCGCGAACGTCCTTTAGGCAAACCACGATGGCAACTGCGGCTAAATCGTCACCAAACAAAAGATTTAATGAGTAGAACAATGGTTATGCACGTGCGTTATAAATCTATGTACATTTGTTTGCCGTCCTCTGCAAAATGACCAAATCCTGCGTGAACGTATTCCACGATGGCAAGTTTTTCGCGTCGCATATTTAGTTTGAGCAAGAGTTTAGACTGATTGGCGAACTGAACAGGTTCAAATGGTTGCGAAATTTGAAGATAAAATAGAAATCCATATTTTTACTTGGCGCGTCGTCCCTGGTGTAGCCGTCGTCCTTGGTTATAAGCTTCCTATGAAACAAGTCAATAGATCAATATTTAGCTAATTTGAATTCAATGTTAACACACATCATGAGTAAATCAGATTTAGGGTTGAAAAAATCCTGCGTGAACGTATTCCACGATGGCAAGTTTTTCGCATCACATATTTAGTTTGAGCAAGAGTTTAGACTGACTGGCGTACTGAACAGGTTCAAATGGCTGCATGCGAAATCTGAAGATAAAATAGAAATCCATATTTTTACTTGGCGCGTCGTCCCTGGTGTAGCCTTCGTCATTGGTTATAAGCTCCCTATGAAACAAGTCAATAGATCAATATTTAGCTAATTTGAATTCAATGTTAACACACATCATGAGTAAATCAGATTTAGGGTTGAAAAAAATATATTAACAACAGTACTGGAGTGTGATTCTATTGACGGACTACATAGTAAACTAAACCAGTATAAGACGAATGGGCTGAATTGAAGTACAGTGGCATGGAACGAAAAACAAATTATCATTGAAGTTGAGTCAGATTGCAGATGAACAAACAAGCAGCATGTGATTCTCATATTGTAATAAACTTATTATTTGAAAAGTCGAAGTAATTACGGGGCAAATTTGGAACGAAAAACAAATTATCATTGAAGTTGAGTCAGGTTGCAGATGAACAAACAAGCAGCATGTGATTCTCATATTGTAATAAACTTATTATTTGAAAAGTCGAAGTAATTACGGGGCAAATTTGTTACAAATCTGGATGACCACCCATTTTTAATCTCATTATTAACAATTTGTGGAGCTCACAACCTAGAGACAATGGGCGGTGTACATATAATTTCATTTGTACTTGTCGCCGCTTTGAATTTGCAATCAGGAATTTTATCAGGTAAAATTTTAAATAATAATGTAGATTTATAAAGAGATTAGTGAAATTAAATGTAATATTCAAACTCGCGAGCGGGATTGGTTGTATTGACATGAAGTTAAACACTGACCTAGAGGAACGTTATTCATCAGTTTTAATGTGATGGCCGTGAACTAAATCTTATATAGTTCAAGGAATTCAGTATTGTCTTGGAAGTTGGACATTTTCTTCATAGCTAGCACTTGATAAGCTTAAAGTGGGGAATGCACGACGAACAGAATCAACGAGTCTGTTCTTTTATCTCTCCGAGCAAACTGAGAAACAGTCGTGGAGAAAAGGCGTAAATCGTTACAGTTATTATTGAGTCTGTTGTGTTTGAAAATAAAGGATATTTCAAAACGGTGCGAAGACGCGATATTGATTTCCCAGTGGTAAAAGCGGGAAATGATGATAACTGTATTTTCCAGTAAAACACTCGTGTCTATTCGGCTTTGACTGTATTGTGTCTGGTGTATTTGGCTTTGGCCTACGTATCTTCTTGGCTTTGACTTGTGTCGATTCGGCTTTAACGCGTGTCTTTTCGGCTTTGACTCATGTCTATTCAGATTTAACTTTGACTCGAACTTATGTTTCCGGCTTTATCTTCCAGCGAGCGGTGACTGTCCTAAACTGCAGTCCATTCCATTGGCTCGGCCTTCCTACCGTTGGTGTACAACTGAGTCACAAGCCGTGAACAATACCTGTATCTTTGTGTGCGCTACTGGTTACTCGCTGGAAGGTAATCCAAAGCGGATATCTTTCCAATTTGTGTGCCAGGCAAATGGAACTTGGAGTGGAAAAAGATACAAATGTGTGGGTAAGTAATGAGCCCGGTCTGGCCCGGTAACCGGGAAGAATTTTGTCTCATGTTCATATGGGAAATTTCATCCCAGTTACGGAGATGAAAGAACGTCCAGCGGCCCACACAAATACTCGCAGTCAATCAACTGGCTTGTCATCTGGGTTTCCCAGCGAAATTGCTTCAAAATTCAAGCTGATTTGAACTTCGTACGACGCCATGTTGAACACGTGTGAAACCACGTGGGGTCATGCGCAGTTGAATATGTTTCGTCTCGGTAACCGGGATGGAATGTTCATATGGGAAAGATTTCCAGCCCGGCTTCTCATTACGAAGGAAACTGTGTGCCGAGGCGAGATCCCGGAAACCGAGCAAGCTCCGTTGACCGTGCTCATATGAAGAAGCCTTGAAAAATACCCTGAAATATTCTTCTCGCTATTATATTTATCTAAAAATAATAACATTCCGTATATTTCTGATGAATTTCTGGGATTCGTATTGTTCATCAAAAGAACCGTTTACTTTCGCGGAGCACAGTAAGCGAGGTGTACCGTACGACATTTTTAGTTTTAAAACAAGTTTCAAGGGTATTTTAGTCAGAAACAGCAACTGATGTACATATATTAATAGCACATCCGAAAGAACAAAAGCCCCAAAAATCTTCACAAAGATCAAAAGTCTCAAATTAAATGACTGTAACGATTCAAAGCGAAAAAAAACGTTCTACAGAATGTGCCTATAATCACTAAAAAAATAACGGAGCTCACGTTTCGCGCTTCCTTATCACGCGTTAAGGAGCATGATCGTTAATGAAGTTGAGAATGTTCTTAATAGGGATTGCAAATTAACATTCGAAGGATAACTTTTGTAAAAGCCTAATTTTGTTTCTGGGAATCTATTTCGATTTTCTTTTTAAACACCAATGCCACGCCTTTAGTCTATCCGTCAAAAATATATTTTTGTAGAGAGGCGGAAAATTTGTACAGCAATTTCCAAGAAAAAGAACTCGTACAAGGAAAAAGAAAACGGGCCAACAAGCTACAAGCCATGCTGCCCTTGCGACCCTGTCTGGAAATAGCACATAAGGGTGCCATGAACATAAACAAAGCAGGAACAAAGCATGAACAAAATCTGAAAACATTTGTGATCAAACAACAAATTGACAAACCGATCCCATTCAAGCAATTAATAATAAATATTAAGCATGAAAGACAATGTTTGACCACATATAAAGTTTAAGCTTAATGGATTATCAATAAGTTTGGGAAAAATAGTTAAAAAGGCGTTAATTCCTAATTTCCTAATTTCCTACAGCTGTTTACATTCATATATCTGAAAGTAGTGTTTGATGTCAAGACTACCTAACTTAGTTTAACTTAATGCACTGATTAGACACAACTGCTCCAAGGCTGCGTTGCCCTGACATATCAGTCACCGTCAAGAAGGGAAGCCCTTCAGAAATGGTGTCTTGGGAAATTCATGTCGAGGACAACTCAATTCAAGTTGAACCTAACGCTACAGTCACTCTGCACTCTAGTCCCGAGTCCCCCCAAAATTTGACGATTGGTAGACACGATATTGACGTCACTGCCACTGATAATGCTGGAAACATAGCGACCTGTAAGTTTAGAGTTATCGTTAGAGGTAAGCTTGAACTCTCATTGTTATTTGGTAAAATTCTACTAGTATACTTATATACGAGCAGCAATCTGATTGGCAGAGAAATTATGCAGTATCAGGTCTCATGGCTGGAGGTCACATAATTTATGGCGAACTTTTCTCGTTTATACGATGTCACGAGTTATTTAAATACAGTGTAAACAATGTGACGCCAGTTTAGCGAGAAAAAAAGCTTTATTTAGCTACTTGCATGAAAATATAGACATCTCTATAATGCAATGATAATTGTGGTGCTACATTCTTTGTCATGCATTATTTTGGAAGTAAGTAAACACAAGAGACAGTGTTTCATCGAGATATCCAAACACCAAGAATTTCGAGGTGCCTGGATAGCCGATGAAACACTGTCTCGAGTGTTTGTTATATCTTCTCAATCGAAACAAAAACTAAGGAGAAAACGGAAAAAAAGTCATCAAAATCTATGCTAATTAAGACATACTTCTCACGGTTGTGATTTTCGATGTTTGAACTTGATGAATTATCAATTAGTTTGAGAACTTTATTTCTCGGTTTAAATCTAAGATGTCTGCAGAAACGCTTCAGAAGACCTCTCTTCCTATTTAGAGTATAACTTTGCATTGACCACTTTTAGTTTAAAATGGAGAATCATTTCACTTCCATTCCAGATTTAGAGCCGCCAACGTGTAGTTTCTGCCCAGGCGACATTGAAAAAGAAGGAAAAAGTGCGGAGATAAGAGTGTTGTGGGAGAAACCAGTCTGCACTGACAATTCCCACTTGCCCCCGAAAATCAGCTCCAATCGTCAAAGTGGTGATTACTTTGGTGTTCCTGGTACATATAAAATTCAGTACATTGTGGAGGATCACGCATATCCTAAGGGAAACATATATACGGAATGTTCTTTTACGATAACACTGACAAGTAAGTTAATTGGACGGCGTGGTTTATGTTGTGTCTTTATCCTTACGTTTCCGTCTCGTCTGAAATGCAGATTGAAAAATAGTCCCAATGGCACTGAAAAACAAAATTGAAAACTGTTTTCATACCTAAGACGTGATATTCAAAGTTAAATGAGTGTTACGTTGTTGGAAATATTGTTTGAACTAAAACAATGCTGGAAAAAAAATGGAAGAACATTTCGGGGTGACCTCATCGTCGAAAAGCTCCGTTTTTAATTTTTTCAGTCCACGTGAAAATTCAAAGCCCAGCTTGAAGAACGCTTTCAAAAAGCTCCGTTTACGTGACGAAATCCAGTGACTGCCAGGGCTGACTCGAATTGCAAAGTGGCGAGTCGCTTCCATTTGGTGAAAAGAAGACACTTTTCATCGTTTCTGCCGATCGGTGATACATCAAAAACGTTAGACACGCCAAAGCGTAAGATAGAAACTGTTTACAAACATTTACTGATTTAATTGTTCAGATTGACATAATTTATTCCATAGGGGCCAGATGTCCTATGTACCCTCCTCCCAAGAACGGTGCCTTGGTTTGTATAAACCGTGAAGATGGCTCACAAGTATTTTGCCAAGTTGCTTGTACATCTGGCTTTGACTTTGTTTTCCACCCTGCTTTGCTATACGTTTGTGACGACAGCGGACATTGGTTTACATATTCCCATTTCCCGCAGTCAAACTTAACGGTCCCGTGGCCGAACTGTGCGAGTAGGTTTTTAGCTATTATCTACTAAGGCATCCCCCGGGGAGGTGGTACTCTGCAAATCTTTCGGTGGGGTGTGCCGCTGGCACACTGAAACGTCACCCTATACTAAACATGATCAGGTTGATTTTGCAACCCTATTCTAGGCTAGGCACCAAAAACCCTTAGCCTATCCCACGCTAGCTACTTTTTAATGCAAAAACTATCGTAGTCCAACATAGGCTAACTAAACCAATGTTTTACAAAGTCACTTTCGGGATTCCAAATATAGAGCCCTCGGTACAGAACTCCGTTTTCGACTAAATTACTTATACACTGGGCACTTTTCCAGTAAATTGTAACCTATTCTAGACCATAACGGACTGATTTCTGCAGCCTGACCCTGAAACCATACTCTGAAAGCGGCATAATAGCTTATATATGGAGGTACCCCCCCCCCCCCCCCCCCCCCCCCCCCCCCCCCCCCTCCCTCACTGCCCTCAGGGGGCGGTTCTTTTCTCTCCCTCTCCACTCTCCACCAAACCATCAACAACA